>Ga0114996_10000828_pt1 | contig 42901 bp, 36 predicted proteins | sample ArcticOcean_MG_C_4_FD_87039 | JGI IMG/M metagenome (GOLD analysis project Ga0114996, IMG submission 87039) | Marine microbial communities from western Arctic Ocean - ArcticOcean_MG_CB4_134 | ecosystem: Environmental > Aquatic > Marine > Oceanic | place: Arctic Ocean: Canada Basin | collected... | reverse complement strand
TGAATTATGTAGGAAGTATTACTATCGATGAAGATTTACTCGATGCGGCAGGCCTTATTGAGGGTGAAAAAGTCCAAATAGTGAATGTCAACAATGGCGAACGTTTAGAAACTTACACTATAGTTGGTGAACGTGGCTCTGGTGTAGTGTGTATGAACGGTCCAGCTGCCCGTAGATGTTCTCCAGGCGACATTGTTATTGTAGTAGCTTACGGAATCCTATCTGTAGAGGAGGCCAAGACCTTCACCCCTACGTTGGTTTTTCCTGATACAGCAACTAACAAGCTCAAGTAAGTGCAAAAAATTAAGTAGCAAACCAAGAAGTAAATGAATATCAAAAAAACGCTCACTTTCATCAGTTTATTAGCAATAGGAATTTTCCTTTTCGTGAAACTTATGGATATGGTAGAGGATAAAGCTGAGCTTTTTGATTATATGTCTTCCGCGCCTTGGTGGGCTATAATTCTCACCTTCATTATGGGATTATTAGCGATAATAAGTCGTGGTCTAAGGTGGATTATCTTGCTCGAACCGATGGGTTACACAGCATCTAAATTCATGGCGATTTGCGCAGTAGCCTTCGGCTATTTCTCAAACACATTCGTGCCACGTTCCGGTGAATTCGTCCGTTGTGCGGCACTTAATTCTACAGCTGATATTCCCGTCAACAAGCTATTCGGCACGGTCATCACGGAGCGCGTCGTTGATTTGAGCATGCTCTTCATCTTAATGATCATTGCCTTTTCGACAAACTTAGATGCGGTTCTAACCCTCTTTGATAAGACCCAACTCCCTCAAGGCACCACACTCTTTTTTGCTGCCCTCGCCTTTGTTTCAGTAGCGATTGTTGGATTTATTATCATCCGTAAGAGCAATAAAATCTCAGAGTTTGTCTCTGGAATCGGCGACGGCATAAAGAGCGTCCTAGCAATGAAGCGCAGAAAGGCCTTCATCCTTCACACTTTTTTCATTTGGATCATGTATTTCTGCATGTCGTACTTTTTGTTCAAGGCTATGAAAGGCGTTAACGATATTGGTATTTTAGATGCCCTATGGGTTATGGTCGCAGGCGGATTTGGCATGTTATTCCCCACACCAGGTGGTATAGGATCGTATCAATGGGCTGTAACTCTTGGTTTTGAATCTATAGGATACGAAAAATTAATCGGAGTTGCAGTTGCTAATGTTGTTTGGATAACCCAAACCTCAATGGTTATCTTCACCGGAGCCTTGGGCTATTTATTCATAGTAGTCAACCGTTTATCTCTTAAAAAGATTTCGAAGTGAATCCGTCTGCATCACTAAATCTCGATGATATACTCTCACTAGCTTCTAAATGGCGCTCAGATGGAGAAAAAATCGTTTTTACGAACGGGGTATTCGACATACTTCACGTGGGGCATCTTCACTGTCTCGAGTCCGCTCTCGCCTTAGGCACTAAGCTAGTTGTTGGAATCAACTCTGACTCTAGCGTTCGTCGCCTCGGGAAAGCGCCAGATCGTCCCATCCACTCCGATTTCAACCGCGCCCGACTTATCTCTGCCTTATCATTCGTCGATGCAGTCACCATTTTCGATTCCGACACGCCCCTCTCCATAATAACCTCTCTCTCCCCTGATGTGCTCGTGAAGGGAGGCGATTACGACCCCTCGTGTATCGATCAAGACCACCCCACCTACATTGTGGGCTCCACGGAAATCCGAGCAGCCGGCGGCACAGTTCATTCAATCCCTTTGTTGCCAGGACATAGCACGACTAAGATTTTAAATCAGTAACGACACGAGTTGTTATATATCTGTGTTAAGAGTGTAGCCAACGAATCACCCTCAACCGTCCTCATAAAAACAAAGGTTGAATAAAAATTTTCAGGCTTTGTTTTGAAAGTTAAAATTCAACTAAATTTTCAGATATCCTCTTCTTCCATGAACTTTGTCGTGAAGTTTCCTGAACGAAATTTTTCATTCTTCATCAGACGTTGATGGAAAGGAATAGTAGTCTTTACTCCTTCGATGATGTATTCGTCTAGAGCTCGTTCCATCTTAGTTATGGCCTCCTCACGTGTTTGGGCTACAACTATAAGCTTAGCGATCAGACTATCGTAGAAAGGAGGGATTTGATAACCTGCGTAAACGTGGGTATCCACACGCACACCATGACCACCAGGTTGATTGTAATGTGTAATGGTTCCAGGACAAGGAGCGAAGTTGCGTTCAGGATCCTCAGCGTTTATTCGACATTGAATAGCGTGCATAGTAGGGAAGTGATTGCGGCCACTTATTTTCTCTCTAGATGCAAGTTTAATCTGCTCCTTAATCAAGTCGTAGTTGATTACTTCCTCTGTTATAGTGTGTTCTACTTGGATACGAGTGTTCATTTCCATAAAATAGAATTTGCGGTTTGCATCTACTAAAAATTCTACTGTGCCCACACCTTCGTACTTCACGGCTTCAGCAGCTTTTACAGCGGCATCCCCCATTTTTTTACGAAGCTTTTCGGTCATAAATGGAGATGGCGTTTCTTCTACGAGTTTCTGATGGCGACGTTGAATTGAACAGTCCCTCTCAGAAAGATGGCATGCTTTCCCTCTATAGTCAGAAGCTATTTGGATTTCGATGTGATGAGGCTCTTCGATAAATTTCTCAATGTACATAGCGTCGTTTCCGAAAGCGGCAGCAGCTTCGCGACGAGTGTTTTCCCAAGCCTTAGTTAGCTCTTTGTCGTTATTACACAGCGCCATCCCTTTTCCTCCTCCTCCAGCTGTGGCTTTCATCATGATAGGGTAGCCCATATCATTGGCACATTTTTCAGCGTCTTCATATGTATCAAGAATTCCGTCTGAACCCGGGATGGTAGGTACGCCAGCTTTTTTCATGGTAGTTTTAGCGGCAGCTTTATCTCCCATAGAGTCAATCATATCAGCGCTAGCTCCGATAAATTTAATGTTATTTTCTTCACAAATACGTGAGAAAGCAGCATTTTCAGAAAGGAAACCGTAACCAGGGTGAATTGCGTCAGAGTTAGTTATCTCGGCTGCAGCAATTATGTTAGGAATGTTGAGATAACTATCTGCACTAGGTGGTGGGCCTATGCATACAGCTTCGTCAGCAAAACGTACTGGGAGACTGTCTTTATCTGCAGTAGAGTACACAGCTACAGTAGATATGCCCATCTCCCTGCAAGTGCGGATTACTCGTAATGCGATTTCGCCTCTGTTTGCTATGAGGATTTTCTTAAACATGATTTATGGTGCTTCGTTAACGAAGGTTTAAGATGGATCTACTAGGAATAATGGTTGGTCGTATTCCACAGGAGTGTTATCCTCAACCAGGAATTTAACAATCTTACCTTTTATCTCAGACTCGATCTCATTGAAGAGTTTCATAGCCTCTATCACACAAACAACATCACCTTCTTTGATCATATCACCCACATCCTTTAAAGGATCTTTGTCAGGACTAGGGCGGCGGTAGAATGTGCCGATCATAGGTGATTTAACTTCGATGTAATTTAAATTTTCGTCCACCTCTTCAGCAGCTGTAGCCTCAGCCTCCACTTTAGGAGCTACTACTGGAATTTGCATAGGAACTTCCTTAGCAGGAGGAACGAGGATGTTATGAGCCATAGGTTCTGCAAATTCTTTTTTACGCTTAGGCATTTCAGACTTAATTGTAATCTTAAAGTCTTTCTGCTCTATTTCAACTTCCGTTACACCGGCTTTTGCGATGAATTTTATTAGGTCTTGAATTTCTGCTAGTTTCATGATGTCATGATTTATTCAGGATCGCAAGGTACTTCCTGAATGTTAAGATTGTGTGTCGTATGCCCACTTCACGTAGATGGACCCCCAGGTGAATCCTCCACCGAAGGCGGCAAGAATAATATTGTCTCCTTTTTTCAGCTGAGACTCCCAGTCTCTTAAGCAAAGTGGGATTGTGGCAGCGGTGGTGTTTCCATAGTCCTGAATATTGATCATTACTTTTTCACTCTCAATTCCCATACGCCTTTGTGTTGCATCAATGATTCTTAGGTTGGCTTGATGGGGTACTAACCATGCTACGTCATCACTAGTGAGTCCGTTGCGCTCCATGATTTCGTAGCTTACGTCTGCCATACTTATTACAGCGGCTTTGAATACAGGTCTTCCATCTTGGAAGAGGTAATGCATTTTTTTATCAACTGTCTCGTGGGTAGCAGGATTCAGAGACCCTCCGGCTTCTTGCCTTAACATTTCTGAACCTTCGCCATCACAGTGATGGATGTGATCTAGTATTCCGTTTTCATCTTCAGATGGCTCAAGCAGAACAGCTCCAGCACCGTCACCGAATAAGATGCATGTTGTTCTATCGGTATAATCGACAATAGAACTCATTTTATCAGCTCCAACGACTACAACTTTTTTGTAGGTACCATTTTCAATGAATTGAGATCCTGTTGTAAGAGCGAACATAAAACCAGAGCAAGCTGCACTCAGATCAAACCCCCAAGCTTTTGTAGCACCAACTTTGTGGGCAATTAGATTAGATGTTGAAGGGAACAGCATATCAGGAGTAACTGTTGCTGTAATGATGACGTCTATTTCTGAAGGGTCAATGCCTCTCTTTTTACAGAGAGTTTTAACAGCTTCAGCTCCCATATCAGAAGTAGCTTTAGTAGGGTCCTTAAGAATGTGGCGCTGGGAAATTCCAGTGCGGGATTTGATCCACTCGTCATTTGTATCGACCATTTTTGCAAGGTCGTCATTTGTTAAGAGGTCATCCGGCACGTATCCGGCAACGCTTGTAATTGCTGCTATCATTCTTCTTCTTATTTCACCCCAAAGTTATATGTCTATTTCACTTCTTTATGTGAAATTAACTGGAGTCTTAACTAAACTAAGTGGAAAACCTTTATTCAAGATTTTTCGAATATAAAAAAGGGGGCGGAAGCCCCCTTCAGTATTTTGTAATAAAACCGTTAGCGTCGAAACGTTTAAGCTTCTTCGCGCTCCATTACAACTTTACCCTTGTAGTATAGTTTTCCCTCGTGCCAGTGAGCACGGTGGAACATGTGTGGTTGACCAGTTGTAGGGCAAATGCTAACGTTAGGAGCGGTTGCCGTGTAGTGCGTGCGACGTTTGCGAGTACGCGTTTTACTCTGCCGGTTTTTAGGATGTGCCATTTCAGTATTATTTCAAGTTCTTCAAAGCGTCCCAACATGGGTCCGTAAGTTTTTTACTTTCTTCTCTAGAATCATTAGAGGTGTATCCGAGCATTTTAGGATCACAATCATTTTCATTTTCATGAACTTGATGTGGTGGTCGAGAGAGATGAGCTAACTCATAAATAGTTTGGCTTATATCTAACTCAAATTCATTTTTACTCAGTATCCAAAGTGTGTCACCGTATTCAGTTTTATCACCGAAACGAACTACTATTTTATCTTCTGATTGTAATGGGTAGGTAAGATCTTCAAGGCAACGACCACATGGAACCTTCCATGTAAGATCGAGTGCCAGACGTAAAGTCATAGTCGTTTCAGAATACTCGAGTATCACGTCCATAACGCCTTGAGCGTTCTGGATTTCTGATTCTGGGAAGCAAGCAAAGAACTCTGGATCCACATCCATTTGGAACGTGTGATTTCCTGGCTTCAGACCCATAAACGGGATTTTATAATTAACCAGGGGATTCATTCCTTCCAAATTTCGGGACGGCAAAGATAGTGTATCCCTAACCGCTTCCCAAGTGTTTTACTCAATTCAGTGAAAAACAATTCGTAAAGTGAACGAATCACCTACGGTTGTCACGGTATTCACGTTTAGGTGGGTTTATCTCAAGGGGATTAGATGCTAGCTCTCTATACTCTAGGCGATTTCTTCTAATATCTTGAGCGAGATAAATAGCAGCTCTCATTGAATCAGCCATAGCAATACCTTTTCCAGCAATATCAAAGCCAGTCCCGTGATCTGGGCTTGTGCGCACTATCGGTAAGCCGGCGGTGAAGTTTACCCCACGACCGAAACTCATAGCCTTAAATGGTGCAAGACCTTGGTCGTGATACATAGCGAGGACACCATCGAAATCTTTATATGCTCCTGAGCCGAAAAATCCGTCAGCGGCATATGGCCCAAAAGCGTTTACTCCAGAAGCCTTTGCGTCACGAATAGCTGGTGAAATAATGGTTTTCTCTTCTTCGCCCATAAGCCCATTATCCCCAGCGTGAGGATTAAGGCCTAATACTGCAATCTTAGGGCTAGAGCATCCGAAGTCTACAGTTAGCGATTCACTCATGAGCTCTAATTTCTTCTTAATAGACAAGCTAGTTAGTGAAGAGGCAACGTCTTTAATTGCTATATGTCCGGTTGCTACGCCGATTCTTAGATTGTCTGCAACAAGCAGCATTAATACGTCGTCAGCATTTGCAACATGAGCTAAGTACTCAGTATGTCCAGGAAATTTAAATCCAGCTTGTCGAATCGAATCTTTGTTTATGGGAGCTGTTACAAGAATATCAACTTTTGACGAAGCTAAATCATCAACAGATTTTTCTAAAGAATTAAATGAATACCCACCGGCTTCAGTTGTTTTTTCTCCGAGTTGAATATCGAACTCCACAATGCCTAATCCCACAACATTTAATCTTCCTGGGAGAGCATCTTCTGCTGAGTCAATTTCCACCCAGTTTAAGTTCTTTAAACCTAAAACCTCAAGATTCTTAACCACAACATCTTTAGTCGCGTATAAAACAGGAGTTATTCCTTCTAGCATTCTTTCATCTGAAAAGACACGTAAAACAGTTTCAATTCCTATTCCGTTTGGGTCGCCTGAAGTAAGTCCGATTCTCATGAGCATGCTTTAATAAGAATGTAAAGGTAGCTATCTAAAGTCCGCGTTCGTGTGTAACTTCGTGTCGATGTTTATTCGCCCGCACATACTCATTTTTAAAATACTGTTAATTGTTATAGGAATTGCTTTCTTGAATGTAAAAGTATTTGCCACCCACAATCGTGCGGGTGAGATTACGTATAAACACGTCGAAGGATTAACCTATGAAGTTCTTATTACAACTTACACAAAATCATCAGCACTTGCAGATAGACCACTCCTATATTTAAGATGGGGGGATGAAAATGGTGATGATGTAGATTCGCTAAGTAGAGAGTCTATAAATATTTTAATCGGTGACATAAAAGTGAACACCTATAGAGGGACTCACACTTATGGAGGACCTGGGTCATTTGAGCTTAAGGTGGAGGATCCTAATAGGAATGAGGGGGTGTTGAATATGGTGGGGTCTGTGGATACACCATTTGCAATTAGGTCATTGCTCATTATTGATCCTGAGGCAGGGCATAATAATAGTGTGCAGTTATTAAACCCGGCAACTGAAAATGCTTGTTTAAATCGTGATTGGGTGCATAATCCAGCAGCTTTCGATGAAGACGGAGACTTGCTCACTTTCAGCTTAGTTCCTTGCAGAGGATTTAATGGTGATCCTATTCCGACATATATATACCCAGAGCAAGTCAGTCCTGCGGATGATATATTTGAGATTCATCAATATACTGGAGATGTAATCTGGAATAGCCCACAGATTGTAGGAGAGTATAATATTGCGATTAGGATAGAAGAGTGGCGCGAGGTTTCTGGTCAGCTAAGAAAGGTGGGTGAGGTTGTAAGGGATATGCAAATTGATGTTCAGGTTTGTAACAATGAACCGCCAATTGTCTCTGAACAAATAGACACTTGTATTGTGGCAGGTTCGTTCTTGACTTGGTATGTCAACGCTACTGATCCGGACGGCGATAACATTACATTAAACGCATTGGGCGGACCCATTAGCGAAGTCACTAATCAGGCTGTTTTTACAAATTTAGGGGCTGGAATAGGTGAATTTGCTTGGGCTCCCACTTGTGAGGAGGTGCGTCTTGCTCCATACCAAATCATTTTTAAAGCAACAGATCAAGGCCAAGCAATTCCTTTAACAGACATATCAACGGCTTATGTGAGAGTAGTGGCTCCTCCAGTTGAGGATACCTCTGCGGAAGCTATAGGAAATTCAATATTGTTAGGTTGGAGTGGAGGGACTTGCTCAGAAGAATTACCAAGCTGGAGAAGGGAGGCGGGGATTCACGATGTGTACAGGAGGGTTGAGTCATCAGGCTGGGAACCAACAGTTTGTGAGACAGGTATTTCAGATGATGAGGGCTATGAGCTGATTGCAAGTTTACCCGATTTAAGCGAAACAAGCTATGTCGATGAGGGATTTCTAAGTTTTGGCGCAACATATTGTTATAGAATTGTAATGAGATTTGACGATGGCTCGGAATCTCTTGCTAGCAATGAGTTTTGTGCCTCAATAAACAAGGATGTGCCTGTTATGACTCATGCAGATGTAGTGGTTACTGATGAAGTTATAGGTGAGGTAAATGTGGGTTGGTCTCCTCCTACAGAAATGGATACTCTGGTTTTTCCTCTCCCTTATTATTACATAGTTTTCAGAAACAACAACCAAATAGCAGAAATAGCAGACACTAATTATATCGACATAGGGATAAACACAACTTCTGTTCAGCATTTCTATAAGGTGGAAGCGTGGTCCACCACTTCAGAAGGAGATTTTATAGTAGATGGTAGCGTACCTGCCAGTACTCCTTTCATCACTTTAGTTGGAAATGACAATAGCATTGACATCATGTTAGATGTCATCGTTCCTTGGTATAACGCAAAGTTTTACATTGAAAGAAAGTCATTTAATCAACCTGACTTCTCACCATTAGATACAGTTGAGTTAAGTTATTCTAAGCCTATTATCAGCGAAGTCATATACTCTGATACGGGTTTAGTAAATGGGATTGAATATTGCTATAGAGTTAAATGTGAGGGGCATTATGACGCTCCAGGAATTGAAAGCCCCTTGTTTAACTGGGCTCAGAATGCTTGTTCGACGCCGTATGACTACACACCTCCTTGTCCACCAATTCTTGAAGTACTCCCGAATTGCCCCGATGAAATTGATGAGATGAATTGGTGGGGAGCTACAGATTGTGCAGATGATGTCATGGGGTATTCATTGTATTGGGCTATGTTTGAAGGTGATTCGTTACTTCCTTACGCCTATTTCGACTCAGACACAAGCTACATATTTAATGAATTTGATCAGGAGGGAAGTATAGCTGGATGCTTTGCCGTAACAGCTTTAGATAGTTTAAATCTTAGACCCAATGGAGATTATTCTCGAAATGAGAGTGAATTTTCCAATATTATATGTGTAGATAATTGTCCGTTTTATTTCCTTCCAAATGTGTTCTCCCCAAATCAAGATGGTGTGAATGATCTATTTAAGCCTTTTGATTGGAAATTCATTGATAGCGTCGATGTGGTAATCCACAATAGATGGGGTGAGGCTGTTTTCCAAACTAAGGATGTGAACGTGAATTGGGACGGTACTTACAATCAATCTGCAGAATTTGTGCCTGACGGTGTTTACTATTATACAGTGGTGGCTTATACTCGAAGATTAAGTGGCATTGTGCCAGAGAAATTTTCAGGTAATGTGCACTTATTTGACGGTCACAGCATTTTAGTTGAATAAAAATTAAAATCCTATGTTTACAGGTATAGTTGAAAGTTTAGGGGAGATTACAAAGATTGAAAGTGAAGGTAATAACCTCCATTTCACCTTGCAATGTCCTTTTGCGAATGAGCTTAAAATAGACCAAAGCTTAGCTCATGACGGTGTTTGCCTTACAGTCGTGAAGTGCGATTCATCATCATATACTGTAACTGCAATACAGGAGACTATAGAGAGATCTAGCCTTGGGGTTTGGGTTGTAGGGAAGAAAGTAAACTTAGAGAGATGTTTGCGACTGGGAGATAGATTAGATGGCCACATGGTACAAGGGCATGTGGATACAACAGGAACGCTTGTGAGTAACGAGTCACGTGATGGGTCTTATCTATTACAATTCGAGCACCCTTATTCACAGGATAACCCGCAAGGGATTACAATTTCTAAGGGGTCGATTACCATAAATGGAATTTCTCTCACTGTGGTGGATAGCGCGGCAGGTTCGTTTTCGGTGGCGCTTATCCCATATACTTGGTCAGAAACCAATATGCATCTGTTAACTGAAGGGGATAAGGTAAATTTAGAGTTTGATATTTTCGGAAAGTATATCTCGAAAATGATGGCTGTGAGACTTTAGTTGCGACTCCGTAATTTAAAGTTCTTACCCAAGTATAATCTTCGGACTTGCTCGTCTGCAGCTAAAAACTCAGTTGATCCTTGCTTCAATATTTTCCCTTCAAATAGCAAATAGGCTCTATCAGTAATGTGTAGCGTTTCTTGAACATTGTGGTCGGTAATAAGTATACCTATTTGCTTCTCTCGGAGTTGTTGAACGATTCGTTGAATATCCTCTACTGCGATAGGGTCAACTCCTGCAAAAGGCTCATCAAGTAGAATAAAAGTGGGGTTACATGCTAGGGATCTCGCAATTTCAGTTCTACGTCTTTCACCTCCAGAAAGCACCTTTCCCATGCTTTTCCTCACCTTTTCTAGCCCAAACTCTTCAATTAACTCCTCTAACCTAATAGATTGCTCAGCCTTGCTTAGAGGTTGTAACTCCAAGATAGCCGCAATATTATCTTCGACAGAAAGATCCCTAAACACAGAAGCTTCTTGTGGTAAATATCCAATTCCCTTCTTTGCTCTTTCGTGCATAGCTCGATTCGTAATCTCCTCAGACCCAAGAAATACCTTTCCATTGTCCGGCTTCACTAGACCAACTACTGCGTAGAAACTTGTGGTCTTGCCGGCGCCGTTTGGCCCTAAAATACCCACAACTTCTCCTGGCTCAACGAAGAAGCTTACATCGTCGACAACCTTTCTACCACCATAACTTTTCTCAAGGCCTTCTGCACGTAGGACATTTTCCATTTTATAAAAGTATTAAAGTTCTACGGTCACACCAACACGAATGCCATGAATGCCATGGTTCTGTCTCATTCCTTCCGCGGACTCAGTTAATCTAAAGTGATAATCGACTCGAATAAATCGAAAGATGTTTTCAATTCCGACAACGGCTTCAGCATAACATCCATTCAGTCCAGTGGTGCCTTCTGGCAATGCTATTATTGTTTCGTGTCGTGGATCCCAAGATCCTATAACACCTTTCACCCCAACAACTTCACGCATTCCAGCCCTTCTAATTAGAGGTATGTGATTTAAGATAGCACCCTCGCCATGCCACTCTATACTTACTCGAGTCCACTTGTCAGTTACGAACTCAAAGTATCTCAATAAATTAAATGAAGGCTGGATAGATATAACCGTTTCATTTGCGGGTTGTAGTTCCATTAGAGCAAAGGGAGCTGTCCCGGAATAAATGCCAGAATTTGTATTCCACCGAATTCTACCAAATGGTCCAAACCTTAGTTTTCCCTCCAGCTCTAAAGTATATCTCCCGTACCTATACTGACTCCCCCCTATGTCTTTCCATGCCTGAGTAGTTGTTAAAGTAACAATAGGAAATTTCGAACCGAGAGAAACTCGATCAAATGCCCCAGAGACAAATTTCTCTCCATGCGCATATTTCACTTGAAAAGTACTTTCAGCGGTAATTAAAGTCGAACTCTCGGTTGCTTGCATTGCTTGCAAAAGAGGGTCTATAAGCCCAATGGCCGGTCCGACAACCACGGGGATAAACTCAAGCTCACCGACGGCTTCAACTTTTCTGTGCCTTAGCTCTATGAATGTTGACCAACCTGAGCCGAATTCGGCCAAATAGCTTGCCTCAGATTTAATTACCTCAGTGAGCTTGTTCTGCCCCCCTTCAATAGATAAAGCCGAATTAAAGATATTTCCCTGCTCGAAATACCCCAACATCCCGAACTGCTCAAGATCTTTAGAATACGAAGCAAACCATTTAATACGAGGGATTTTGCGTTGTATCCAGATGAATAGAGCTTTATACTTAAACTTCTTATCCTCAGTCCCATATGCAACATAAAACTTGGGCATAATAGTCCTGCTAAATTTATTTGAAGTAGAAGCCCCCAACCGAATGCGATGTCCCTCAACTAAATTATTTGAATAGGTATAGTACCATGGCCCCAATTCAATTTTTCCGAGCATTAAATTTCCACTTCCGAGTCCAAACAAAAAGCCCTTTATGAATTTATATTGCCTCATGGACTGAACACTGTCAGCCATTAAGTAAATGTTAGACTCCTTCTCTAATAAGGGTTCCGGTCGCATCGACGCCCATGTTTGTTCAAGAACTTCATTGCTTCCCTTTGCAAACGACAAGTCCCTTCTTGATGTCCAAACTGAATCTGGCCACTTCTGTGCAAATTCAAAATCGGTATTCACAACTGTACTCCTACCATATAACCCCATACTGGACCCTGTGAAAGCTATGTCCATTACCTCCTCTCGTTTTATAAGCACCCAATTACCATCGATTTGGGCATATTCCTGCTTCCATCTTAATGCTCGTATCAAGTTTATATTAGCTCCTTCACTAATTTTTGCCTCTACCTTACTAAGCGCTAGAGTTAACGTGTCTATCCAAAGTTCCCCTTCAAAAGTAAGTTCTCCTCTTCTTCTCGGAACAAATGCAAGATGGAAGGCCGGGCGACCAGAAATATTTAATGTGTCTAAAATATAGTATCGATAATGAAGGTTTCCTCTATCGTGCAAAGGACTGGTAAAGGCCTTGTCAACTAAAAGAAGTTGGTTCTCGTATAGATTAATATTAAGAAATTCAGCAGTTACACTTGATGAGTTTTCTCCATCAGAAAACCAAGTAGCACGAGCTGCTTCAACCCTTTGTTCTTTCCTTCTTGGTTTTTTTTGTATCCGTTTAGTTCCTATAGATTCTGAAAAGAAAGTCGGTAGTGCAATCCTTGCATCTGAAGAGTCTAACCCATCCCATATCCAACCAAACGCTCCCCAAATTTTTCTAATTGGAATTTTCTCAGGAATATCATTCAAGTCAATCTGTAGCCTTTCATGATAATTATAACTAACCCCGGGAAGTTTTGCTGGATCATTAATGGATTTGGCCTCTGCCACCCTTTGCATTAGAGGTTTGGCAGGATTTTGCTGTTTCTTGTCAGGCCTGACTTCAGCAACTGCTAATTCTATGCGCTTTGATTCAAGAGCTATATTTAATTTCTGTCTAACTTGTTTTTGTACTGGAATACTTTGTGATGTGTACCCTACAAATGAGATAAAAACCCTGGATACTTTACGTTCACTTACAAGTCGATATTCACCTAAGCCATTCGTCATAGTACCAATTGAAGTGCCAGAAAAACTTACATTGACATACGGAAGTGCCTTTCCGGTTTCTCCATCGAACACCCTACCTGAAACTACTGTTTTTTGGGCTGTAAAGCCTAAGCTAAAAAAATATAATGCGGTAAGTAGTAAAACGTTTTTAAGGTTCATTTATTATGGCTATGCACTCATTTGAGTCTCCCTACGCTTCTCCTCCCTTCGAGCAATTACAATGCCTAACTCGTATAATGCGAGTACAGGTAATGAAACCATAATCTGACTTGTAATGTCTGGAGGAGTTATTATCGCCGATAAAACAAGAATTCCCACAAGTGCGTGCTTCCGGTATTTCTTAAGTCCCTTAGGTGTAACTACTCCTGCCCTGGCTAAGAAGAAAATTAGTACTGGAAGTTGAAAAATTAGCCCCGCCGCAAACGAAATGGTAGAAACCGTTTTCACATAAGACATAACCCCAATTCTCGCAGCGACATCTCCGAGCTCATAGTGACCCAGGAATTGAAGTGAAAGCGGGACGATGCCCCAATATCCGAAGGCAACCCCTAAGAAAAACAAAGTAGATGAAGCTGCACCAGCACCTTGAGCGGCCTTCTTCTCGGTATTCTTCAAGGCGGGTTTAATAAACGCCCACAACTGAAGTGTTATAATAGGGAATGCGATAATGACTCCTCCCACCAACGAGACGACTATGTGGGCTGTGAAGTTCCCCATCATGGAGGTGTTAATCAGTTCATACGTGATTTCTTTCACACATAACTTATCTCCCACACCGATTAATTCTGAGATTTTACACCAAATCCGAAAGCTAATAAACTCCTCATTTCTAGGCCCGAATAAAACAGTATTAAATAACCAATCCTTTTGAATAAATAAAATGGTAGCGCCTGCAAAAATAGAAATGACAGAATAAAACAGCCTCTTTCTAATCTCCTCGAGGTGGTCAAAAAAACTCATTTCTTTTTCGTCCGGCATCTCCTGATCTAATGGACTCATCGTTGCGCCTTATTTATTGCTAGTAACACCTTCTTTAACGAGGTCGTGCAAATGTACTAATCCTAGATACTCATTATCTTCAGTTGTTACAATTACTTGTGAAATTCCTAAGCCTTGCATCGCTGTAGCTGCATTAGCTGCAAGTTCCTTGTGAGATTTAATAAGTGGATTCTTACTCATCATCTCTGACGCTATAGCGGTACTTCCTTTTTCTAATGCACGCCTTAAGTCTCCGTCTGTTATTATTCCTACTATTTTTTCATTTTGAATAACAACAGTTGCACCATATCGTCCTTCGGTCATTGACATAAGCACTTCTTGAAGTGACGATTCAAGATTTACCTGAGGAGTTCGATCTTTGTCAAAGAGGTCTTCCAATGTGACGGTAAGTTTCTTTCCCAAAGCACCTCCAGGGTGAAATTTAGCGAAATCTTCAGCTTTGAATCCACGAATTTCCATAAGACACATTGCGATAGCATCACCAAGTGCCATTTGGACCGCGGTACTTGTTGTAGGAGCTAAGTCATAAGGGCAAGCTTCTGCGTCTATTCCAGCAATTAGAACGTGGTCAGATTGTTTCGCAAGTGGCGAGTCAGAAGCTCCAGTAACTCCAATAATTGGGTGCCCATGCTGTTTCAAAAGAGGGACAAGAGCCATTACTTCTGGACTTCTCCCACTCTTTGACAGGCATAAAACGACGTCCCCCAATTGAATTATGCCTAAATCTCCATGAACGGCATCACCTGCATGAACGAACAAAGCAGGAGATCCTGTAGAGTTTAGAGTGGCTACTATCTTCCTCCCCACATCCGCACTTTTACCCACTCCAGTTAAAACAACACGCCCTTTAGTGTTGATAATCAACCTGATTACATCTACAAAGCTGTCATCTAATAATGTAGCAAGTCGATGTATAGCATCTCCTTCCATACGAAGCGTATTAAGCGCTCTGTTTAAAATAGTGTCGTCAGAACTGGACATAAGTAATTTTATTAAGCCTTGAAAATAAATTTGTTGGTTTAGATAAACGGCTTATCTTTATTGAGCAAATTTAGACATTGATGAGCCAGATTGATGATTCGCCGAAAGAGGCGTTACAAAAATATTTTGGATTTAAAGAATTCAAAGGAGAACAAGAGATAGCTATCCAAAGTGTTCTTGAAGGTAAGGACACTTTCGTGATAATGCCTACAGGTGGAGGTAAGTCTATGTGCTATCAGCTTCCTGCCTTAATGTTAGATGGAGTGGCTCTTGTTGTTTCTCCTCTAATTGCTCTAATGAAAAATCAGGTTGATGCTTTACGGGGAAATCACGAAGACCCTTCAATAACTCATTATCTAAATTCTTCTTTAAATAAAGCGGAAGCTGAAAATGTTAAGTTAGACGTTTCCTCAGGTAGGACGAAAATCCTATATGTAGCCCCTGAAACTCTAACTAAAGAGACAAATATTGAATTTCTGAAATCAGTTAACATTAGTTTTGTAGCAGTAGATGAAGCTCATTGTATTTCTGAGTGGGGTCACGATTTCCGCCCTGAGTACAGAAGAATACGTCCCATTATTAAGCAAATAGCTGATGTTCCTATTATCGCTTTGACGGCAACAGCGACTCCTAAAGTTCAGCAAGATATTCAGAAGAACCTTCAGATGGTTGATGCGACTCTAATCAAGTCGTCTTTCAATAGAGATAACCTTTACTATGAAGTGAAACCTAAAAAAGACGCTCTGAAACAAATAGTTCAGCATTGTATCAATAACAAAGGGAGAAGTGGAATTATTTACTGTTTAAGTAGAAAGAAAGTTGATCAAATTGCAGAAACATTATCTGTAAATGGTGTTAAAGTGTTGCCTTATCACGCTGGAAAAGACACTAAGACTAGAAGCAGAATTCAAGATGCTTTCTTAATGCAAGATGTAGATGTAATCGTAGCTACAATTGCTTTTGGGATGGGTATAGATAAGCCAGATGTTAGGTATGTAATACATTATGATATACCTAAAAGTTTAGAGAGTTATTATCAAGAAACAGGACGTGCAGGAAGAGATGGAGGTGATGGGCATTGCATCGCGTTTTATAGTCATAAAGACATAGAAAAACTCGAGAAATTTCTTCAAGGTAAACCTCTTGCTGAACAAGAAATAGGGTCGCAGCTTCTACAGGAGGTTATGTCATACGCCGAGACTTCAATATCAAGGAGAAAGTTCCTCCTTCATTATTTCGGTGAAGAATTCGATGAGATAAATGGTCCAGGAGCTAAGAACTGTGACAACACCAGATATCCTAAACCGCAATATGAAGGTAAGGATGAAATCCTAATGATTTTAGGCGCTGTTAAGGAGCATAAGGAGGATCATAAAATGCAGTTTGTATCTGCAGTTTTAATAGGTGAAAGCAATAGAGAGGTAGATGACTATAACGGTCAGAACAGTTCTTTTTGGAATAAGGGAAAGGGAAAGCCAGATAGATATTGGAATGGGGTAATACGTCAGGCTTTGGTTTTAGGATATCTTAAGAAAGAAATTGAAAAATACGGGGTTCTGACGCTTACAGAGAAGGGGAATACATTTTTAGAGAATCCGGTTTCTGTAATGTTAGCTGAGGAAAGAGATTATAGGGATGTTGATACTGTAGATAAAATGGTCCAAACGCGACGTGGACAAGGAGGTGTAGCCGACGATACTCTTCGTAAAATGCTTGTAACTCTTCGCAAAGACATTGCTGATCAGAAGAGTTTACCACCATATGTAATTTTTCAAGATATTTCATTAGATGAGATGGCTATTCACTACCCAATTAAAGAAGAGGAGCTGTTGAGGATTTCTGGTGTAGGGATGGGGAAGGCAAAGAAATTTGGTGCTATGTTTTTAGGGCTCATTGCTAAGTATGTTGAAGAAAACAAGATAGAGAGAGCAGATGATTTATTAGTCAGGACGAGTTCTAAGAAATCATCAGATAAGGTTTCTATAATCCAGCAAATCGATAGGAAGATGAACCTTGATGATATTGCTGCTCGTACAAGTTTAAACCGGGAGGCTGTACTATGCGAGATTGAACAAATAGTAGCAGCGGGAACGAAGCTTAATATAACACACCTTATAGAAGAGTCTATGGATGAGGATTGTGTAGAAGAGCTTTTTGAATTCTTCAGCGAATCAGAGGAGGAAGGGATAGAAGCCGCTCTTATTGAATTTGAAGACTCATACTCTGAAAATGAGCTTAGACTTATGAGGGTTAAATTTCTCAGCGATGTTGCAAACTAAGTCATTACAGCAGCGTAGGCCATGAGTCCAGCCCCTATTTCTAAAGCACTTTCGTCAATATCGAATGTAGGCGTATGTAGCCCGCTATGACCTAAATCAGAATTGGGGCTTGAGGTCCCTAAACGGTAAAAACAACCTGGAATTTCATTTGCAAAAAAGCTGAAGTCTTCGGCAGTCATCCTTTCGGGTAAATCGTGAACCTTCTCCACTCCAAGGTATTCTTCGGCGATGACTCTCATCCTCTTGGTCAACTCGGGATTGTTGTACACACTGGGGTAGCCAACAGGAATGTGAAACTCTACAGTTGCACCTCGTTTATCACAAATAGCGTCTACAATCTCACGCATTCTTGAATGTGCATAGAACCTCCATTCTTCATTTAAAGACCTAAATGTTCCCTTTAACCTCACTTCGTTAGGTATAACATTTGTTGCTCCCTTCCCTTCAATAAATCCAAACCCAAGAACAGTTTTAATTTCGGGATTAGCTCTTTCCTTTATAAACATCTCTAAAGCTAAAAGAATTTCAGAGGCTACAAGAAGTGGATTGACTTGGTTTTCAGGCAGTGCGGCATGTCCACCTTTCCCTTTGACAACAATATGAAATTCATCTGCTGAGGCCATATATGTTCCTGACCTCATCCCAACATGTCCTGCTGGAAGATCGGGGAAAACGTGTTGGCCTAAAATATGCTTAGGGATGGGATTTTTCAGTACTCCTTCACCTACCATTAACGAAGCCCCTCCAGGTAAACACTCTTCCCCCGGTTGGAATATGAGTCTAATAGTGCCACCCCACTTTTCACAATTTCTTGACAATATTAAAGCAGCGCCTAACAATGATGTAGTATGCACGTCGTGACCACAGGCATGCATTATTCCTGGATTACAGGAAATATAGTCAACTTTATTGAGTTCGGTTATGGGCAGTGCATCTAAATCGGCCCTTAAAGCAATAAGTTTAGAAGTGGGATTGACCCCTTTTATGGTTGCAACTATTCCGGTTCCTGAAACCCCTGATTTATATGGTATCCCCATTTTATCTAACTCAGAACAAACAAACTCCATGGTCTTAAACTCTTTATACGACAACTCAGGGTGCGCGTGAAGATGCCTTCTCCAACTCGATAGTTGTGGAGATATTTCTTTTGCAACTTGTGCAAATAACTCAGCTAAGTTGTCTAGTTCAGGCTTCATTACTTGAGAAAAATACAGGAAAAAGCTCACGCAGAGATGTCCAGGCTAATGAAATTGCGGCGTAAAAAAGAAAAGCAGAAAAAATCAGACGAACAAAAGTAGGAGAAATTCGCAAAGCCCATTTACTTCCAAGCCATGCTCCGATAATAAAAGTGATGGCAATTACTCCGGAATACCACCACTCTATAGATTGTTCGCTGTGATAGTTAATGGCTGCGAGTATTCCGATTGGTGGGAGCATTAGAGCTAGCGAAGTTCCTTGGGCTGTATGTTGGTCCAAGTCAAGGAAATATATTAATGCGGGCACAATTATTAATCCTCCTCCAATTCCAACAAATCCACTTGCTATTCCAGCAAAAACACCTATGGCAAGAAGAATTAATATAGTTGATATTTCCATGTCGAATAAGTTATAACAATGAAATTTAGAAATCAAAATTTAAACTCAAAGTGAATTTTCTGGGTAAAACTCTCCCGTCATCAATTCCCCAACCCCAATCAGCAGCAATCCAATAACCCATAATACGAGAGCGCATTCCATATCCGAAGTCATAAATAATGGGCTCTCTGTTGTTCTCAATTATGACTGTGATGGGATTGTTATCTATGGTTGTCGAGTTAAAGGTGTTTTCTTCTGAATATGGATGTATGCCTGTCCAAGCAGAGCCGATATCTGCAAAACCTATAAATTGAAAGTTTCTAATAAAATCTGTTTTCGCGGGCTCTTTAAAAATTGTACTCCAAACAGGGACTCTTAATTCAGCATTCAAAACCGTTGCGTTTGAGCCATTCCTTGCGTTGTTAGCAAAGCCTCGCATAGGAGTGATTCTGGCTTGGTAGGCATATGATTGAGAAGGGTCGATAGGGGTGCCGTAATTATTCGAAAACGAAAGGCTATTGTCCACTCCTCCAAGTAAGTGCAATAATTTCAATTCACCTATGGACCAGTCTCCTGCTGCCCTAAACGCAATGATTGAATTGGCGTAAATTTTAAGGTATCTTCGGATATCGAATCCTATTGTTCCGAAACTGGCATTAAACCCGTCTAAGTATAATTCAGCCCAAACTTTAGCTCTCAATCCTTCTCTAATATTCAATGCAGGATTACGAGTGTCATCATGCACGAAGGAAATGTTAAAACCAATTTGGTCTGTCCACCTATTAGGAGCAATTAAACTGAACATTTCAGTTCCTTGGATTACAGCTCTATCTAAACGTATTACAGCTCCGGCCCTGATGCTCTTCACCTCATCTATTGGATAAGTGAGTCTGTAGCGAGCGAAATGTGATTGAGATTCAACCAATGAATAACTGAGAGCGTCTAAACTTGTAGAGCCCTGCCTCTGGAAGGAAAACATTCGGTCAACCTTGTGCGACAGGTCGTAGTAAGATATCCCTATAAGACTGTTACTTAGGTTTGCGGGGATGTTAAATCCTGCGATAATGTGCTTATCGTCGAAAAGATCGCTAATTCTGATCTCCGTAGCATTACCTAAACCTGGCTGGAATGATGTTGTTCCGTCATAGGCTCTGTAAAATTGAGACCCGAAGGCGTTACTAACTTGACTCTGTAATTTTTGTAGAGAAAAATTGAGTCTATAGTTGCTCGGTTTAAGCCTAACATTACTTACAATAGCTTGAGTCGTTTTATCTATTTCAGGTAGCTTTTCCTCAGACTCTTCTTTCTTTTGGTCTTCAAATTTAAATCTATAATTTCTAATATCTACCTCAGTTTCAGAATATAAAATAGACCAATTTGGGGCAATAAATACTCCACCATTATTCGCGTCAAAACCTCCATCTGTCAATTCAAATTGATTAGACTTTCTTTGCTTAGTTTCTGGTACACTTCCTAGATCAGCTCGGAATAAATGACGCATTGTATAGGTGTTTCCGTAGCAAAAGCCACCTGCGGTGTCACAACTGAAATTTAAAACGGGTATATCTAATTTCGATATTACTCGAGTGTCAAAAAAGGTTCTGTACCTAATGATAGTGTCTATGCTGAGAATCGTGCTGTCAGCCCAACCCCAGTTCATTTCTTGGCTTCCATCTTCAAACTCGGATAAATAAACAAATTCCTGCCCTCTCAGTGGCACGGGGTATCTCTCATCAATTAGTGGTGTGTTTACCAGTTGTTCAATCGGCCTAATATCTTCATCGATGTGGTATATAAACAAGTCTAAATTAGAATTAAACGGTATGTTATCTCTATCCTCTCGAAGCTTGGAATCAGGCCTGTTTGATGAAAAAATTATCGACCTGCCATCTTTAGTATACCTGGGGTGCAAATCATCAAACCGATCTCTCCACAAAGGCTCCTGTAAATTACCAATCACTCTGTAGATGTAAAGGTCTGATCTTCCATTATACATGCCAGAGAATACGATGCTTCTCCCATCTGGTGAGTAATCCATGGACAATACCTCATCTATTTTAAAAAGTTCTTTTTCTACTGGTTTTTCACCTAACCTAACTGTGACAAGCACTGGTTGGCCTTTTTTTACAATGGTGTAAGTGAACTGTTCCCCGTTAGGGTGCCAGGCTATTGTGGGCGTTAAGCCACTTTTAATTAAATCTAATTTATGCCCATGTTGTGCCCATCGCTCAATTTTGTCTTCGTTTATGTTATATGTCCAAACCCTCCACTGTCCTCTCTCATCAGTGATAAACGCAATGGTCTCTCCATCTGGAGAGTGGCTAAAGCATAAGTAGTCATAACGTTTCCTCAAATTAAAACCGAGATTACCTCCATTTTTTAACGCTATTTTGTGATTTTTTCTTCCAATATTAGGTGGTAGTAATTCACCATAAAGTTTAGGTGTTCCCGCTAAGTGATAATTAATCACTTCAGATAATAAATCCTTTAGTCCAAGTCCAGTCGCAAATCTAAATCCGCCTTCGACACTTCGACTTACCCTTACCATGTATATAACATTTGCAATTGCTGGGATTCCATACACATCAGCTACATAATCCCAAACAGCCCCTCCAAGCTCCCCCGCTTCAGCCCCTTCGCTTCTATCGATAGTTGCTAGGGCCCTTGATCTCGCAGAGTCGAATATGTGAACATTGGCTTTCGCTGTTTTATTTGTGGAAATGTAATTAACAAGTCCTTCCTCAAACCAATCCGGAATTTGTAGCATACTCGAATTTCTTATGGCGTCCTGCCAACCTCCACGATATAAGGTTTGGTGTAAAGCGATTCTTGCCAATCCTTCTTTTAAATCTTGCTCTAATCGCCGCCGATCTCCAGTACCATAAATAAATAGTTTATTCCCTATAATTTTCGCAGTTCCCCCAATATTATCATTCCCGGAATCACTATTAAACACCCCCATGTTACTTTGTCTAAATTCTGCAATATTGTTATATACAAGAATTTGAACAGGACCTTCTAAATTGTTGCCGAAATACGGCTTCAAATCTTTCGCTGAATGATTGACTATTCCCGCGATATCCCCTGCAAGCTCCTTTCCTCCTTGATAATAGTAAATTTCAAAGATTCCTTCAGAGTGATATTGCCAAACAAAATCCCTATACTGAACTCTGTTCTTTCCGAACTCTACTTGAAGTCCGTCATAAAACTGCGCATAGAAACTGTTTCCGCTTAAAAACAGACCAGCTAAAAGCAGCGATATTGAATATAATATTTCTCTATGGCGCATTCTTTTACGAATCTACGTTAAAGTATTTTTACCGCATGAATAGACTTCACTCTTTTGTTTTCAATGCTTTTTCAGAACAAACGTATTTACTCGATCACGGAAATGGTGAGGCGACGGTATTCGACCCAGGAATGAATTCGACTCAGGAGAGAGAGGAGTTTGAGGGGACTTGTGAAAGTCTGGGAGTCGTGGTGGTTCAGTGCCTTCTTACACACGCGCATTTAGATCACGTTATGGGAACAAATTGGATTAAGCAGAGATATGGTTGTGGACCGAGGTTGCATCTCACTGACGAGCAGACATGGGTTCAGGCACCTATTTCAGCTCAACTATATGGAATTTCTTTAGACACACTTCCGGAGAGAGGGGAGGATTTAGGCGAGCACGGATCTACTATAGAATGTGGAGATATAGAGCTCGAAATTAGATGTGCGCCTGGCCATAGCGTAGGGCACGTAGTTTTTGTTTGTCACAAATCGAAGTTCGTGGTGGGGGGAGACGTGCTATTCTCTGGTAGTATTGGGAGGACTGATTTGCCAGGTGGAGATCCCGATGTACTTGCAAAGAACATAGAGGAGCAGTTGTATTCTCTAAGTGATGATTATACGATTCATCCAGGTCATGGAGGGGCGACAAGTATAGGGAAGGAGAAGAGTTCTAACCCGTTTGTCAATGGGGCAGGAACGGGAATGCTTCAGAGCTAAGAGCGCCTTTTTGATATAAAGCGCCATAGGGCGATTAGGCAAGGCGACGTGAAAGTTGGACTAGCAGAAGGAGGGCGGGGACTTCGATGAGGGGTCCTATAACGCCTACGAAAGCTTCTGAGGAGTGAAGTCCGAAGACCCCGATAGATACCGCTATTGCGAGTTCGAAGTTGTTCCCTGCGGCTGTAAAAGCTACTGCGCGATTTCTAGGTTTGTCAACCCCGAGCTTGACGCCTGTGAAATAGCTTAAGATCCACATTACGAAGAAGTAGAGTAGGAGGGGAATTGAGACGAGAATTACATCTGAGGTTTGGTCTAAAATACGGGCACCTTGGAGGGAGAACATCACAACGATGGTGAAGAGAAGGGATATGAGGGTGAGGGGGGCTATACGAGGTAGGTATATATCATTATACCATGAGAGCCCCTTGATACGGACAAGAAGCACACGGCCCCCAATACCAAGTATAAAAGGGATTCCTAGATATAGACCTACGTTAGTTGCTACCATTTTGAATGGAACGTTGATAGCTATGCTATCCAACCCTATCCAAGTCGGGAAAATGCTTAAAAAGAACCAAGCATAAAAACTGAAGGTAAAAACTTGAAAAAGAGAGTTAAGGGCAACCAAAGCTGCTCCGTAGGTTCTGTCTCCGTCTGCTAGGTCATTCCAAACAAGCACCATGGCTATACATCTTGCTAGTCCTATTAATACAACACCCGTCATCAATTCAGGTCGGTCGCTCAAGAAATAGGCTGCCAGGAAAAACATTAAAAGTGGACCTACTAACCAGTTGAGTATAAGTGATAGCGATAGGAGCTTTTTATCTTTTAAAACTTCAGGGAGGGTGCGGTAATCCACCTTTGCAAGAGGAGGATACATCATAACTATCAGGCCTATTGCAATAGGGATATTTATTCCCTTGTATGCTATAAGATCTATTGAATCCGAGATCCCAGGAATCCATGATCCCAGAACAACTCCCAAAGCCATAGCTAGGAAGATCCAAATCGTGAGATACCTGTCTAGAAAGCCGAGTCTCTTCAATTTAGTCTGTTATTGTAATTGGTGCTGTTATTGGAGGAGGTTCGTCAGAAGCATTATAATTAACAGAATCTTCAGTAGCTGGTGATGTTTCATCATGTGTTAAGTTTTGGTCTGTTCCGTAGTGGATAGCTACGACTATTGCCACACTTACTATTAGTCCCACAATGAGTTTTAGGAAATCCTTTGCTACAATAGGGAAAATCACCTTTATGTTTCCCTTCTTAGTTATGCCAGTATTTAGAGCAAGCTCACGACCGCAAAGCAGTCCCACAAACACCCATGTCGTAGACATAGGTATGTTATTCATTTGTTTAAAATAAAGCAATAGCAAAGCAAATGTAAGGTCAATTAAGGTTGCTGATCTAACGTACTTTGTACTCTGTTTATCTAGAACAATCTGCTGAATTTTACCCCCTTGACTGTAGAAGATATTTGCTAAACCAGCCACGAAGAATAGAATGATGAGCACGAGTTGCCAAGCCTCTATTTGTCGTGGTAAGAATACAGCGATGTTTGCTATGTCATGAGACAACCAGGTGAACCATAAAAACCCAGTACTGATCCATTGAAATACCCTCCAGAATGGTTTGTATTTTTCACTAATATCATTTTTCTCATTTATTATACGTGATATAATAAGCCAAAGAACATATGCAACTATTGCCGCAAGTCCGTATCCCAGCATACTCTTTAGTAACATTGAACCAATGACGGCTTGCGCAGCGAAAGCTGAAAGCACAAGGAATGATGTAGAAACAGGAATTCCTTTCCTCGTTAGGGCTACTAAAGCTAGAGGTGCCATAGCGTGGTACCATTGTGGTTCTATGTATGGAATCTTTGTGAGACGCCCGAAAGAAATATCTCCATCTCCGGTGTACCATCCGTAAACTAACGTAACAATAAGAACGCTAGAAGCTGCAATCCACAGTTGCCACCACTTAAAACGCTCTCGATTTGAGGCTATCCAAGTTCCTAATGTTTGAACGCTATCGTTAGCGATAACTGAGTATCCTGCTAGGATGAACCCTATGGTTGTAAATAAAGCTACCATGTCTTAACTTTTATATGAACTGTAATTCCGGCGCAAGTTCAGCTAAGATTACTTGTGCTAAACCAATTCCAAGGTTAAGGTAATGTTAAGTTTTAGTATTGTAGAATACTTACACCTTCTTTAGCGTAAAACTGAAAGTCGTGCCTTCTTTAAATGTAGATCTTACGTGGAGATTTCCTCCGTGGGCTTCGACGATGTGCTTGACGATTGCCAGTCCTAGGCCTGAACCCCCTGCGTGACGGGAGCGGCTTTTATCGACACGGTAGAACCTTTCGTATATTCGGAGTAGGTCTTCTTCTTTGATTCCTATTCCGTCGTCTGCCACTTCTACTAGAATATTATCTCCCATATCGTAAAACCTCACCCTCGTCTTCCCTCCATCTTTCCCATAGTTGATGGAGTTAACAAGAAGGTTAGAGAGTACCTGTTCGATTTTTTGATGATCACATAGGACAATAAAATCCTCGGTATACCTAACTTTCAAATTAACGTTAGCGTCCCTTGCTTTGCGTTCTAGGTTATCTACGATATCGTTGCTTAACTCCACTATATTTACGGGTTCGGGATCTATGGTCATCACACCAGACTCGATTTTAGAAATACTATCTAAGTCTTCTAGTAGCCCCGTCATCCTATCAATATTCTTCTCTGCTTTAGATAAAAACTTACGATTTATTTCCGGATCATCTAGGCCGACCTCGAGAAGGGTTAGGATAAATCCCTGAATGTTAAATAAAGGAGTTTTTAGCTCGTGAGCTAAGTTCCCGATGAAGTCTTTTCTGAAGGAGTCTGTTTCACGTAGGAGGGTTATTTCTTTAATTTGGTCTTCAGCCCACTCCATCACATCTTGATTGGCAGTCTCTACGACGTCTTCATCCATATTTATTGACTGCTCATCACCACCCTTGATTTTACTAATGGTCTTGTAAAGGACTTTAATCCTGTGATCGATAAATTTTTCAACGGCACTGTAAATCACGAAATAGCTAATTTCCTCGAGGAGAATTCCCACTACAATAGCTACGGCCCAAAGCTCAAATGCTTCAGCTAGCCACAATACAGTAATCGTAGCCAAAGCGCCCATAACGCCAATGAAAATTGAGGATTGCCTTGCGACATCTTTAGGGGTGCGCTCTATTTGACTCAAGATTCCCCGTTAAATTTATAACCCACTCCCTTGATGGTGGTGATAAGCTCTTCGCCAAATTTCTCTCTCAACTTGCGGATATGCACGTCTATAGTTCTGTCTCCTACAACCACTTCTGTACCCCATACCTTATCCATGATCTCTTCACGAGTTTTTACCTCGCCCGTGTTTTTGCAAAGCAAAGTCAAGAGTTTAAACTCTTTCTTTGGAAGATTAACTTCTTGATCTTCGACAAATATGATGTGCTTTTTTAAATCTATTTTTAGAGGTCCGGCTTTTATAACACCTTCTTCTGAATCATCTGTTTTCACGATTCGCTTTAATAGAGCTTTTACTCTGCTCATAAGGACCTTAGGCTTTATAGGCTTAAGAATGTAGTCATCAGCTCCTGCTTCGAAGCCTGCTATTTGACTGTAGTCTTCACCTCTGGCCGTGAGAAATGCTACCACTATTTCTTTTTCTGTAACTAAGTTTCGTATTTCCTCACACGTTTGAATCCCATCCATTTGGGGCATCATCATGTCTAAAAGTATTAAATCGGGGAGAAATTCCTGAGCAACTTTTACTCCCTCTAGACCGTTTTGTGCTACTCGAACTTCGTACCCTGCGTTCTCTAAGTTGTAGGATAGGAAATCTAGGATGTCCCATTCATCATCTACCAAGAGTATTTTCTTCACATCTTCCACCTTAGTCTTTAATTCTGTTGAATTTAAGTGCTAAGAGCATCCATTTAGGGAAAGGTTTAAATGGAGCTCGTTTTTGCACATTCATAAACAGACCTAATTTTTCTAAGATAGGTATTTTATGAACTTCGATAAATTCTATCCAGCACTCGTCAGGGTCGTCTATATATGTGCAGTGAACAGATGTATGATCTCCCATACTTAAAGCATTGTCCGTATCACATCGAAACCCGAATCCTTCTTTTTGTAACTCCTTCTCCAGCTCCTTCATTCCCCTCACATCGAAACCAAGGTGGACGATTCCCTTATCAGCCCATATCCGGTCTTCAAAAATAAACCTACCCTTTCTATCTAGTGCGACTACTAACTCTATGTATGTTCTGCCCATCAATGAGGAGAAACCTCCAGTGCCACGATTAGATTGAGTTAGCAAGACTCTGTGGTAATTCTGCTCACCACCAGGCAAATGAGACCAATCTTCAAAAACACCCTTTTTATCGTAAAGCACTTTATCGTACCCAAGTTTGTTTTTGTAAAGCTTTAAAGCGTTCTCCATATCACTAACTCCGATAGTTCCTCCTAATATTCCTCCGCTTGGGTGGCCGTTACTTGTGAACCAATTATCTGATTCTAAGATTTGGAATAAACTTCCATCGAAATCTCTCAAGAAAAACGTAAGCCTTCCAAGTGGATCTATCACCATTTCTTTATCGCAAGTATTTGGTATAACTCTGAGCGCGTGTTCATGCATCTTCCTTATGTCGCGAGTCTTAACCATAGCAGATCCTATTCCTAGGTCTCCTTGCCTTAATGCGAAAACAGGCCCTTGAGGCTTAAATGAAGTTGGGAAAATGACCTCAACGGCAGAACCGCCTTGGTGATTCAACACCATGCTGGCTCTCTTTACGATCGTTTCGCCTTTGCAGTGAGAATCCATAAGCGGAGCAGCAGCTACAGCGTCGAAAAATGGCATGTCTAATCCGAATAACTTTCTGTAGAGCTTAAGACTGGCATCCATATCTGACACGGCAATGCCTATATGCTGTATGCCTTGAATAACGTAACTCATTCTAGAAGTGTTTTTTTCACTACCGCAATGTAGTTCACCCATGCTTCCCTCAGTGCTTTTGATTTGTGATCATTCCAAAAATGTTCCCCCTCTACAGCGTCGTTGTGATCATGTAAATGACCTTTTAACCAGCTATAAAATCGATTTCCGAAAGTGGCAAAAGACCAGAATGAGAAGAAGACCTCAAAGAAAGGGCTCCACCCGAAAAAGCTGAATCCTATACCTGAAGCAATCCCTCCGAGAAGAGCAGCCACAACGGTCCAAGTAATCGGATATACAAACAACCCCGCACATATTTTCATAGTGCTTCTAAATTCAATCGCCTTAACTTGGTCTCCTTTAAAATTTAAGAAAATTTGCTGAAGAAAAGTTGGTGCATTTGCTATCCAACTCAGTGGCTTGAGAGCTACAGCCCACCACTTTTTCTTTCTCACATCTCCATTGCTTAATCCCCAGGCCTCGACTCTCATTTTGTTTGAGTCAAAACCTTCTCTTCTTAGCTTTTCAGCAGCATATGCTATATCCTCGACATTTCCCATCTTAGATATTTTATCTAAATCACGAGTAATTTTTGTCCAACCTTCAACTGAAGCTTCTGTAGTCCTTAATGCATTTACGTAGTGGATAATATCATCATACTTCTCGTAAGGTCTAATATCTACAGCTATATTTCTCATTGCTGCTTGAATCCTTTCTGAAAGTTTCTGAAAGTGAACCTTGCCAGTTTTCTTGTCGTATAAATCCACCCATTCAATAGGGTTGCCCACTCTTAGACAAAAACGTCTCCTGAAGTTAGGGTAATCCTCGTAGTCAAGACCTAAAGGAATGACTTTGAGTCTTTTCATATTTCCGTACTTACTTACAGCACGACCCAGCAGATCACTCAGCCCGCTTTTAATTCCCCGGATAGTTTTTTGTGGATTGTGATTCCCCTCTGGGAAAAGAGAAAGAATAGCTCCTATATTTAATCTCTCAATACAGCAATCCCATATAACATCATTCCTTTCTCTCAAATCTGGAATCAGATCTCTCTGTCTGTAAATTGGAATACCGTGGCATTGAATAAGGTACTTTCTTACAAAAGGATGCCAAAAAACATCTGCCCTTGTTAGCCAATGAAGTTGTTGCTTTAATAATCCTGAAATCATCATGGGATCCATCAATCCATTCTGATGATTAGAGACGAAAATAACAGGACATTTCCCCTTAGGCAGATTGTTTTGACCTTCATAAGTAGTAATTCTATGAAATCTCTTAATTCCCTGCTTCACTAATTCTCTTGTCAGGAAATGTGGCAGTGTAACTCGTTGAATAGGCGGTGTTAAAATGGGTATTCTCTCCTTACTCATGCATTAACGGAGTGTTGCACCAGTTGCCTTTATAATTCCCTCTAGAATCCTTGCTACGCTCTTATCGATCTGTTTGTCAGTAAGGGTTTTACTTTCATCTTGTAAGATCAGTCCTACAGCATAACTTACCTTGCCCTTCTCAAGTTTATCTCCTTCATAAACGTCAAATAATGAGATCTTTTTTAGGATTTTATTTTCGGCTTTAAAAGCAAATTCTTTAATAGATTCGAAACTGACACCACGATCAAGAATTAATGACAGGTCTCTTTTTACGGAAGGGAATTTAGGGAGTTCTTTAGCAATAATTTTTCTTTTATTCCGAGCTTTTAATAGCGGCTTAACTAGTAAATCTGCCCAAAATACGGGCTCGTCAACTTTGCACATTTTTGTAACGTCTGGGTGTATTTGTCCAAATCTACCAATGACATTGTTTCCAATTTTAATCATATTCCCTTCTAGCAGTAATCCTCCTTCATCAACTATTTCGCTCACTTTAGAACCCACACCGACTTGATCCAGCAATGCTCCTACTGCTTCCTTTAGAGTAAACATATCTACATTATCGTCTTGTTCATTCCAGTTTACTGGCATCTTCCTCCCTGTAATCCACAAGCTCAAATGCTCGGTTTCTTTATATCCAGACCTCTCCCCTTTATCGTTCACTTGGTAAGTCCTCCCAAATTCAAAAAGTTTTAAATCTGTAGATTTGTGATTTTTATTTCTCGCGATTGCCTCTAACCCTTGAAAGACGAGACTTTGCCTCATCACCCCTAAATCGCCACTCAGCGGATTGAGAATTTCAACAGTAGTCTTGGGATTAAGATCAGAGTCTTTCCAGCATTGCTCTGAATACGCAACCTTTGTTAGTGAATTAGACATAATCTCGTTATATCCTCTAGCCACAAGCGTCGATGCAAGGCCAAACAGTATATCTTCTTTATCGGGCTCCGATGATACTTCAAGAGTTGAAGAAATTCGAGAGGGAATCTCTATTTGATCAAATCCATGAATTCTAAGAATTTCCTCAACAACGTCTGCTGGCCTTGTTACATCACTACGGTAGGCAGAAACCATCAAGTTCATCCCTTCCTTACTTTCTGACCGTACCTCAATATCAAGCGCTCCTAAGATTGACTTCACATGAGTTCTATCCAGCTTAGATCCTATAATCTTATCGAGCATATCCCATTCGAGGTCAACCTCATATCCAGGTGCAGAGTTCGTTTCCCCTAGCTCTACAGCCCCAACTACTTTAGCTCCGCTCCACTCACAAATCAGTTCTGCCGCTCTTTCCGCTGCCGCCTTCACCATATTCGGATCCACCTGTCTCTCGAACCTGAAAGAAGCGTCGGTATAAAGTCCATGCCTCTTAGCGGATTTTCTCACGGAGACGGGATTGAAGAATGCAGACTCTAATAAAATGCGGGTGGTACTATCGCTTACTCCGTGCTTAGAACTACCAAATACTCCCGCGATGCACATCGCCTCGTTCGCGTCTGCAATTACGAGGTCAGACGAGTTTAACTTTCGTTCTGTAGAATCAAGAGTAGTTATTTTCTCGCCATTAGTGGCTAGTCTCACTTTAAGTTCTCCTTGGATAGTTTCGGTGTCGAAGGCGTGGAGTGGTTGGCCTAACTCGTGAAGAACATAGTTAGTAGCATCCACGACATTGTTAATTGGAGGGCATCCAATTCCACGAAGGAACCTCTGAGCATGCTCTGGCGAAGGAGCAATCTTCACACCCTCTAACTCGACTAAAGTATAACGTGGGGCTAAATCACTTGCCTCTACAGATGTTTTAAAACCACCTGTGAGTCCTTTTGAGAAGTCAATGTTAGCTCCACCTAGTGTCTCGATTTTATCAAGTCCTGTTTGAGTAAACTCGCTAACGGTTCCGTGCATAAGGCCAGCCCTCAGATCTCGAGCTACACCTATGTGCCCCATCGCATCATTTCTGTTAGGCGTTAGTCCGAGTTCGAGAACTTCGTCCGATCCGACCTCAAAAACTTCGCTTACAAGTGTGCCTGGACTCCACTTTTGATCCAGCTGTATTATTCCACCGTTAGGTGTTCCCACACCTACTTCCTCAGCTCCACAAAGCATTCCGAGACTTACCTCACCACGAATCTTCCCTTTCTTAATCTTAAATGGTTCGCCTTCCATAGGACAAAGTTCAGCTCCAACAGTAGCTACAACCACTTTTAATCCTTTAGCGGCATTAGGTGCGCCACAAACAATATCAAGCGCGTCTCCTGAGCCTATATCAACTTTGCAACAACGAAGTCTATCTGCATTTGGGTGCTGGTGACATTCTGTAATATGTCCCACTACTAGCCCGCGCAATCCTCCCGGGACATCATCAACGGTCTCTACTCCTTCTATCTCAAGTCCTGTAGCTGTTAACACTACTGCAGCATCATCTGCTGAGAGTGCAACACTTAGGAACTCCTTAATCTTTCTATATGATACCTTCATAATTGGTTTTAAAGTGATGCAAAGTTACTAACTTTGAGTCCCCAAATCGGGATGTAGCTCAGTTGGTAGAGTACGCGTCTGGGGGACGTGAAGTCGCAGGTTCAAGTCCTGTCATCCCGACAATAAATCCGCAAGGGCATATACACGCAGTGTGTCACCTCTTTTGCATAGTAATTTTGAGGACTTAAAACGTAAATAATGGATTTTGCATTCGAGAAAGACTGGAATAAGTTGGTTAAGATGATGATGGATAGGTTTGGCGAGCAGCCCGATGTTACTTCAATGGTGTTTGCGGTAGGGTTGCAAGAAGTGTCCCAAGGTCCAAGTGAATACAAGAAGGATGATAAGGTTAACCTGATTCATGTAGGTATATGCACCTTGTTAGAACCACTGGGGTATTATAAAACTCTCGGTTTAGATGATGATGGTTGGCCACATTTTGAAAGAGTGGGGGAGTTGCCAGAACTAGACTCAGATGAACAAGAATTATTGTTAAAGCGTCAACTAGTGGACTACTTTGCTGCTTGGATAGATGAATAGATTTGCGACTACTCTACAATTACCTCTTCGCTATTTGTCTCCATCTCCTCAATTTTTATGAGGCCAGAACCGTATAGAGATCCTTTACTAGCTTCGATATCTAGCACGGCAAATCCCGCTTGGCCTCCAACGTAGAAATTAGAAAAATCAAAAGAAACGAAGCCTTCTTCAGAAGTTGTTTGGGTAGTGTCAAACCTAGGCTCACCAACAAAATCTTCATCTAAAGATCCGAGAGCAAAGAGGCGAACATCACAGCCAGCAACCGGGATTTTTTCACCCACAGCATCGACTCTATAAACCTGAATATTTGCGATGGTATCTTCAATTTTATAACAACTAGAAGCAAAAATTACGATTGCAGCGAGAGTGAGTGTTGGAAATAGGCGGTTCATAGCAGTAGGGGTTATAACTTAGCGTGTTCAATTCCGAAGGTTACAAATATCATGAAAAAATCTTATACTAACACAATTTTAGGAACATTCGCTTTATTATTTGGTGCCATTTTTATGATGTCTGTATCAGGATGTGATAAAAAAGAGGCTTCTAATACTAATCGCAAAGCAGTTATTCACACAGAATTTGGTGATATGATCGTTCTTCTTTCAGACTCTACCCCTTTACACAGAGATAACTTTCTAAAGCTCACTGAAGAAGGTTTTTACGATAATTTACTCTTTCATAGAGTCATGAAAGGCTTTATGGTCCAAGGTGGAGACCCCAATAGTCGTGATGCTCAGCAAGGGGCTAGACTTGGAAGTGGTGGGCCGGGTTACACTTTTGAGAATGAAATCAGAGCAGATCACATCCATATTAAGGGTGCTTTGTCTGCTGCTAGACAGCCAGATAACGTGAATCCTGATTTTCGTTCCTCAGGTAGTCAATTCTATATAGTCGACGGAAAAACATACAAACCAGGAGAGTTGAAGTCATTCGAGAATAAACTTAGGGCAGATAATCCCGAGTTTTCTTACACAGATGATCAGATAAACCAGTATGCAGACCTGGGTGGAACTCCATTTCTTGATATGAATTATACAGTTTTTGGATTAGTAATAGAAGGAATTGATATAATCGATTCTATTGCAGCAAGAAAAGTAGCTAGAGGAAACAGGCCATTAGTGGATATTAAATTTAGTGTTGAAGTACTGAAATAATGAGGGAGGAATTAGATGAATTGCTTAAAGATATAGCTGGAAGAGTTTTCAACTCTACTGAAGAAGTAGAGGCTTTTAGAGTTGAGTTTTTAGGCAGACAAGGCAAGATGAAGGATCTGATGGCTCAGTTTAGAGATGTTGCCCCTGAGGACAAGCGTGAGCTCGGCCCTCTGATTAATAAAGTCAAGGGTGCAGTGGAAGAAAGAGTTTCGTTAGAACAAGCAGCTTTCAATCGCAAAGTAGATACAAAGGCTAGTGGAGTTGATCCCTCTCGCCCAGCTGGAGGGGTGCCACAAGGAACTCACCATCCTCTTCAAGTGGTGAGACGTGAGATTGTGGGTATATTTAAAAATATGGGCTTTGGAGTTGTAGAAGGTCCTGAGATAGAGGATGATTGGCATGTGTTTAGTGGACTCAACTTCCCCCCAGAGCATCCAGCTCGTGATATGCAAGACACTTTCTTTATTGAAAGAAATCCTGATATGCTTCTAAGAACGCATACTAGTTCAGTACAGGTCAGGGAGATGGAGAAGCGTAAGCCACCCATGCGCATTATTATGCCTGGACGTGTGTTCAGGAACGAGGCGGTCTCAGCTAGAGCTCATTGTATTTTTCACCAAATCGAAGGACTATACATTGACGAAGGGGTGTCATTTGCTGACTTAAAACAGAACCTACTTCACTTTGCACAAAAGTTTTTCGGGCCTGATACTAAGATTAGGCTTAGACCCTCTTACTTCCCATTCACAGAGCCTAGCGCAGAGGTTGATGTTTATTGGGGTCTTGAGACAGAGGTCGATAAGAAGATTACAAAGGGAACTGGGTGGCTAGAGATTCTGGGATGCGGTATGGTGGATCCTAATGTACTTGAAGTAAACGGAATCGACTCTAAAAAGTACAGTGGCTTTGCTTTTGGCATGGGAATAGAGCGAATTACGATGCTTAAATACCAAATAGGTGATCTTCGTCTGTTCTTCGAAAATGACAAGCGTTTCCTAGATCAGTTCAAAGGTGAGCGATAATTATACGGGCTTTTACTCGCTGTAAACAATAGAAAGAACGGTCTTTCCTACAGCTTCGAGCGTAGATCGGTCAATCACGTCCATATTGTCGGCATGAGTATGATGGAATGGCCCATAACCCATGGGTATCACGTTCATCCTGTAGTCTACAATATTTACGCTCGGTACGCCACCCAATTCGCTTACGAAGAGGTTGTCGTCAATTGTAGCTGGCGTTTCCCTATTTTGAAACCATCTCCCGTACCCTAATTTTTCAGCTCTAGACCAAACCTTTCTCACTACGCTTGGCGCATACCTCATCGAGGTTCCTTCTCGATTAAAAACCGCATCTTTTGCCCCCACCATATCTAATAGAATTCCGAATCTCGCCCTATACCCATACCGATGTGGCTGCTTAGCCCAAAGCTGACTCCCTAAACACCATTCCAAATAACTCGTGCTCGTAGAAGGAGTTCCCTCTGGAGCTCCGTAATCTTCACCATCAAAAAAGACAATATCTACTCCTACGTTTGGAGCTTTATCTCCCAATTGTCTAGCAATTTCTAGTAAAACCCCTACTCCAGATCCTCCATCGTTGGCTCCGTCAATAGGCTCATTTATTCTGATGATATCTTTGTCAGCAAATGGCCTAGTATCCCAATGCGCGTAAAGCATAATACGATTCTTGGAGTCGAGATTATACTGCCCCACTATATTTGATAGCTCGAGAATTTTTCCGTCAAAAGCTTTTGATTTCCCTTTCTGTACAATAACGTCCGCGCCATGTCTCCTTAGCTCATCGGCTAACCATTCACCACAATTATCGTGCTCCACAGAATTAGGCACCCTCGGTCCAAAGGCGACCTGGCGCTCAATGTAGATGTAGGCCGAATCATTAGAAAATTCAGGCACCTCCACGCTATCTCGCCCCGCTTCAACTTCCACAACTCGTTCCTTACCACCTTCATCACTCTCGCATCCACACATGACTCCACATAAAATTAAAACTCCGACTACCAAGTTTTTCAATCTATTCATGACTCCAGCTGCTTCCGTCTTTTCCGTCTTTAATCGAAATCCCCATATTACTTAGCGTATTTCTAATCCTATCTGCTCCGGCGTAATCTTTGTTTGCTTTAGCATCAGACCTTAATTCAACGAGCAGGTCTAACAAGTTGATTGAGATATCTTCATTACCCTCAGCCCCAGTCATAGAATTTTCTGAAGCTTCACTCGAAAGCCCGAGTACATCATTTACAAAGTCAGAGTAGAGAGATTTGAGGGCTGAGATTTGGTCTTTGCTAAGAGAAATTCTTCCGTCAGTAGCTGAGTTAATCCACTTCACGCCTTCGAATAATATCGCAATCAGCATAGGTGTGTTGAAGTCGTCGTTCATAGCGTCATAACATTTCTGTGACAATTCCGCCACGTCGACATCCTTATTTAACTCACTCGATCCTTCGAGTTTACCTAGCGCTTCAACTGCATTTGTAAGTTTAGAAAGCCCTTTTTCAGCAGCAATTAATGCGTCATTAGAAAAGTCTAAAGTCGAAGCGTAGTGGCCCATCATCATAAAGAATCTAACCGTCATTGGTGAGTATCCTCTTTTTAGAAGTTGATGATTTCCTGTAATTAATTCTTCGGGAGTGAAACCATTCCCCTCAGATTTAGACATTTTACGGCCATTTACAGTTAGCATGTTTCCATGAATCCAGTAGCCTACTGGGTTCTCAATTTTGTTGGCAGCCACGTTTTGGGCTATTTCACACTCATGGTGAGGGAATTTCAGATCCATTCCTCCTCCGTGAATATCGAATCTATCTCCGAGATACTTTGTGCTCATAACACTGCACTCTAAATGCCAACCGGGGAACCCTACCCCCCACGGCGAAGGCCACCTCATAAGATGTGTCTCATCGGCTTTCTTCCAAAGGGCGAAATCTATAGGATCTCTCTTCTCACTCTGCCCGTCAAGTGCACGCGAGTTACTCATTAGTTCATCTATTTTCCTTCCTGAAAGTTCTCCGTAAGAGTAATCTTCACTGAAAGTTCGTACGCTGAAGTAAACGTTTCCATTTACCTCATACCCATATCCGTTGTCGATAATCTTCTCAATAGAAGCAATCTGCTCGATAATGTGACCAGTCGCAGTCGGTTCGATTGAAGGACTAAGAATGTTAAAGACTCGCATTACATCATGGAAGTCGTTGGTGTACTTATGGACAATCTCCATCGGTTCGAGTTTCTGAAGTCTTGCCATTTTTCCGATTTTATCTTCACCCTCGTCAGTATCACCAACCAGGTGACCTACATCTGTAATATTCCGTACATATCTAACTTTATATCCGATAAATTTGAGGTATCGATAAATAATATCGAATGAAAGGAATGTCCTAACATTACCTAAATGAACATTGCTATAAACAGTTGGCCCGCAAACATACATCCCTACATGAGGAGAATTAAGAGCCTTAAAAACCTCTTTCTTACGTGTTAGGCTATTTTGAATTTGCAGTGGTTGCATTTGTTGTCTTTTTAATCCTTGTAATTTTACAAAACTAAACTATAGATTTTAACCCATCTAGCATATGCTTCACAAGCTTAGAAGTGCTGAATTCAGACTCCCATCCCCAATCGTTTTTCGCCTCAGAATCGTCAATACTATCTGGCCAAGACGCCGCTATTTTTTGTCTATAATCCGGATTGTATTTGGTAATGAAATTACTGACAAACTTAGAAAGTTCGTAATTTAATTCAGAAGGGGAGAATGAACAACCAGAAAGATTGTAAGAAGTCCTAGTTTTGATATTTTCACAAGGAGCTTCCATAATATCAAGTGTTGCTCTGACAGCATCATCCATGTGCATCATTGGAAGAGCCTCATCTTTATCTAAATAGCAAACAAACGGTTTACTATCTAGAGCACAATAAAAAGCTTCAACAGCATAGTCCGTTGTACCACCTCCAGGTTTAGACCGGTGACCGATAAGTCCAGGATATCTGACACTTCTTACGTCAACTCCGTAGTGCTCATAATAGTATTTAGCCCACAATTCACCCGCAACTTTAGAAACGCCATAAACAGTTGTAGGGTCGCAAAAAGTATCTTGGGATGTTTTTATCTTAGGGGCATTTGGTCCAAAAACAGCTATAGAACTAGGCCAAAAAACCTTTTTCACAAATCCTTCTTTAGCGCACTCCAATACGTTTAAAAGTGATTTCATATTTAAATCCCAACCGGCAATAGGGTTTTCCTCCCCCTTAGCTGAGAGCATTGCTACTAAATGATATACATGAGTAAACTCACCTGTCTTTAGGATTTTTCTCACAGAATTGATATCAGTTGCGTCGAGTGAAATAAATTCACTCTTATTTACATCTTTGTCATTTGATTTTATAATGTCACATGCTACCACTGCATTAACGCCATACCTGGCTTGCATACCTATGATAAGCTCTATTCCAAGTTGGCCGGAAGCTCCAATAACTATATGTTTTTCCATTGCGGCGACAAGATAAGACGCGAAGCCTTTGTGATGTGCAATCAAATCAGTTTGAATACACATTACGTGACAATAAAACTCTAACTCAAGACTCCGGTTTCATATGTTGTGGAGATGGCTGCCTTCTTGAGTTATAAATTAAGAGACCTGTCTTTTAATTACGGTTATCAGTAACGTTTGACTCGTCACGGATCGCATTAGTAATCGCAAGAGATAAACCTGAACGCGCTTTTGTAGCTAATGCGCTTTGCTCAGAAAGGAAATTTGTTTTCTCTTCAGCTTCAGTTATGCTCTCAGGAGCAATAACCCAAACTCCGTGATTTCCAATAATCGCATTTGACATCTCTCCCACAGGAATAGAAAAGGCTAACCCTGCCACCTCATGCTCTGCAGCAGCGCCACTACCAGTTATTATTGCTTTATTTAGACTCACATTTTGAGCAGTTTTCACAGTGGAATTTACAGCACGAGCTACCTCTTCAAGGTTACCTCCATTCATTAGGGAAGCGTAGTATTCACCTTTTGCTTCTTGTGTAGCTCCTGATATCATCTTGTCTTCAATATCTACAAACGCTGGGACACCTTCTTCTTTTGAAAGAGTAAGAATTGCAACAATGTAATTATCGTCAATTAGAATGGGTTGACTTATATCACCTACCTCTGCGCCGTATGACCAGTTCACAAGTTCACTAGCGTCAAGTAATCCAGCAAGAGATGTTGCTTTGCGAATTACGTTTTTAATATCGCTTGAGGTGTAGCCAGCTTCTTTAGCTGATGAAATAAGAGATTCTTTGTCAGTTGACTCAATTGCAAATTCATTAGCGTCAGCATAAGCATCACGCTTTGTCTTATCAGAAGCGTCTATTGAACGAACAATCATCGCAACTTCAACTTCTTCTACTTTTTTACGACGATCTAAAACTTCGATAACGTGTATTCCGTAGTTTGTTTCAACTGAGCCAATTGTACCGATACGTTTGTTAAAGCTGAAATCATTAAACTCCTTAACCATTCTTCCTTTTGGAAAAAAGTCATAAACTCCTCCGTTAGTTTTAGATCCTGGATCATCAGAAAAGCGCGAAGCTAAATCTGTAAAGTCAGCACCATTTTTTAACAACCTCACTAAGCTGTCACCTTTAGAATTTAGAACAGCCATTTCGGTTGCGTCCTTAACGTCTTTAGCTTGGAGAAGAATGTGTCTAACCTTCGCTGCAGTGTCTGGAACCATAGTGCGGCTTAATACGTTTGCAATAATAATAGATTCACCTTTTTGGTATGGCCCTAAAACTGTTCCAACATTAACATCAAAGAAAGTTGATTCGGTAATGTCAGTCTCGACATCAGCAAATCTAATTGTACTAATTGGATTGTCAGTTCCGTTTTGTTTGGCAAACTCAGCGACGTCTTCAGAAGACTCCCACTCACTTGCTAAAATATTCAGTTCTGCATTAATAGACTCAACATCTCCTTCAGATGCTCCAACAGGAATCTTCACAATTGTAATATCTCTACCTTCAGCTTGATTATATTTCTTCTCATCTTTATGAGAAGCATAGAATGCTTGAATATCTCTGTTACTTACATCTACCGAGCTGTCAGCAATAGAGTTAAATAGCTTAACAACATATTTAAACTTGGCAGTTCGCTTTGTGTGGGTGTAATCAAATTTACCTTCAAGTTCTGAAGTATAAGCTCCAGCTTGAACAAGAGACTCAAATTTTTCTTTTTTACGCTTTGAAATAATAACACTCTTGTAATTCATAAAATTAGCTTTACCCTGAGGTGTGGTAAGCATATTCTGAAAATTCTGCACCCAAGTTCTTTTGTTATCTCCGTTGCTGTAAAAAGCACGAGACATATAAGGAGAGGCTATATCTCCGAATAGCAGTTCTTGATATTCTTTGTCAGAAACAGTCAGGCCAATTTCAGAAAACACATCATCCATATAAATCGCAGATGTAATGTCTTGCCAAACCTCGTCTTGTAGTTGGTCACCAGAGAAACCTAAACTTCTGCGCTTCTGAACTGCAATTTGATATTCTTGACCTGTAATACTAGCCCCGTCAACAGATCCGACTTCAGTAGCAGCTCCTTGGCCCATTAAAGCGAGAACAGCATCAAAAGGCACTAAGAAACCAAGCATACCAATCCCTAAGAACACCATTAGCAAACCTTGACGGTTGCGAATATTTTCAATCATAGCCATAGTAAAGACATTTTTATATCAGGTGCGCGAAGATAACAAATTAGAGCCACTCAAAGTAATTGTAACTCAACTACGTTTATTCTTGTTGATTCAACCTTCTTTACGGTGATTTTACAATTGTTCATATTGATGACAGCACCCTCTTCTGGGATCGTCGCAATCATATGAATAATAAGGCCTCCTAGGGTTTCGTATGCGTCGTCAAGCGGCAGGTTTAAATTGAATTTCTCATTCAGATGCTCTACATCATGACGAGCTGAAAAGAGCCATGTATTATCACCTATTTCTTCCTCAGTTAAGATATCTACATCGTGTTCGTCTTCGATTTCGCCTAGTAATTCCTCTACAATATCTTCCATTGTTAAGATGCCAGCCGTACCACCAAATTCATCAAGTACAACAGCTAAATATCTGCGACGACGCATAAACTGTTTCAACAAGACATCACCTGCCATTGGCTCTGGTATGTAGAATGTAGGAAGCACAATTTTATTAATTGACTTAGGTAGGCTGAATAAATCCTTTACATGACAATATCCTATAATGTTGTCAATATCCTCTTCGTAGACAACTATTTTAGATAGTCCAGTTGATGTAAAAAGATCTCGGATTTCATCTATTGAAGTGTCTTTAGAAACTGCTACAACCTCATTTCTAGGGACTAAACAATCTCGAGCTTGTACAGAGCTCAATCGTAGAGCATTCTTTAAAATTTCCAGTTCGTGCTCAAGTTCTTGTTCAGGGATCATCTTATCACTGGCGGATTCAAGAAAATGATCTAAATCTGTAGAGCCAAACCCTCTATTACCAGCTTCAATCCTGTTTGTCACAAAAGGAAATAAGAAAATGAGACTTAGTCCCATCACGGCAAGTGCTGGTAAGGCTAATATTAAAATAATAATGGTGAGCGGCAGACTGAATCGATTTAACCAAAGCGTTGGGTCTCTATGGAAAAATGATTTAGGAATAAATTCGGCAGTAACAATGACAATAATGGTGGTTAAAATAGTTTGGACTGAAAGAGCCACAATAGGAGAAGATGCAGATAGCCAATCGTTTGCATTGAATAAAAGCCGGCTTATTAAAGCTCCAGACTCCATGCCACATACAACAAGAGCAATGTTATTGCCCACTAACATTACTGAAATAAAGAGTTGAGGCCTTTTGACAAAGTTTGAAACGAGTCTACCGCGCCAGCCTTGATCGGCGTCAAGCTCAACTTGTAGTCGATTGGCAGAAACGAACGCCATTTCCATTCCGGAAAAGAATGCGGAAGCAGCAAGCGAAATAAGTATTATTAATATAGAACTGGAGGGGTCAGGGGGCATTGTTATTATTAGTTGTTTTGATTGCTGGATTCATCCATATCGAGCTCCAATCTTTTTCTAAATGTACGTCTAATAAAATACCATAAAATTGTAAGCGCAGGGATTAATGGCATAAATTTATTCTCTTCCCAACCTTCAGAATAAATAAAATAACACGTTACAAGTATCGCTGAGATTGCTGCAAACAGCCAAAATTTTTCTGCGGCACGTGTAACTGATAAAACTTTTTTAGGCTCCATTCTTTTAAAGATAGTTAAGGTAAGTCGAAAGATCCTGTTGGCTCGAGTATTTTATAATTCTCAAAACTGCCATCTGCCTCTAATCCCTTACCGAAAAGCACCCCAGTTGATGTCTCCACGCTCACGGATCTATTCGTGTGAACTTTATCGGAGTCGTGAGACCAAACTAGATATTCAGTCTTAAGCTTGTCTCCTTCGCTATTAACGAGTAATACCCCGTCACGTGCAATTAGATGTCCTGTCTTAGAATCGTACGTCCCTCGACCGCCACTTAATTTTGCTCGATTTGTAATTCTATCTCCTTCTATATAAAGTGTAAACCCCTCGTCAACCTGCCAGATGTCGTTATTTTCAAACCGCTCCAATTTTCCAGCCTCTAAGACATTTCTAACTTCACCTTTTTCAGAATATTGAAACGAACCATCAATAATTACTTGAATTGAAAGCGATTTATCTAACTCGTCACCTGGGTTAGCTTCTGCGAGTTGATCACCCACATCACATCCTATTGCTACTATGAAAACACAGTAAAGTAGAGATATTTTAATACTGTAAGCGCGAGCCATTAACGTACTCTAATTATTGTACTTTCTCCTGAGCATGGACAACCTGCTACATCTTTTACTGTATACGTTGCAAGAGCTTGATGACCTAATGAAAAGACTTCGTCTATTGTTGGGTATCCTTTAGACATTTCACTCATCCTCTTGTCTGCTTTTTCAGCAAGTTCAGGGTTCATTCTTTTTGCTCGAGCATAGTAATCATAAGCAACCCAGTACACAGCTCTTTTTCCAAGAACCCCATCGTTACATGAGCTAGATGCACTTGCAATAGCATCGCCGATAAGCATAATTGCATCAGCGTTTTCAGGCTCAAGTGCAAGAAGTTGATTAGCATAGCGACGGGCTGTATTTGATTTCTTTAATGCACTTGCAATTTGGCCTGTTTTAAGTAAGTAAGTAGCCTGTTCGGGACAGCTATCACAAAGAGATACAGCTTCCTCC
>Ga0114996_10000825_pt1 | contig 42967 bp, 28 predicted proteins | sample ArcticOcean_MG_C_4_FD_87039 | JGI IMG/M metagenome (GOLD analysis project Ga0114996, IMG submission 87039) | Marine microbial communities from western Arctic Ocean - ArcticOcean_MG_CB4_134 | ecosystem: Environmental > Aquatic > Marine > Oceanic | place: Arctic Ocean: Canada Basin | collected... | reverse complement strand
TCTCTGAGTTCAGCCGGCCACTCAAACCACGGCTTCTCATCGTGCAATTCTTTGAGCACATCATACAGCGCCCAATCCCAGGCCCAATGGGCATTGACCTCCAACCATTGTTGGATGAGTTCTGCATCGGGGTCGGCCTCAAACGAGGGGTCACACAACCTTGGCCAACCCGCAAATGCACTGGTCGCTGCATAGGGACTGCCGTGCACGTCGGGTGGATGCAAGGGCAATACCTGCCACACCGTGACACCGGCATCGGCCAGCAAATCGACGAAGGTGAAGGCGTCTGGACCCAGCGTTCCGCCGGGCAGCGAGGTGATGTGACACAGCACACCGGTCTCCTTCATGGCCGGTCCTCCGAAGAAGGACCTGCAAAACCTTTGATGCTCGTTCGGCCTCAGCGGGCATGATGCGCCGGCTCTCCATCTTCCTCGTGGCACTCCTTTTGCTGCCCCTCCTCGCCACCGCAGCCACCCCTGAGACGATCACCATCGATGGCGACACCTCCGATTGGGGTGCCGACAGTCTCTCGGTGACGGATGCGAATGCCGTCACCTTCCGCTTGACCTGGGACGATGACAATCTCTACCTCGCGTGGGAGGGCACGGATTGGGCCTCTACGGATGAGGGCGCCGATCTATTCGTCTATCTCAACACGAGCGCCGGCGGCAGTGTGCTGACCGATACTTGGAACGCCCAGCATACACTGCCCTTCGCCGCGGATCATGCCCTGGTGCTGGAGGACAACGATTACCTCGCCGTCCGCAGCCATGATGGGACGGGGTGGGTTGATGGTGCCACCCCCACCGCCTATGTTGGTCATTCAGAGAATCCAACCACAGAGATTTCCATCCCTTGGGCCACCATTGGAAATCCCGAATCCTTTGGCCTCATCGCCTATGCACAATGGCAGGATGCGGGCAATGTCTGGACCGCGTTCCCGCTAGAGAATCCAACCACTTCGGGTGGTGCCGAGACCTTCACACACTATTTCGAGGCGACCAACATCAGTCAATCTCAGTCCCCCAGCGACATTTCGATCATCGAACCCGGTGCCGTCGAGAAGGTCGATGATGCGCTGAATCTCGCCATCATTTTCCATCAACATCAGCCCTATTACAAGAATCAGTTGACCGGGATGTACGAGATGCCATGGGTGCGCGTGCACGGGATGACCGAGTATGTGGACAGCCCGGGCATCTTGGCGGCGACGGACACGAAAGTGACCTACAATCTCGTGCCATCTTTGATGGAGCAGATGCTCGATTATACGGACAATACGACCTTGGATGTTCACACCGATATCGCGCGACGAGCGTGGAATGATGGCGGCTATCCGAACGCGACCGCGCTCGAGTTGCACACGATGCAATTCCAGTCCTTTTGGAATTCTGGCTGGATCTACAATGTGAGTGCGGACGATCCCCGTGTCGGCTGGGTCTACGAGAGTTCACAGCGATATTCGGAAATCTACGGGATGACGCGGCACAATCTGAAACCGGCGACCATCATGGATGATGAGTTGCTCGACCCGCAAGAATACCTCGACCTGCAGGTACTGTGGGTGTTGTATCAATTCAGTCCGGCCTATGTGTTGGGTGATTACAATGCGAGCCATCGCGATGAGGGACTCATCTCCCTTTTCCAACAGAATGGGCAGTATACCGTCGCCGACCTGACCTATGTCTTGGATGTGCAATCAGCAGCGATGGCCAACATTTTGCCAATGTATGCTGAATTGGCGGCCGAGGGTCAAGTGGAATTGACGACGACGCCGTATTATCACCCGATCATGCCGTTGCTGATGATGGATGGCTGGACCTTTGAGGACGGCATCCGCGTCGACAAGGAAAGTTGGCCGGACGATGTCGGCAATCACCTCGAGACCGGCATGGATCTATTCGAGCAAGAGATGGGATTCCGCCCGATCGGCATGTGGCCTTCCGAGGAGGCGGTCAGCCCGGCGATGGTACAGCCGGTGGCCGATGTTGGCATCGAATGGATGGTGACCGATGAGGAGATCCTGTCCAAATCCAAGGATGCTGATGGGAATTTTGTCGACACGGACCTTGCGACCAATCTCGCCATGCCCTGGCAGGCCGGTGACGTGTCTGTGGTGTTCCGCGACCGCGTCATCTCCGACCGTGTCGCTTGGCAATACGGGTCGATGACGCCCGAGGCGGCCGTCTCGGATTTCATCACCTATGTCGACGGCGTCCGCCAAGAGATTCTCGATGCCGGCGGCGATCCCAGTGACCATCTGCTGACGGTCAGCATGGACGGAGAGAACTGGATGTTCATGTCCGACATGCAGCATAACGACAACGGCCGACCCTTCACCGAGGAGTGGTTCGGCCGATTGGCCACACACCCGACCATCGTCACGACCACCCCCGGGGAATTCCTCGCGGAGAATCGCACCCTGCCCGAAATCTCTGAGATCGGCACGGGATCATGGGTCGACGGCACCCTGTCGACCTGGGCCGGTGAGGCTGAGGAGAGCTTGGCCTGGCAGCGACTCATCGAGGCCCGCTCAGCGCTGGTCGACTTCGAGGCAGACAACCCCACCCACCCGGGCTTGGAGGATGCCTGGGAGAGCGTCTACATCGCTGAGGGGTCGGATTGGTACTGGTGGTATGGATTGGACCAGGACAGTGGATATGACGAGATGTGGGATGTGCTGTTCAAGGTGCATCTTTCCAACGTGTATCGCGCGGTCAACCTCGACTTGCCGCCGTACCTACAGGATCTGTGGACCAGCCCCGCGCTGCCCACCATCCCTGTTGGCGGTGTGATCGAGCCGATGATCGATGGCATCGCCCTGCCCGGGGAATGGGATGGCGCGGCGATGTATGATGCGAGCAGTTTCGATGGCGGTGTGCTCGACATCGCCTCTTTCCATCTCGGGACGGATGCCTCCAATGTCTTCGCGAGAATCGATTTGACAGAGATGCCAGACGACTTCGATGATGTCGATATCTCAATCTATTTCATGCAGCCGAACGCGGTCAATTTCAATGAGGTCGAGACCAATTTCCGCACCTATTATGGGGCGACGGTTCTCGGTTTCCCGGCCAAGTCGATGGTGTCCTTCAACTTCGCTCAACTTCGCGAAGATGGCCGGTCCAAGTACGATCTATTCGAAGCCCAAGGCATGGTGGGTGACACCGAGCGCTGGAACTTCAAAGGGCAATCCACTCTCGACGGTACCGCCGTCAACGATGTTTTCGAATTCGCCATTCCGTGGTCTGATCTCGGCCTCGCCCCGCGCCATTCAACCCGGGTCAAGGTCGTGACCTCTTGGGTCGACGGTGAGGATGTGGAGATCGCCCCGCCGGCACCCGCTGAGATGATCATGCCCGACCTTGAGGAATGGGTCACGCTGCTCGACATCGACGATGCGACCGGCGATGAGCGCGGCACCTATCCCACGGCCGGAGACTTTGCCCCCGGAGAAGGTCTGTTCGACATCACCCATCTCAAGGTGAGTCAGTCCTCGTGGAATGCACGCTTCGAGATCACCTTCGCTGAGATGACCGATTATTGGGGTCTCTCCAACGGTTTCAGCCACCAGATCGTGCAGATCTACGTCGATCAAGGCTCGACGATGTGGGGTGAGACCGACATGCTCGACGGTGTCAATGCCGTCATCGATGATGAATGGGCCTGGGAGGTTGCCATCAGTGCGACCGGAGAGCCGGGTGCGGTCAAGACGGTCGATTCGTTGACCGGCGAGACCAGCGCCAAGGGCATCGAGGTATCGGGAGATGCCTCGACCAAGACGATCACCATCACGGTCGCCAAAAGCGTCATCGGCGCCGACATTCCGAACTACAGATTCGTCGTCGTCGCCGGCAGTCAGGACGGATTCGGCGTCGGTAAATGGCGCGACTTCGACGCCACAGCCAAGACGTGGCGACTCGGTGGCGGCGCCGACCCGAGCCCGGTCACAGGGCGAGATTACGACCCGAACATCGTCGACATGGTCCTGCCCGATACCGTGGATCAGCGAGCCGTGCTCGAGGCCTACGACGTCGATGCCCAGGTCTACTCGGTCCTCTCGGGCATCGAACTCCCGGAGGTTGCCCAACAGATCTTCGGCGCCAAAGTGGTCTCAACCACGGCGACGACGGCGATTTTCGAATGGTCGACAACCCGACCCGGTGCGGCCAACGTGACCTGTGGTCAAGCCGTGACCTTCGTGGCTGAAGCCGGTCTGACCCAGACCGTTCAACTCACCGATTTACAGAGCGATACGGCCTATGATTGCAGCATTGGCGTCGACGATGCGGATGCAGTCTCGCTCTCGTTCAACACGAGTGCAGAGATCGATTCGGTCCCGCCCGAGATTCTCAACGCCGCGGCCTCCGTCGATGAGAACAACCTCGTCAGCGTCACATGGTACACCAGTGAATTCGCCGATGAGACCCTCGTCATCGATTGTGCAGACGATGTGCAGGGTGATACCGTCGCCCTGCGACGCAATCATGGCCTGACCTTCGTAGCGACAGGACCCGCGACCTGCATCATCACCATCGAGGTCGCGGATGCGGCGGGCAATCCGAATGCCACCACCCTCGCCGCCCTGGCCATTCCAGAACTCGAGGGTGGTGAGGACCCTCCACCCGAAGATCCCGATGATCCCGAACCCGAGAGCCCCATCGAGGAGGACCAGGACTTCTCATCGGTGCTGAATGACCCCGTGGTGCAAATCGCTCTCATCCTCGTCGTTCTCGGCGTACTGCTCGCCTTCATCCGCACGCGCAAGCATGAGTTGGACTACTCGATGCCGCCCGAGGATGATCTCTTCGACGAGGATTAGACGAAGGGCACGGACGCGGTCGCGTGGGTGTGCAGGTTGACGACGGTCAGGATGCAGGGTTTGGGCTGGAATCCGAGCATGCGCTGGTAGCTCGTCTGGTCCTGCCAGGTGCTGCTGTGGACCAGTGTCACGCCCTTGTAGGACTCCGTGTGGTGCCCGTGGACGTGCCCTGTGACGAAGATGTCGGGAATGTCGCGGATGACGAGTCGGTCCTCGGGTTCGGGTGAGAGCGGGGTCTTGCCTCCCCAGGACGGCGCGAGGTGGCGCCGGTCGAGCATGGCGCGCATGGCGGCCTCGGGGGTTTCGAAGGTGACCGTTCGCAGGGATGCGACGAAATCCATGATCGAGACGCCGTGATAGGAGAGAATGCGAACCCCATTCAGGCTGAAATCGCAGGGATTTCCGACGAATTTCGTGTTGTTGAAATCGGTTTGCAATTCCGGGTCGAGGGCGGGTTGAGGCTCGGCCGGACGCACCGCGTCGTGATTGCCCGGCAGCAGCAAGACCTCGACCCAGTCGGGCAATGCTTGGAGCATCTCGCCGAGGCGGCTGTACTGATTGAACAGGTCGGGGATGTTCAACTCCTTCTCCTGGCCGGGGTAGATGCCGACGCCATCGACCCCATCACCGCTGATGACCAAGTAGCGAATTGTCGCGGCGAGCGGATCGTTGTGGAACCATTCGATCATCTTGTGCCACTGCGGCTCGAGGAAGGTCTTGGACCCGAGGTGCAGGTCGGAGATGAAGGCCGCACTGACCGCACTGTCCGCCCCCGCGGTGCGACGCTGGTGGCCGGTGAGTGGCGGAAAGTGAATGTCCTCGACATAGATGATGTCGCCGGTCGAACTGAAGTAGCCGCTGACGCCGATCACATCGTCCGCCATCAGACCGGCGTGAACGATCTCTTGGGTCGGCCCCTCCTCGTCACGCTGGCTCAACAGGCAGGTGACCTCTCCAGAGGCATCCTCGAGACTGAAGATGAGGTGCCCATTCTTCGTCGTTCGCGGGCCGTTGACAAGCCCGATGATGGTCAATGGATCGTCGCGATTGTTGTGGCGCTTGCGATGGCGGATCGCCTCGTTGACGCGGATCGGTCGATTGGGCAGTCGGCCGGTGAGAATCAATTTGCGAAGTTGCTCGAGCCGGTCGTTGAAACAGGCGTGAATGTCCTCCTTGCGCCCCTCGGTCGTGCTCTTGCCCGTGATATCGAAATGAACCGTGATGTCGGCATCGACGTCGCGTGCCGCCATCGGAAAATCCGCCAAGCGGTAATGGTCGAGATCGTGGATGCGAGGGGCCGGTGCGGGCTCGGGGGCCTCGATCGGCGCGATGACGCGCGCTACGACCGGCGCCGGTGCCGGTGCCGGTGCCGGCGCGGCGGTCGGCACCAGTTCATCGAGCATCTGGTCGGTCAACATGCCGCGCTTTCCAGCCGCCTGAGCGGCATTGAGAAACGCATCGAGATCGGGCAGGGCGAGCAGCCGGTCACGCACTGAACGGGTCGGCAGAAGCCCTGCCGCACTCACCTTTCGGTGAATCTCACCCCAGTCCGCGTCGCTCACAAGCACGTAGGCCGACGCGGCCGTTCAAAGGGATTGCGTGAGTGCCTTTGGGGCCCCTGAAAGCGATTTCAGTGCCGGCAATAGGCCTAAGAACGCCCGGCAGAGCCGGGGGGGCGTGAGTGAGGAAGCCTCCATGCTCGCGGCCCGCCTCGTGCGGCGCCTGAACAAGAAGGAGTGGAGCCTTTCCGTCGCGGAATCCTGCACCGGTGGATTACTCGCTTCGGCCTTCACAGACATCGCCGGTGCTTCCGACTGGTTCACCCAGGGATGGGTCACCTACGCCAACGAATCCAAAGTCTCTCAACTGGGGGTCAACCCGGAGAAATTGGAGAAGAAAGGCGCGGTCAGTCACACCATTGCGCTCGACATGGCCAAGGGTGCCCAGCGCATCTCGGGCAGTGGTGTCACCATCTCGATCACGGGGATTGCCGGGCCGACCGGAGGCTTGGAGAATAAGCCGGTCGGCACCGTCTACGTCGCGGTGTGCATCGGTGAATCCTATCTGGTGCGAAAAGGCGAATTCGGCGGCGGCGACCGCGCCAGCAACAAGCATTCCTTCGTCATCTTCGCCATGCAGAAGGCCATCGAGGCCTGGGATGTCCACTTCACCCGCCGAGCCGCGGTCAAAGAGGCCGTGACCTCTTCCGAAGATGAGGCGGTCACCGTCGGGCTGACCGAGGCGCTGGCCAGCATGGACCCCAACCTCGACACCTGGCAAGACGGTGCTGAATGGGGCCTCGATGAGGTCGCAACGACCCTGGACAAGCAGAGCAAAGATGCCCTCGCGACCGATGTCGACTGGTCTGAAGAGTAGTGAGAGAACCCGGTTTTTGCTTCTTGATGTTCCAGACCTTCCCTCGATGCGTGATGATCCGTATTGATTTTCGTCGATTGTAGATTCTCGGCCCAGGTCTGAACCACGTGACAGACGGCCGTATCGATTTTGATCGATCAGTCAGTCTCTGGTTCAAGTCTGGTCTTGTGATGATTTTTGATGGATCCGACCAGATTTGAACTGGTGATATCCGCCTTGTAAAGGCGACGTCATAACCCCTAGACCACGGATCCTCAGGTCCCGGTTGAACCCGTGGGATATGAGATGAACCCCACCGCAGCCTTTTGAGCAAGGATGGTTAATTGGGACTCATGTCGGCGTTGGGGAGGCTGTTGAGGCGGCTGAAAACGGCCGGCGTTCCACTGACACAGCCGATTTCCGCCGCGATGCGCTCGGTCGATGTCGGAGAGTTCACGGATTACGAATTGGAGCCCTTCTTTCACGACCGTCCACTGGTCTTTCTGGAGACCGATCGGGGCGGGGTGAAGACGATCTCGGCGCCGCACATGATCGCGACGATGCTGCACCATCTCGAGTTGGAAATCGGCCAAGAAGTGCTGATTCTCGGCGCCAAAGGCGGTTACATCGCCGCCCTCATCGCCCATATCGTCGGGCCCGAGGGTGGTGTGGTCGTCGTCGACCCAAGCCGCGAGGTCGTCGACCATGTGCGCGAACGGCTCGAGCCTGTCAGCGAGACGCATACGGTTCGCGTCCGCAAGATGCGCCGCCTCGACTTCTGCCCACCGCAATTGCCCGAGCCCCTCGACAGGGTGCTCGTCACCGGTTCTCTGCGCGATCTCCCCGCCTGGTTGGAGACGCGGATGTGTGACGGCGGCTTCGCTGTGGCGCCGATGGGCGGCCGCATCGCCCAACGCCTGGTCAAGCGCGAGCGGGTCGGGCCGGATTGGATGGATACCGACCTCGGTGGGGTGCTGTTCGGGCCGGTCGACATCGCCGATACCGAGCCCGAACCCATGTCAGCGGCCTCTCTCTCCGAATTGCTGCACGAAGGCGCCGTTCTCGGTGAGGAGATCGGCCTGTTCGATGTCGAAATCCTCGAACGGCTGGGCCAACTCGCCTCCGCGCTCGAAGGCTTACCAGATGATCTCGAACCACTGCCACATCAAGAGCGGATGGAGGATGAACCGCCATGGGCACTCGATGAAGGCGCCTGGATGGACGAGGTCCACCCTGTGGTTGATCTGCTGACCGCGGAGATGGATTGGCTGGCCGACATCTGGCCGGTGCTCATCGCCCTGATCGACGTGCGGATGGTCCACCCCGGTCAGCCGGATTCCGACGATGATGACGGGCGTTCGGGCGGCTTTGGCAGACACGGCGACCTCGTCCCGTGAAGCCTATACGGGAACGGCCCCGCCCTTTGGGCGGGCAACATGCTGCGCATCGAACTCGACCGCCTCGGCCACAAGGATGTGCGCCAGCGCCGGATCGCGCTCCGCCGTTTGTTTGATATTGACAATCCAGCCGCATTGCCCGCCTTCATCGAGTTGCTCGAAGACCCGGATGAGTGGTTCCAAGGCAAGGCGGTCGATGCACTGCGACGCTGGGTCGATGATTCCAATCGCACCGTCATCCTCCAGCTCAGCAGTTCGGCCGATGTGAAACGCCGAATGCTTTCGGCCGAACTGGCACCGCGCCTCGGCTCGAGCGGGTTGGACATTCTCGGCGTTCTCTGCGGCGATGCGGATGCCACCGTGAGACGGGATGCTTGGCGTGGGCGCTTGAAGTTCGATGCCGGGTCGATTCCCGTCGGTGTCGAGGATGAGGATCACATCGTCCGCCGCATGGCGGTCGAGCGCAGCGGCGACGAGACATTGTTGCGCGGCGCTCTCGACGATGCCCATTCACGGGTGGTAGCGGCAGCGGAACGACGGTTGTCCACACTCGGATTCGAGATGGAGATCGACCCCATCGCCCTCTGTTCAGAACCCTCTGCGAAGAACCGAAAGATGCTCTCCGAGGTGCTTGAAGAGGTCGACTGGGCGGCACAGGCCCCCTTGCTCGACGCCATTGAATCCAGTCCCGATTCGATGCTTTTGCCACGCCTGCTGCGCTCGAAGCGCGGTTCGGCATACGACGACATGCGTCTTTCCCTGCTGTGTGGAGAGGATGCGATGGTCATCTCACGTGTGCTGGAACACCTGCACGGGCGCCCAGTCTCCATTGAGATTCAATCGCGTCTCGCTGACCTATCCGCTGCTGAGGATCCTCTCATCAGACAGGCGGCGGCCAGTCTGCTCGACGATGTGGCCGCACTGGAGGCGGATGCATGAGACTCCTGCTCGGTAGCGGCGGCTTGCGAACGCCCGAGCGCAAGCAGATCTACTTCGATGAGATGGCCCTGCTCTTCGCGGGTTGTGAGAATGTTGTCTTCATCCCTTATGCCTCCAATGATCATTCATCCTCCTCGGCGAGGATGATCGAATTCTCAGCCGCATCCGGCATCCAGATGCGCGGCATCGAATCTTTTTCCGACCCCGTCGAAGCGATTCGCGCCGCCGATGGCCTCTACGTCGGTGGCGGCAATACCTTCCTTCTGACGAAAGGGTTGCATGAGAATGGTCTCATCGACATCGTGGTCGAGCGCGTCGCCGCTGGCATGCCCTACATGGGCGTGAGCGCGGGCAGCAATGTTGCCTGTCCGACCCTGAAAACGACCAATGACATGCCGATCGTCATGCCGCCCACCTTCGAAACCTTCGACCTCGTGCCCTTTCAGATCAATGCCCACTACCATGCAGGGTCGATCTGGTTGGCCGACGGTGATGGGCATGTCCAACACTTTGGTGAGACCCGCACGCAGCGAATTTCAGAATTCCATCAACACAACACTGCGCCGGTGATCGGCTTGTGGGAAGGCGCCTTTCTACGCTGGGAAGATGAGGGTGGATTGCTCATCGGAGCGGACGCGACCGTCTTTCAACCGGGTGAAGAACCGGTCACCTTCGCTGCGGGCACCCGGTTCAATCTCTCCCTGTATCAGTGCTGAATCATGGGTGCCTCGGGGGTAACCAAGCACGCCGGTTAAGGGGAAGTACACCCAACTGAAACCAGATGCTTCGGTTGAACGCAATCATCGCAAGAATACCTTGGACAACCATCGGGCAGGGCATCCTCGCATTCTTCTTGATCATCGAGATGACCTTCATCACGATTCTCGGCGGTCTCTTGCTCATCGTCACCCCTCTCATCGCCGTGGCCAATGGATTTGATCGGGGCCTGTTTTGGAATCGGCTGTCACAAGCCTCGACACGCGTCTTTCGAAGCGCCGAGAACGCTGGACTGTGGGTCAAAACACGACGCTCATCGCCGATCGTTTGGCGAAGCCGCGCATCTCGTTGCGACCCTGATCAAACATCTTTGCTGATGGCGCGGGCGATGACGAGTTTCTGCACCTCTTGGGTGCCCTCGTAAATCTGGGTGATCTTGGCGTCTCGGAAGAACCTCTCAACCGGGAAATCAGTCGTGTAGCCATAGCCTCCGAGCACTTGGACGGCGCGTTCCGCCACCCACATGGCCGTGTCGCCAGCGAAGAGTTTGGCCATGCTGGCCTCCTTGGAATGTCGGTGGCCGCCGTTCTGGTAGTGCTGCTCCTTGGCCCAGGCAGCCTTGTAGACCATCAGACGGGCTGCTTCGACCTGTGTCGCCATGTCGGCAAGATAAGCGGTGATCATCTGATGGCGGGCGATGACCACGCCGAATGCCTCGCGCTCATGGGCGTATTTCAGGGCAGCCTCGTAGGCGCCTTGGGCGATGCCGAGGCCCTGTGCAGCGATGCCGATGCGGGAGTTGTCGAGCGCATTCATGGCGATTGGGAAGCCCTTGCCTGCCTCTTTGAGGACATTTTCGACCGGGACTTTGCAATCCTTCAGCACGAGGGTGCAGGTGTCGGATGAGCGGATGCCGAGCTTGTCCTCCTTCTTGCCGACGGTGAATCCTTCAAAGGATTTCTCGATGATGAACGCGGTCGTTCCGCCGTGCTTCTTGACCCCGTAATCGGGGTGATCGACGTCTTTGGCGAAGAGCACGAAGATGTCCGCGACCGTGCCGTTGGTCACCCACATTTTCTCCCCGGTGAGCAGGTAATGCGTCCCGTCTTCGGACAGTTTGGCCTTGCAGGACATGGCGGCCGCGTCGGTGCCTGCGCCCGCTTCGGAGAGGGAGTAGGCGCCGACATCGCCGGCGGCGAGGCGCGGCAGGTAGGCTTGTTTCTGCGCCTCGGTGCCATGCAGAACGATCGTTTTCGCGCAGAGTCCGACGTGGACGCAGAAGAAAACAGAGAACGAGGGGTCGACACGGGCCAATTCCTCGACGATGATCGCCTCGGTGATATCGTCCAGTGGTACGCCACCGAAGGCCTCTGGAATCGTGCAGGATTGGAGTCCGTATTCGCAGAACTCCGCCCACTCTGAGAGGGGCGGTTCCTGGGCCTTGTCTCGGGCGAGACAGGTCGGTGCGAGAACCTCTTCGGCGAAGTCCCGAACCATCTCGCGAATCATGCTCTGCTCTTCGGTCTCTGCGAACTGCATCGTGGGTCCTCACCGGCTGCCACCGGCCACTGACTCATAATTCATGCGTGAGTCGTTCCCGTCCTACGGACGGGGTCAGAAGGCCGATTCATCGATTCGTTGAAATATGGTGGGTAGCCGCCGCGCCAACGGGGGAGACAATAATGGCGGACGATTTTCTCGAATTCAGCATTGTATCGGATCGACAGTACACACGGAATCATCTGTGGATGCAACTGGTCGACAAGGAAGAGGACACCTGGAAGGTCGGTGTTTCGGATTGTATGGTCAAGGAATTGGGCGAGATTCTTCGCGTCATCCCGGCCGAGGTCGGTGAGGAGTTCAGCGAGGATGACGTGCTCTTCTCACTGCACGCTGTCGATGACAGAGAGACGTTCCACTCCCCATGCGCTGGCAAGGTTCTCGAGGTCAACAACGAACTCGAAGCCACGCCCGAGCTGGTCTCGGATGACACCTATTCCGAGGGTTGGATCCTTTTGATCGACCCGCACGACTTCGATGAGGATCAACTCCTCACCGCTGAAGAGTACATCGAATCCTTGCAAGATTGAGTCTCAGGGCCATTCCGGCCCGGGCCAGGATTCGGCATCTCCGTTCTGCCAGTCGATGATGTCGAGCAAACCGAGGATTTCCTCGGTATCGTCGAGATCCAACTCGATCTGCATTCGGTGTAGCCAGGACTTCAATCGGCCCAGTCGCCGGCCCATCGGCATCTCGGCGGCACGGGCCAGTTGATGGCCATCGACGAGAGGCTTATCTCCGCCGCGCAGGGCGGGCAGGACGGCGAGGGCCGCGCGGGCTTCGGCGCTCGCTTCTGGTCGTAGCACATCCTCGACGGCGAGGTGGGATTCGATCCGGTCGCCGACGGCGAACCGATAGCGGCGCGTCTCGGCGACATCATCCGGCAATTGGCCCAATAGGCGATGGACTTCGAGGATGTGTTCCCGATCGCGATTTGACAGGGTCAATTCGCGCATGTCATGGTCCAAACGGCGCCAGCGGGCATGATCGACGTCGGCGGCGAGAAGGACGAGCCGACAGATGGCGACTTCACCCTTCGGCGCTCGGAGCACGTGCTGGGCCGCAAGGTCCGCATCCCATCCCGGAAAAATGCGTGAAAGCATGCCATCGACGCGCATGCGCTCGAGCACCTGCGCGGCGTTCCAACCGGCCAGAATCCGCTTGAATTCGGACCAGACCCGCTCAGCAGCCACATGTTGCAGCATGTGGCCACATTCGATGAGAGCGGCGGAGAGCGCAGGGTCCGGTGCCCAGACCCCCTGCGCACCCTGATCCATGAATCGATAACCGCGCATCAGGCGCAGCCCATCCTCGCCCAGTCGTTCCGAGGCGATGCCGACCGCCTGCAAGACCTGCTCGTCGAGGTCATCCATGCCCCCGAATGGGTCGTGAATCTGGCTTCTAGCAAGGTCGACCGCAATCGCATTGATGGTGAAATCACGGCGTGATAGGTCCTCGAGTAGTGACTCGCTATAATCGACCTTGTCCGGGCGGCGTCCATCGCCATAGGTGCCCTCGCTTCGCAAGGTCGTCACCTCGTAGTGGTCTGAATCCTCGCCGATTCGCACCGTCACCGTACCGAATGCCGCCCCTGTCGGGATGGCGCGCGGGAAAATCTCGATCACCTGATCGGGATGGAGGGTGGTCGCAAGGTCATGGTCGTAGGCACCACGACCGAGCAATGCCTCGCGCACCGAACCGCCGACCAACCAGATGCCGCCACCCGCGGTCGCGACACGATTCACCAACTCCCGCAGGGTATCTGGCAGGTCTTCGCGCCAGCCGGCCAGGGAATCGGGCAGGGGTGCGCCGGCACAATCCGCAGCAAGGCCCTCCAACCATACCGCACCGGTCATGTCGGCTTCGCCGACTCGACCGGGACATGAGGCTGCCGCCGTGCGAAGGGATTTGAACGTGGATTCGGTCGGCGTCTCATGGAGGTCGAACTCGTTCCCATCGGTTGGCTCAAGCCCCACGAGGAGGTGAAGCCGCGAAATGTCGACACCCTGCACGAGATGACCCTGCGCTGGTCGGCCTACACCAAGCCGCTTCTCGTCGATTCCAAAACAGGGACGATCCTCGATGGCCACCACCGTTACCACGTCGGTCTGCGCATCGGTCTGTCACGCCTTCCCGTCATCATGGTCGATTATCTCAACGACGCGGGCATCGAACTCGATGTCTGGCCCGCGAGTGGCCTTTCGAAGTTGACAAAGGCCGAGGTCATCGACATGGCCCTGTCCGACGCGGTCTATCCGCCGAAGACCAGCCGCCATCGATTCAGCGATCATCTGCCGCCGATCGCAGTGCCGCTCGATCTGCTTCGCATCGAAGACTGATCAAAGGTCGTTTCCACACTTGGGGCAGGCTTGCCAACCGAGTTGGACCTCGCCGCCGCACGAACCACAGCGGGGTGAAGGTGCCGCGGCCGGCGCTTGGATGGGTTGGTCGTGGGATTTCTGGGCGGATTGCTCTTCGAGGAATGTCTGCATGACCTCGGGGGTGAGGGCGCCTTGCTCGGCCGCCATCTGCATCATCTCCTTCTGCACGCCATCGGTATGCTGCTGGCGGGACAGATTGGCATCGGCCTGCTGACCCAGGCGCTCCCGCTTGGCGGCTTGGACCTGCTCGAAGGCGGTCATGGCGATGTCCATCTTCGATTGTTGGCCATCGATCTCAATCTGCTGCCGCTCCGCCATGTCATGGCGCTCGGCAGCCCATTCGGACTCCTGTTTCCGAAGTTCGAGCAATTCGCTCTCGAGCGCGACCTCGACCTCGCCTCTCGCCTGAGCGCGGGCCAAATCATTCTCGGCCTCGATGCGGGCGATCGTGATACTGCGCTGGCGCTCGACCGCAGCCATTGCGGCATCGTTGACGACATCCGCGCGCGCGGCCATCGTCTCGGTCTGTTTCTTGTAGGCATTGAGCTTCTCAACGTCGGTCTCGGAGATGACAGCATGGGCCTTGAGGATGGTCAGGCCAGATTGTGAGAGCGTGGCGCGCATCTCAGCGCGCATCGCCATCTCGAGCCCGTCGGTGAAATCGGAGGATCGAACCGCTGTGAGGTCGGATTGCTTGGAGAGCAGCGGGCCGACGACCCGGCTCATCGCCTCGGCTTGGTACATGCGCTCGAAGAAGCCACGGTCGAGTTCTCGCCCGTGATTTGCGAAGATGTTGATGAGTTTGGGCACATCATCTCGCTGGATTTGAACGCGCAGGTGGAGCATGCCTTCCGCAACCCCGCCGTCCCCCGTTTGTCCGCGCATTGGCATCAGCAGGTCGAAGGGGCCGGTCATGGCGAAGATCATCTTGTGGTCGCGCGAACCCATCCCGAGTTTGCTGCCGAGCCAGCGGCTGAATCCACCGACGTAATTCTTCAGCACGGTCTCCGAGAGGATGTCCTGCACCTTGCCATCGGCGATGATGACGCAGGTCTCATTCGGTTTGAGAACGATGTCGTGGGCCGACCAGGATTGGATCGAACCGGAGTCGATCATCCGTGCGATGATGTCAGGTCTGTCTCGCCAGCGGTGTTGTCCCATCTTCTCATCTCCTCAATCGATCTTCCTGAGCACCGAACGGCGCTCGCTGAAATGTCCTCTCACACTGCTGACGAGTTGGCGGGTTTCGCGGGCGTCTTGGACGGCGCAATCCTCGCCCGCCGCCGCCGACTTCTCGAGGTCGTTGCTGCGGTTGACGGCCTTGACCAACAGGGTCAGTGTATCGTGGTCGTGCTTGATGAGTTTGTTCAGCGTCTTCTTGGAAGGGCTGATTTGCTTGCTGAAGAAGGGGTGTTCCCCGCCGGATTCACCGAGGTTGACATCGTTGCGCAGCGCATCGATCTCCTCGATGGTCTGTTGGCAGGACTTGGCCAATTTGATGTCACCATCCGAATAGGCGGCATCGTGAACGTTTTCGACGTGTTTGCGGACTCGATCGGCACAGCGGAGGATCTCTTCTCGCACGGCGACATCGGTCTCGCGGCGCTTGTCACGGCCGTAGGCGCCGTATCCTCCGACGAGGAATCCGAGCGCACGCACATAGGTCAGGGTATCCACAGGATTGCCGATGGTCACTTTTTCACCCAAAGGGTGCTTGACCTGTTGACTCTTCATTCCTTCGCAGTGTCGAGTCGGACGATTCTGTCGGCCAAACGGTCTGCGATGACGGGGTCATGGGTGACGTGAATGGCGGGAATGTCCAAGGATTTGAGGATGCGGCGGACCTCGTTTGCGAGGTGTTCCTTGAGGTCCGCGTCGAGGCTGGAAAGCGGCTCATCGAGCAGCAGCATCCGCGGTTGCGCGATCAGGGACCGGGCCAGAGCGACACGTTGGGCCTCGCCGCCGGAGAGGGTTTCGATGCGGCGAGAACCGAATCCGGCGAGGCCGACGAGGTCTAGCATCTCCTCGATTCGATGTTCATCGCTTGGATCCGCAAGACCAAATCGCAGATTGCCCGCGACATCGAGGTGTGGGAATAGGGCCAATCGTTGGAAGACCATGCCGATGCCACGCGCTTCCGGAGCGAGGGAAGTGATGTCTTTGCCCGCGAATATGACCTCACCCTCATCGGGGGATTCAAGGCCGGCGACGATGCGCAGAATCGTTGTTTTTCCAGACCCGGAAGGGCCGAGCAATGCGACGATTTCGCCGGCGGCGACCTCGAGATCAAAATCCACCAGAACCGGTCCGTCGAAGGACTTTGAGATGCCCTTGAGTGATAGCATCAGAATTCACCACCGCTCCCGGTCGGCCTGAACCGTTCCACCGCCATGAAGAGCACCATCGTCAGGCCGAGCAGCACTACACCAGCGGCATGTGCAGCGGCGCGCGGCACCGGGTCAAATCCGGGCCGGCCGAGCAATTCGTCGATCATGATGGGCAATGTGGTCCAGTCGGTGTATTTCACCACGACCCAAGAGGCCCCGAATTCACCGAGTGAGATGGCGAGAACGAATGAGGCAGCGACGATCAGTGCGCCACGCAGCAAGGGCAATCGCACTCGGAGGAGCCGGCGTAACGGTCCCGCACCGAGGAGGGCGGCGGCGGCATCGAGGTCGGGGTCGATCTCTCGCATCGCCGGCAGCAGGATGCGGACGACGAAGGGTGTTGTCAGCAGGATGTGGCCATAGGCGGGAATCCACCACGAACGCGCCAGTTCCGGCTCGGTTCGAATCAAGCCGATGAGCACGCCGAGACCGATGATGACCGCGGAGACGGCAAGCGGCAACATCGCCATCACATCGACCGCCATCGCCAGGCGAGGTCGGTCCTTCTCGAGGCCGTGAATGACGTCTGCAAGGATGTAGCCGCACGGCACAGCGATGCATAGTGTGAGCCCGGCATAGACCAGAGAACTCCACATCGCCCGTGGCACGCCGATGCCTGTGCGCGCCCCTTCGAAGGCCGCGGACCAACCCGCAGTATCCCATTCCCCACGGATTTGGAAGGAGGAGATGAGCAGGGCGACCAATGGGCTGAGCACGAGGATGGCCATGACGATGACATGGAGACCCGCCACGGTTGTCGGGGGTTCGCGGGCATCCTCGACACGCGGTAAATGCATCAGATTTCTCCGCGCCTGCAACCAGGAGATGAGGCCGAGTGAGGCGAGGATGGTCAACAGTTGAACCATCGCTGCAGCCATGATGATCTCGGACGGCGCCCTGCCGAGTTCGGGGATGGCGATGCCTGCCCACTCGGCCTGATTGGCCATGACGATCTCGAGATTTCGCTGGCCTGGCGTCAACCAGCGCACCAGTGCGAACGAGGTGAACGAGAACAGGAAGGTCATCGCACCGGCCGCGGCGATCGACGGAGCGAACAACGGTGCCCACAGATGGCGCATCCGCCCCCATCGGGTGCGTCCCTTCGGCAAGAGCCTTGCAGCCTCCTCCAGAGATGGATCCAAGGTTGCGAGCAGCGGCTCACAGAATCTGATCACCAAGGCGAGATTGAACCATGCATGGGCCAGCAGAAGCGCGAGCAGTGCCCCGTCCTGACGAAACCACGGCCATGGGTCGAGCAGGGCGAGAAACCCCATCGCGACGAGGATGGTCGGCATCACGAACGGGGTGGTGAACAGGCTGCGCAACAAGGCGTGTTGAGGCCAGCGATGACGGCCGAGGTTCCATGCCAGCGGCACACCGATGGCCAAGGTCAGAAGGGTCGAAAGTATGGCGACACGAAAGGTGAATTCGAGCGCACCCGATGTCTGAAATCGGTCCTCAAACGAAGCCAATGTGTCGAAGATCGAGCGTTCGGCGACCCCGTCCAGTTGTTGCCAAGCCAAGGCCAAGGGCGCGAGGACAGCGACGGTCCAAGCCATCACGAAGACGGCGCGAACCCGCATCTCATCACCTCAAGCCATTGCGGCATCCCATGCATCGAGCCAATCCGCAATCTTCGCGTCGATGGTCTCGGGCATGACCACCGCATCGGTCGGGACCACGCTGTGCCAGCGATACCCCGCATCCTCGGGAAGATCGCCGCCCTCGATGGCGGGATACATGAAATTCAGCGTCGGCATCTGGCTGTTGATATCTTCTGAAATCAACCACTCGACGAATGCATCGGCCGAAGCACCCTGCTTGGAACCGCTGAGCAGTGCGGCGTATTCGATCTGGCTGAACGAAGCGCCGGGCAGGTCGAGAGCGACGCTCGTCGTCCAGTTCTCTCCGTAATATGCCTCGACACCTGGGGAGTGGCAATAGGAAACAACCGCCTTCGCATCTCCAATGAAGCCGTCATTCCAGACGCCATATCCAGCCGAGTAGTGGACCTCGTACGCCTCGGTCCAGCCATCCGAGACAATCACATCATTGGCATTCATCGCGGACCACCAATCGTCGTGTTCCTCGCCGAGCATCGTCGCCACAGCGATGGCGAAGGACCGACCTGGACTGCTGGTTCGGGGGTTTTGGACCGCGACCTTGCCCGTCCAGTTCTCATCGGTGAAATCCCAGAGGCTCGACGGCACGGTCACATTCTCTCCATCGACATGGGTGGCGTCGTAATTGAGGCAGACACTGCCGACATCGAAGGGGATTGCGAAGTCTCCATCGTACGAGGCGAGGGCGCGTTCAGACAGGCCGCTGCGATTGACATCCAACGGCTGGAAAAGCTCGGCGGATAGGGCGGCACCGAGGTAGGAATTGTCGATCCCGAGCACCATGTCATACAGGCCGGAATCTTGGGTTTGCAGGGCGGTCGCAAGGACCCCACCCGCATCCCCCGCGCGCGTGAGTTCGATTTTGATGCCCGTCTCATTGGTGAATTGAGACAGCATCTCATCGGATATGCCGAAGGCATCGTAGGAGATGATTCTCAGGACGTCCTCGTCATCGGATGCCGTCTCACTCTCCAGGCAACCCGCGAATGCGGTCGCGAGCATCAGGAAGCAGGTGAGCAAGGCCTTGGTGTTCGATTGCACGTGAATCAATCACCTCAATTGTCGGGGGCACAGAATGGATAACCCCATTCATGGTCGATGTCGATGGTGCGCTTGACACTGCGCGGACTGATCCAGCGCAACAGGTTGAGTGGACTGCCCGCCTTGTCATTGGTGCCCGAGGCCCGGGCGCCACCGAATGGCTGCTGGGCGACAGCGGCTCCCGTCGGCTTGTCATTGATGTAGAAATTGCCCGCGGTGAAGCGCAGTGCCTCGAATGCGGTCTGAATGTCCGATTCGTGTGTGGCGAATATGGAGCCGGTCAGCGCGTAGGGGCTCGATATGTCGCACAGGTCGAGGGTCGCCTCGAAGTCCGCATCATCGTACAGGTAGACGGTCAGGACCGGGCCGAAGATCTCCTCGATCATGCTCTCGGACTTGGGGTCGGAGGAGACGATGATGGTCGGCTCGATGAACCAACCCACACTGTCGTCACTGCCGCCACCGACGACGATTTCGCAGGCGGGATTGGCGCGGGCGCGCTCGATGTATCCGGTGATTTTGTCGAAGGCGCGCTGGTCGATGACCGCGGTCATGAAGTTGGAGAAATCGCGGGCATCTCCCATGGTGATCTTCGCCACCTCATCACACAAGGGCTGGCCCATGCGGCCCCAGACACCCTTGGGCACATAGGCGCGGCTCGCCGCGCTGCACTTCTGGCCTTGGAACTCGAAGGAACCGCGCAACAGCGCCACCAACAATCCCTGTTCATCGCACTCGGGATGGGCGACGACGAAGTCCTTTCCACCGGTTTCACCGACGATTCTCGGGTAGGATTTGAGGTCGGGAAGAGCCTGACCGATGCGCTGCCACAAGCCTTGGAAGACCGCGGTTGAACCGGTGAAGTGGACGCCCGCGAAATCGGGGTTCGCCAGGCAAACATCGGAGACGTCCGGGCCACTGCTCGGTACGAAATTGATGACACCGGCGGGCAGACCCGCCTCCATCATCAGCTCCATCAGTGCATAGTTGGAGTGGTAGGAGTTGCGACTCGGCTTCCACACGGCCGTGCATCCGACGATGGCCGGTGCACTGGGGAGGTTTGCCGCGATACTGGAGAAATTGAACGGCGTGATGGCCAGCACAAAGCCTTCGAGCGGGCGGATTTCAGTCGTGTTCTTCACGCCCGCGGGCGAGACGAGCGGCTGGTATTGGTCGTGGAACTCACGCGCGTAATGGCAGTTGAAATTCCAGAAGTCGATCAGTTCGCAAGCCGAATCGATCTCGGCCTGAAAGGCCGTCTTGCTCTGGTTCAGCACCGTCGCCGCATTGATCTTCATGCGCCAATCTCCGGCGAGTAATTCAGCACACTTCTCGAAGATTGCACAGCGCGCTTCCAATCCCATCGCAATCCAATCCTTCTGCGCCGCGGTGGCCGCTTTGCAGGCGGCATCGATCTCGGCCTTGCCGCCGATGTGGACATTGGCCAAGACGTGGCCGTGCCTGTGGGGAATCACTTGGGTGGTCGTGTTGCCGGTGAACACCTTCTCGCCATTGATGATGCAGGGAATCTCGACGACCTCGCCCATCTGTCGGTCCATCTCGACCTGTAGGGCGCTTCGCTCCGGGCTTCCGGGCGCATATCCGAGGACGGGCTCGTTGTCTGGGTGGTTCGACATGAGGCAAAGGCGCCCCACCTCGCCTTTCATCGTTGCGAGTGCAGCACGCCGAGCCCTTGAAGGGCTGAACACGCCGCCCTGTGGTGCATGAGCGAGTCTGAACCGGTGCGCACGGCGCTGTATTCCGCCCATGTCGAACGGGGGGGGAATCTGGTCGATTTCCACGGCTTCGAATTGCCGATCTGGTACACCTCGATGATGGAGGAACACCTCGCGACGCGCACGAGCGCCGGCCTATTCGACGTCTCCCACATGGGCTTCTTTCGCTTCACCGGTGACACGGTTCGCGAATGGCTGGACGGCATCGGGACGCAGAAGGTCAGTTTGATCGGACCGGGGCGTTGCGCCTATACACACTTCCTCGATTCGGATGGCATCATCATCGACGACATGATTCTCTGCGTCGTCTCCGAGACCGAGGTCATCGGGGTGCCGAACGCGAGCATGATCGGTCACATGTGGGCTCATTTCCAGTCTCATATCGTCGATGGAATCGAGATGGAAGACCTGTCGGAAGAGACGTCGATTCTCGCCCTTCAAGGTCCGAAATCCCCCGATGTTTTGGCCGAGATTCTCGGTGAATCGAACATGGTTCGCCATTTCCGTGGACAGGCAATTCAGGAGAATTCACTGGGTATCGAGGGCTGGATTCAGGGCACGGGATACACCGGTGAACGTGGGTTCGAGATTTTCGTCTCAAATGGGCAGGTTCGCGCCCTCTGGGATGCGCTGCTCGACGATGGTGGCCATGGCATCGTTCCAGTCGGATTGGGCGCGCGTGACACCTTGCGAATGGAGAAGGGATTTCTCTTGTCAGGACAAGATTTCAGTGCCGCTTCTTTGACCGATGATGTCAACCTGCATCGGGATTCTGCGGAGACCTTCGTCCCCTTCGGATTGAATCTGGATCACGACTTCATCGGGAAGGCTCGCGTCGAATCGACCAAGGAAGCGCAGTTGGCGGGTTCTGGGGTCAAGTGGCTGGGTCTAAAAGCGACCGGAAAAGGTCCCTTCCCCCGCATCGGACACGCCGTGCTTTTGGACGGTGTCCAGGTTGGTGTGATCACCTCGGGTGGACCCTCGCCAAGCCTTGGAAAAGTTGGCATCGGCCTCGCCTATCTCGAGGGGGTTGAAGTCGGGGCTCGGGTGGAGATCGCCGTCAATCCTCGACGAAATCTTGACGCCGTCGTCGTTCGGCCTCCGTTCATCTGAAGTGAACGTTGAAATGGCAACGCCCAAAGGGCGTTCGCATGCAAGGCCGCGTCCGCTTCCCCATCGTGATGCTCCTGTTGTTCATCTCGGCCCCGTGGCTAGCGGCCATCAGTCCGGTTCAACCCGAAGAGGAATCCGACCTCGCCGTCGAGTTCCCTGAGTTGAATGAGGCGCAGGTCGATGCGATCCTTGCGACCGGTGCCCGCGGTGTGACCACCTGGGCCAAGCAGGGGACTGCAGGGCCGAACGCCGTCAACGATGGGAGCAATATCAACAGCGTCTGGGTCAGTGATGTCATCAGCACAGCCAATGGTGACGTGATCATCTCCGGCTCTTGGCGCGGAGATGTGCTCTTCGACGGCGGTACGACACCACCGGACCGCACGCAGCGCTCCGCTTTCATCGCCCAATTGGACCAATGGGGTTCGTGGTCTTGGTTCCGCCACTCCGGTCAGCCGGCTGACTCGGTTGGAGGCGCCCACATCGAATCGGTGAGCATGGGTCCTGCTGGGGTCTGGGTCTGTGGTTGGCTCTACGACACGATCACCTTCGGTTCGCACAGCCTGACAACAGGCGGTCTTTACCGCGATGGATTCGCAGCCATGTACAATGTCAGTCAGACCAATTGGGATACTGCGTTCTCCTTCGGCGGTCCGAGCCATGATGTCGCCAACGGATGTGCCGCCACCTCCGATGGTTCGGTCTACGTGGTCGGCGCCCACACGGGCACAGCGCAATTCGGTGGGAATTCGCACCAGTCAGAAGGTGGTGTCGACATGTTTGTCCTGATGGGGGATTCGATGGGCAACATCCCCTGGGTCAAGGCTTGGGGCAGCGATCAGAACGACAACCTGACGGGTGTCGTCGTCGACGGTTCCGACTTCGCATATGTCGTCGGGCATTACCGGGACAATGCGCAGGATTGGCCGAATAATCACATCATGCCCGCAGGGCGACCGACCAATGCCTTCGTCTCGAAACTCAACGCCGGTGGCGCCTTCCAATGGAGTCGCGCCATCGCCGGTGGCGTCAACAATGACGAGGCCTACGCGACCGCCGTCACCTACGGAAATGGTGACGTCTACGTCGGCGGCTACGTCTACGGCAGCGGAGAGTTTCGCCAAGGTCAGACCGTCATCCTCACCCTGAACACCAACTTCAGTGCGAACAACGGTTTTGTCGCAGCGATCGGCACCAATGGTGCTTGGGTCTGGGCCACGCGTGCAGCGGGCCCCTCACAATCCTCTCAGGTCGTTCACGATCTCTCCGTCGGACCGCTCGGCACGATCGCCGTGGCGGGCAGTTTCGCCGACCAGAATGAGTTCTGGACCAACGCCACCTTCGGCACACATGTGCTGGTCCGCGCCCCGGCGGTGGAGGGCTTCGTCGCCGGCATGGACCCGAATGGAAATTGGATTTGGGCCGATGGACTCGGCGGTGAAAAGGATGACCACGCCCTCGGCGTGACCTGGGTCGGTCTCGGGCGAGTGGTCGCTGTTGGTCGCCACTGTGTCCACCTCGTATTCGGCTGTGGTTCAGACTTCGGAACTGTCAACAAATCCACCTATTCTTACGACGATGGTGCCGGTTTCATCTGGTCCTTCAAGGTCGATACCGACTTCGATAGCGTCGCCGATTTGGATGATAATTGTCCGACGATTTCCAATGCCGGTCAGGAAAACATGGATGGGGATACCATGGGCGACGTCTGCGATACCGATGCCGATGGAGATTCCTATGACGACTGGTTCGATGACTGCATCGGCCCGGCTGTGAATTGGAATCAAACCACTTGGTCTCTCGACCGGGATGGCGATGGGTGTCGCGATTCGGACGAGGATGATGACGACGATGGCGATGGCATCCTCGATGGCTCTGATCAGTGTGATTCGGCCATTCAGAAGCACAATTGGACCAGTGGACTGGCCAATGATTACGACAGCGATGGCTGCCATGATGGCGATGAGGATCTCGATGATGACTCGGACAGCGTGATGGATGTCGATGACGCCTGCCCTCGCATTCCATTCAATCGCACCTGGATCTCGAATCCGACCAATGACCACGATGGTGATGGTTGCGACAATACCGACGATGATGCCGACGATGATGACGATGGCATCGACGACTTGGATGGCGATGGAGAGATGCTCGACGAATGTCCACGCGGCACGCTCGGATGGACCTCAAATGCCTCCAATGACATGGATGGCGATGGCTGCATCGATGACGGTGAGGACTACGACGACGATGGCGATGGCGTCCAAGATTTCGTCGACGATTGTTTGAATGGAAAACTCAACTGGAATTCACAGACCGAAACCGATCGCGATGGCGATGGCTGCGAGGATTTCGATGAGGACCTCGACGATGACGGCGACGGCCTGCTCGACACCGAGGATGACTGTCCGGTTGGTGATATTGGCTGGACCTCCGCGCCCTACAATGACGTCGACGGCGATGGCTGCCGGGATGTCTCTGAGGATACCGATGACGATGGTGACCGGGTGCCCGACGATGGCGATTCCTGCCCCGACGGCAAACACGACTGGGAATCGAATCCGATCGACGATGTCGATGGTGATGGCTGTCATGATGAGGAAGAGGACTTCGACGACGACAATGACGGATTCACCGACGCCACCGATCTTTGCCCGGGAACCCCGGCAGGGGTCGCTGTATTCGACGGCGGTTGTTCCTATGCCCAAGGCGATGAGGATGAAGACGGCGTGATCAACGAACTCGACAACTGCCCGACCGCAGCTGCCCATGCCGATCACGATTCAAATCTTGACGGCTGCACAGATGACATCGATGATGATGGGGTGCTCGACGATATCGACGTCTGCCTCGGGACGCCGGCTGGTGAACAGATCGATGGCCGTGGTTGTGGCTATGTCACCCAACAGGACCCCGATGGCGACGGTGTTGTCGGCGCCAATGACATCTGCGATGACACCTCCGATGAAGCGCTGCGGAATCAATATCCAGAATTCATATTCGATGCTCAGTTCGGCTGCTGGACGGGCGATGATGACGAGGATGAGGATGGCTACCCGAACCATGCCGATCAATGTCCTGAGAGCGCACGATTCGAGATTATCTTCGAGGGCGGTTGCACGCTCGACCAACAGGATACCGATGGTGATGGCGTCAACAATGGTGCGGATGGATGTCCGGGCACCTCGGCGGGTGCTTCCGCCGATGAGAGCGGCTGTTCCCGCCAGCAACTGTCTGGTGGCGAGCCGGAGGGAAGTTCTGCGGCTCTCATTGCAATCATCGCCGCAGTGTTCATTCTGATCATCGGCGGCGGTGTGGTGGCGGCCCTCGTGATCCGCAACAAGCAATCCACTCAGAAGACGGTTCGGACCGCTGTACGCCGCGGCGACATGCCCTCTCCCGCGACCGAGGTCGCTGCGGAGAGCCTCGACGATGCGGACGATTTCGCGGACGACCCAAATTACGAGACCGACGAGAATGGCTGCGAATGGTGGCGTGACGACGCGGGTGCCCTGTGGTACAGAACGCCCGAGATGGATGAGTGGGCAGAACACTCCTGAGCGGGGAAGCGTTAGATAACACGCCCTAAAGGGCGTCGTATGAGTGAACGCGTTCGACCGACCGGCAAGGCCCTGCTGCTGGCCATCATTCTCACCCTCGTCCTCCAACCGATGACGAACGTGGATTTCACCCCTGCATCCCTTGAGGCCCAACCGACGGTTGGCGAGACCGGCGGCCGTGCTGCCCAGACCGAATGGACCGCTGTTGCGGACACCGTGAACGGTGGAACTGGTTCGATTCTCTGGCCGGATTCCATCGCGGTTGACGGTTCTGGCGATGTACTCTCCATCGGCACCCTGATCGGTGAGGCCACCTTTGGATCACACACCTCGAGTTTCACGGGTTCTTACATTCAGCAGGCCTACATTGGCAAGGCCGATTCGATGAATGGCAATTGGATGTGGCTGACGGACACCGGCGTCTATGCCGGCGGCGGATTCGCCGGCATGACCGGCGTTGCTGCGCACATGAACTCCATCTACGTCTGCGGCTGGTTCAGCGGCAACGTCACCTTCGGCGGCGATCAATTCCGGTCGACGCAGGACAGCCAGGATTTCTTTGTCTCCAAGTTGGATTCCTCCGGCGCCTTCGTGTGGACCGCCGTCGGTGGCGGCGCGACCAGTGATGACACCTGCGAGGATGTCGCCGTCGACAGCAGCGGCAACGTGTTCACCGCCGGCTCGTTCAATGGGTCGGCGAACTTCCACTCGACCGGCGTCAGCAGCGCCGGCAAGGTCGACGCTTGGTTCGCCCGCATGGACATCAGCGCAAACCCCGCCGGTGGAAACCGCTGGGATTGGGTCCAAACAGATGGCGGACCCGAGGAGGATTACGGCGCATGTATCGCCACGGATGGTACGAATGTCTACGGCTGTGGATGGTTCACAGGCACGGCCGATTTCGGAACCCAGCAATTGCAAGCGATCGGTCAATATGACTCCTTCATCGTCAAACTCGGCACCAGCGGCTCCTTCGTCGATGTCAACGCCGCCGGTGCGACTGGGGGCATTGTCCAAATCTTCGACATGGTCGCCGATGCGGGGAAAACCTACTCCACCGGCCACATCACCGGGACGGCCAACTTTGGTCTGAACCAGGTCAGCAGCGGCAGCGGTGGGGCGACCGACCGCTTCATCTTCGTCGCCGAACTCGGCGCCAACAACCTCTGGACTTGGGCGACGGGCTCGACCGCGGGCACCTACCAGACCTCGCGCGCCATCGACATGACAGGTGTGGGTGACCTTGTGATCGCCGGCAGCATCGGCACGCTGAACGCGGCGGGCACCGCCGTCGGGCAGAGTGGTTCCGCAACCTTTGGCAGCACGACGGTGACCTCCGATTATCTCGGTCACGTCGTTGCCGGCATCGACACAAATGGCGTCTGGGCCTTCGCTGAATCCGGAGATAGCGCGCTGAACGATGAGGGCCATGGCATCGCTGTGACCCCCAGCGGAACCATCGTCACCATGGGCACGAACTGCGGCGGTTTCGACACCGCCGCCAACAATGTCCCGGTTGGACAAACCTGCTCCATCACACTCGGCACCTCCTCGGCGACGACCGATGGGAATTACTTCTCTGACCCCGCCTCGAATGGCAATCGCTACGCCTTCCACACAGGGATTCACCTGTGGGCGATCATGGGGGATACGGATGGCGATGGCATCGGTGATTCCGATGACAACTGTCTGATGATTCCGAATGCTGATCAGTCCGACATCGATGGTGACCTTGCGGGCGACGCCTGTGACGATGACATGGATGGGGATGGCAAACTCAACCCTGGTGATGACTGTGATGGGCCCGAGGTGAATTGGGACCATACCGACGTCGCTCTCGACATGGACCAGGACGGCTGTCTGGATTCCAGTGAAGACACCGATGACGATGCGGATGGCATCGCCGATGTGGCGGACGGTTGCACTGGCCCCACCTTCAAACAGCAATGGTCCTCGACGAATGCGAACGACCACGACAGCGATGGTTGTCACGATGCCGAAGAGGATGACGATGACGACAATGACGGCATCGACGACGGTGCGGGTGATGATTGCGTCCGCGGCTGGCACAACTGGACCAGTGAGGCCAGCACCGACCACGATTCGGATGGCTGCGCCGACGCAGGCGAAGACCCCGACGACGACAATGACGGCGTCTTCGACAAGGATTCCAACGGCTTCACCCTCGACCTGTGTCGTCGGGGAGACTTGGGATGGATTTCGGATGAGACCAACGACCGAGATGGCGATGGTTGCCGCGATGCCACCGAGGATTCCGACGACGATGCAGATGGCGTCACCGATGGCCCTGACAATTGTCCAGAAGGCGCGATGGAATGGACCAGCGGCCCGACCACCGACCACGATGGTGATGGATGTCTGGATTTGGTCGAGGATGACGATGACGATGGTGACTCGGTGCTCGATGAGGATGATTCCTGTCCGCTCGGCATGACCGGTTGGACCTCGGATGCCTTCACCGATATCGATGGCGATGGCTGCCGGGACCTCGACGAGGATGCCGATGACGATGGTGACGGCTTCACCGATGATGTGGATCACTGTCCGGCCGGCGAGACCGATTGGTTCTCGACTGTGGAGAATGATTTCGACCGCGACGGTTGCGTCGATGCGACCGAGGATTTGGACGATGATGGAGACTCGGTCTCAGACATCGCCGATGAATGCCCCTTCACGCCCTTGGGCGAGGATATCGACATCGTCGGATGTGGCTGGTTTACACAGCAGGATTCGGATGATGACGGCGTCACCAGTGACTTGGATGAATGCCCCAACACTCCCTCACCGTTGATCCGAGAGACATTCTCGGCAGAATTCGGTTCGGACGTCGATGGAATCGGCTGCTGGCCTGGAGAATCCGATGCCGATGCGGATGGAAAATTGCTCTATCAGGACGATTGCCCCAACACACCTGCGGCCGTGCGAAATTCGGTCAATCCGGATGGTTGCGATGACAGCGAATACGATGTCGATGGCGATGGCGTGAGCGGCGATTTCATCATCCCGTTCGGCAATGACCAATGTGGTGCAACCTCCAATGAGACGGTGCGTGAGAACAACCCCGCTTTCGGCTCACTCGACTTCGGTTGCTGGTATGGCGATGATGACACCGACGCGGATACCATCCTCCTGTATCTGGATCAATGTCCGACCACTCCGGCCGGTGAAGATGTCCTCGCCGAAGGCGAATTCATCGGTTGTTCAGCCGGTGAGCGTGACGAGGACGGAGACGGCATCATGACCGATGTCGATGTCTGTCCCGACACCAAATCGGGTCAATCAGTGGAGGCGAGTGGCGAATTCATCGGTTGCTCACTCGATGAGCGGGTCGAACTCGGCGATACGAGCGCAGTGCTCGAAAAGAACATGATGCTGATCATCGGTGGTACTGTGGCACTTTTCGTGCTCGTCGTCCTCGCGGTGACGATGCTGATGCGGCGCGGTGGAAAGCGTTCCGAATCAGTTGACTGGGACGCCGTTCCCGCCGTCCCGCCGGGCTTCGACATGCCGGGTGCGCCCGTCGCACAACAGGTGCTCAAGGACTACACCCAACTGCCTGGAGGCGGCAGCTACTCGACCGGCGCGATGGGAGAGACGGTCTACAATGCGCCCGACGGCAGCAATTACCAGATGCAGACGGATGGCTCGTTCATCCGAATCTAATCAGACGCCAGCGATCTCGAAAGCCTCGTCGATCATCTCGGCGGGTGTGATCGAAGGGCGGAAGCCGCAGCGTTGCTCGATCTCCCGGGCATCGACCACGCCCCACACCTCGTGGGTGTCGATGTTGCCGAATTGAGCCTCACATCCCGTGCGCTCCTCATAGACGGTGGCCACCTCTTGCATGACCAGCCCTTGGCCCGTGCCAACGCACAGGGTTTCGCGGGTGGGCGGCGGATTTTGGAGGACGTTCATGACGACCTCGATGAGGTCTGAGACGTGGACGAAATCCTTGACCTGAGTGCCGTCACCGGGCACGCTGATCCAGCCGAAGATGGATTCGCGAGCGAATTGGTGCATAATGCCGTGGCCCTCATCGGATTCCAGCGGCAGTCCCTGTACGTTGGAACAGCGCAGGACGGTGACGGGGCGGCCCTCTGTCGCATGTTCGAGGGCGCGTTCCTCGACCCACAATTGTCCCTCGGCCGCGATGTCTCGAGGTGCGAGAGTGGCTTGACTGGAGTAGTAGGGGTCATCGGGCGTGGCCTGAGGATGGACGCGCAATGTACCGACCAGGATCAGATGCAGACCTCCGTGGCGTTCGACCGCTGAGAGGATGGGCATCGCCATGTCGCGCATCGCAAGCAATGCGGTGCGGTCGTCACGGCCCGCGGCAGCGGGCGGATGTGCATTCATCAGAACCACTGCACCGCAGGAAGTCAGGAGTGCATCGAGCATGCGTGGGTCGTCCAGCACATCTTGTGTGATCTGCACGAGGTCCTCCCCCAATGCGGCTTCGACCAATGGCTGGACGAAGGCATCTTGCCCACTGATGGCGACCCTCAAGTGACTGACCTCGACATTCCGTTTCCTCTTTCACCGTATGATGTTGACGGCGGCAAGCATGCATGATGCCAACCCCTTCCCAAGAACCTTGAAGGGCCGATGCGAATCAGGCGGGTGTGGATAGGCGCCCCCAATGGGCGCCCGGAGGCGCATTCCGATGGTCGACCAGCTCCCCAACCTCGGTCGAGAGGCCGTGATGCTTGCCGAGATGGGGCTCGACTCCATCGATGACCTGTTCAGTGACATCCCCGCCGAGGTTCGCCGCGACGCACCGCTCGATTTGCCAGCGCCTCAAACCGAAGAGGAAATCCTACGCGAAGCGCAGATGTTGCTCGGAGAGAATGTCTCCGTCGACAGCCGCCCCTCCTTCCTCGGTGCGGGTCTGTACAACAATTACGTCCCCGCGATGGTGCCGATGCTGGCGACACGCGGCGAGTTCCTGACCGCCTACACACCCTACCAGCCTGAGGTCAGCCAGGGCATGTTGCAAGCGATGTGGGAATTCCAGACGATGGTCAGCGAACTGGTTGGTCTGCCGGTCTCAAATGTCTCGATGTATGACGCCAGCACGGCCGCGGCCGAGGCGATCACCTGCGCGGTGCGGGTGCACGATCGCAAAGCGACGCAGAAATCCACGGTCTATGTCTCGGAGTGGATTCCACCCCACAGACTCTCCGTCATTCAGAATTACAGTCAGGGTGCGGGCATCGAAATCAAATTTCTCTGCCATGGCGACGACGGTCGATTGAACCTTGAGCAAGCGGGCAAGGCTGCCGGTGCCTCTGCGGTCTATGTCGAACAACCCAATGCCTTCGGATTGCTCGATGAAGGGATTGCCGAGCTGAAGGGGATCATCGGTGAAAATACCGCCCTTATCGTCGGTGTGCAACCTGTCTCGCTGGGATTGGTCGCCGCGCCGGGCACCTATGGTGCAGACCTCGTCGTGGGTGAGGGGCAGCCGTTCGGCATCGGACCGACAGGTGGAGGGCCGATCTATGGCCTCTTCGCCTGCAGCAAGGCCTACCTGCGCCAGATGCCGGGTCGCATCGTCGGCCAAACCCGGGATAGCGAGGAAAATCCGGCCTACTGCTTGACTCTGAGCACGCGTGAACAGCACATCCGCCGGCACAAGGCGACCTCAAATATCTGCTCGAATGAGACCTTGATCGCGCTGATGGGCGCGATGCACATGGCGTTGCTCGGCCCCGAGGGCTTGCGCACACTCGCCGAGCGGAACGCCGCCGCATGTGCGACGACGAAGTCGGCCTTGCTCGCCATCGATGGCATCGAGGCCGTTCACCCAGATGGGGCCCACTTCAACGAATTCGCCATCCGAATCCCCAACTCGGCCGAGTCCCTTCTCAATTTCCTCGATAAAGAGTGCGGCATCACAGGTGGATTCGACCTCGGGCGATGGTGGGATGGCACGGCCAACCAATTGCTCGTCTGCGCCACAGACCAGACCACCATCGAGGACATTGAAGACCTCGCTGAGGGCATCACTGAGTGGCTGGAGGTGAGCGCATGAGCGACCTATTCGCCTTCAACGGTGCCGAGGGGGCAGGCTATGCCCAACCGGCCCCGATGGATGCCCCCATCCACATTCCAACGGCTCTCAAGCGGGCCGACCTGCCGCGCTGGCCCCGCGCCAGTGAGCCCGAAATCGTCCGCCATTACACCTGGTTATCGACCCGGAGTCACGGCATCGACTCCGGCTTCTACCCACTCGGTTCCTGCACGATGAAGCACAATCCAAGGGTCAACGAGCGCATCGTTCAGATGCCCGGCATGAACGATGTTCATCCGCTCGCGCCCGCCAGCCATCTGCAGGGCATGATGGCGATCTTCCACGAGATGCAGGAGATGCTCGCCCACTGCGCCGGCATGGACACCGTCACCCTGCAACCGGTCGCCGGCGCGCAGGGTGAATTCACAGCGATGCGCTGCATCCAGGAATTCCACAAGGAAACCGGCCAATCCCACCGCAACAAGGTCATCGTGCCGGACAGTGCACACGGCACCAATCCCGCCAGCGCTGTGATGTGTGGCTATGAGATCATTGAGATCCCCTCGCTCGATTCGGGTCGGGTCGATCTCGACGCTCTGAGGGCCGTGGTCGGCGAGGATACCGCGGCGATGATGATCACCAATCCGAGCACCCTCGGCCTATTCGAGCCGGAGATTGCCGAGGCCGCAGACATCGTCCATTCCGCGGGTGGCCAGATGTATTATGACGGCGCCAATTTCAACGCCATTCTCGGCAAGACCAACCCCGGCCTGATGGGTTTTGATGCGGTGCACTACAATCTCCACAAGACCTTCAGCCAACCGCATGGCGGTGGTGGTCCCGGCGCGGGCCCCATCGGCGTCCGTGCCCATCTCGCTCCATACCTGCCCACCCCGCTGGTCGGCAAGACTGTCGATGAGAATGGCGAGGCCACCTACCACTGGGAAGAACCCCCGAAGACCATCGGAAAGGTCCAGCAGTGGCATGGAAATGCCGGGGCGACGGTCCGCGCTTGGGCCTTTTATCGGCGTTACGGCAGGGATTTGGAAAAGATGAGTGAACACGCCGTTCTCAATGCCAATTACCTGCGCCACCGCATCCTCAATCCCCCGGAAGAGGTCGCCAAACGCATCCATGCAATGCCCGTGGACGGTGCCCCTGCGACGGTGGTCAAACACGAGTTCACCCTCTCGCTGAGCCCGGTCAAGGAGGCGACTGGAGTCACCGGCAAGGATGTGGCAAAGCGCTTGCTCGATTACGGCTACATGGCGCCGACCCTGTACTTCCCGATGATTGTGCCCGAATGCCTGATGTTCGAGCCGACCGAGACCGAATCCAAGGAGGCGATCGATGCCTTTGCCGCCGATTTCCTCGAAATTCTCGCCGAGGACCCCGAGGTGGTGAAAACAGCACCACACGAGACGCCCGTCAAGCGGGTCGATGAGGTATGGGCAGCACGGAATCTGGTGCTTCGACACCCCTGTGGAGATTGAGGGGGGGGCATCGGGATGCAGGATTTCCTTCTCGGCGATTCAAACTGGTTCGGGGGCAGTCTACCCGCCCGATTGGACCACGAGGTCGATGCGCCCGAGGCCTGGTCTGGATGGCGACGGCAGCGATTGTCGCCAGGGCTCACTGGATTCCTCTTCCCTGCGGCCTGGTCCGCTCTGTTGCTCGCCGCGGGTCTCATCCCCTTGTTGCTCCATTCCCTGAATGTCGGCATCGGCGCGCCGATTCGGCTCGGCCTCGGCTTGACCTTGGGCGCATTCGTGATGCTCTGGCTGACGGCGGCGGCCCGGGCCGTCGCCCAGGTCGAGGGCTCCCCCGTCAAGATGCTCGTGTGGAATCTGGTGCGGACCGAGACCATTCTGCTCGGTGTGCTGATCTACATCGTCGACCTGAATCCCATCGGCCTGATCGCAACGTTCGGCCTGCTCATCGCTGTGCCACTGTGGTTCTCCCAAATGGTGCGAATCGCGACGGTGCTCTCCTGGCCGCCCGGTCGCTGGTTGCTACCCGTGGCCCATGTCGATGTGGGACTGGCAGAGATTGCGGAGGGGTGGGAGACCGAATCAAATCGCTGGGCCCGTCGGCCGTTGGCCCGGCGTTCGATCCCGGCTGGATTCATGGGCAACACCTCGCTGGAGATGGTGCTATTCGGCCTCCGAGAGGGAAATCTGGACTACATCGCCATCCATCTGGTCCACCCATCTGGCGCATTGCTCGATCCATTTGTTGGTCCGTCAATCGGTGACGAGGTGCCGTTCCCCTCACTCGGCCCGCGCTTTGCAGACGTGCCCTCGCCGGTCGCCATCCGCGAACACTTCGGCGCACCGCCGGTCTCGCCGGTCGTTGCGAAATGGCCGTCAGCGATGATTCCCGCATGGGAATCGGAAGAGGAGTGAATCACTCCCATTCAATCGTTCCAGGCGGCTTGTGGGTGATGTCGTAGACCACCCGGTTGACGTGTCCCTTGAGTGAATTTGTGATGCGGGTGCTGATCTTCTCGAGCACCTCGTAAGGAATGTCGGAGGCGCGGGCCGACATGCCATCCATGCTGCGAACCGCGCGCACGACGATGGTTTCTCCGTAGACTCTCGCATCGCCGTGGACACCGACGCTGTTGACGTTGAGCAGGGCGCCGAAATATTGCCAAGGCAATTCCATCAGACCTGCTTCTGCTGCAGCTTCGAATTCCTCTTCGACGATTGCACAGGCCTCTCTGCAGGCCTCGGTTCGCTCGCGGGTCAGTTCGCCGAGTACGCGAACGGCGAGGCCCGGCCCGGGGAAGGGTTGGCGTTGGCTGCTCGGGATGCCGAGTGCTTCGGCCATTTTGCGCACCTCATCCTTGTAGCAATCACGGAGTGGTTCGACGATGGTCAGATCGACATCGTCCGGCAGTCCACCGACGTTGTGATGGCTCTTGATGACATCTCGCTCGCCGCCGCCGGATTCAATCCAATCCGGTGCGATCGTGCCCTGAACGAGGTACTTGGCGCCGACGATCTTCTGCTGTTCTTCGAAGACACGGATGAATTGCTCGCCGATGACCTTGCGCTTGGCCTCGGGTTCGGTAACGCCTTCGAGGTGCTTGAAGAATCGTTCCGAGGCGTCGACGACGGTCAGATTCAAGTCGAGTTCAAGGAGGATTCGTTTGACGTCTTCAGTCTCGTCCTTTCGCATGAATCCCGTGTCGACATAGACGCAGTGCAATTTGTCGCCGACCGCTTTGTTCGCCATGACGGCGGCGACCGAGGAGTCGATGCCACCGCTGCAGGCGATGATGGCGATGTCGTCGATGCTCTTCTCAAGGATGGCGATGCCCTCGTCGATGAGGATCTGGGGGTCCATCTCAGGCACGCTCCGACTGGGTCAGCTCGTCGTCGGCGATGACCTTGTTCGTCATCTCTTCGCGGAAGCTGATGAAGTCGCTCGCGAGCGCTTCATTCGACCCGGCGAGGATCTGGACTGCGAGCACTGCCGCATTGTCGCCGCGGTCGACGCCGACGGTCGCCACCGGCATGCCCGGTGGCATCTGAACGATGGAGAGGAGGGAGTCGAGCGGCACCTTGCCGCCCACGGGGACGCCGATGACCGGCTTGCAGGTCATCGCTGCGATGACGCCGGGAAGGGCTGCGGCAACCCCGGCCATGCCGATGAATACCTTGCAATCCGACTCGAGTGCAGCATCGACAATGCCCTCGAGATATTTGGGTGCCCGATGGGCGCTGGCAACGCGGAGTTCGTAGTCCACGCCGAAGTCATCGAGGACCCTTGTCGCCTTCTCAGCGATGGGCAGGTCGGAGCGGGAGCCGAGGATGATGCAGACGTCCATCAGGGTGGGCCACCTGCCGTCGGTTCAAATGCCTCTCGGTGTTCAGCGGCGCGTTCAAAGGGAGAGAATCCGCCCGAACTTCGACGCAGCACCTCACCAGTCCCATCCCGGTCAATCGCCCAGGTCGACAGGCCCGGCCACAACCGTCCGCCCCCACAATGCACGATCAGCGGCCGGGGACCGAGCATCCTACGGTGCAGCGAGATGGCGAAGGGAAGAAGGGTCACAGGGAGGTCGATCAACCACAGAATCCCACCATCTTCTCGGGCACTGTGAAGCACGCTTCGCACGCGGTGAGCCAATCGCCGCTGAATCCTGTCGCATCGCTGGTGCAACCGCGCGGGCAAGGCCTCGCCTTCCATCCAGTGATCCAAGAGTTCGATCGCCCGCCGGGGCGCCCCGACACAGGCCGCTTCGGCGAAGGCCCGCACGCTCAGAGGTGCGCGTCGTCCAGCCCTCAACTCCCCCAGACAGGCAATGAATCGCAACAGCCGCAGCCGCACGCCGATCTCCAGATCTGCGATCATGGCCACCGTCGGCCACACCCCCCAGAGCGTTCGCGTGGGTTGCCAGAGAATGGCGGGCTGTCGCCCGGTACGATACCGCATCAACCAGAGGCGGAGCATGCCGCCCGGGTCCATCTCAAGGGTCTGCAAGGCGCGGGGTCTGCACGTCGGGAGTTCCTGAACTCATGGGTAGGGAACCCAGCCACCGCTCTCATTGTCGAAGCGCATGGTCGAACCGTCGGGGTACTGACACCAGTTGTTGCCGGCCTCATCCACCCACACCATCTGTCCATGCTCATTCGGCGTTGCGTGCGGTGGTACGATGACGGCTGGCGAGACCGGTGCTAGGACCGGTTCTGCCATCGGCTCTGCGGCCGCGCCGTAGGTGGGTGGCGCTTCTTCGGTCACACCCGCCATGTCGTAGAGATTCTCGGCCGGCTGCATGGCGATGCCGCCGGCGAGTCGGGATTCCTCGTCATTCTCTCCTTGGGCGGAGCGTCGGATGACGAACCAGCCACCGCCGCCGGCGATGATGGCGAGAATCAGCCCGATGAGCACCCATAGCATGCCGGAGACGCCGCCTTCCTCCGCGGTTTGGCGTGAGGCATCATTGGGGTAATCATCCGCATTGTCACCCACACCATCCAAGTCCGAATCCTCCCATTCTTCGGGATCGTCGGGGAAGAGGTCGACCGCATCATTGTGGCCATCGTTGTCAGAGTCGATCTGAGACAGGCTGCAACCCAGCGCATCCGGGATGTCGAAGGTCGACGTATTCGGGCAAACGTCGAGGTTGTCGTTGACACCATCATCGTCCGTGTCCTTCTGTTGTGGCGCGCATCCATCCGCATCGGGCGCCCAGGATTGGAGCGTGTTCGCGCATTGATCGAGGTCGTCCGTGACCGTGTCGTGATCCGAGTCGAGTTGGCTCGGTGAACAACCATCCTGATCCGCCATCTGTCCATCGGGCGTATTGGCGCAGTCATCCCAGGCATCGACGATGCCGTCCGCGTCGGTGTCTCGCTGCGTATTCGAGCAGCCACCTGCATCGACGGTCGCGCCGCCGGGCGTCATCGGGCACTCGTCATCCGCATCCATCACCATGTCGCCATCGGTGTCGCGCTGGGCCGCACCGCAGCCTTGGCTGTCAGCGGTATCCAAGGTGGAGGTGTTCGGACAATCATCGTCGGCATCAGAGATGCCGTCCTCATCCGCATCGCGTTCTTCCGCTGCGCAGCCGACGCCGTTGACCTGCGCACCGGGCGAGGTCGTCGGGCATTCATCACGATCGTCAGAGATGCCATCCGAATCGGTATCGCGCTGACTGGCGGCGCAACCGTAGCCATCGACGACCTCGCCCTGGGGCGAGCCGGGACAGACATCGAGCGCGTCACTCACGCCATCCATGTCGGCATCCTTCTGTGAATCTCCACAGCCTGCAGCATCTACAGACTCGCCGCCCGGTGTATCCGGGCAAGCGTCGAGATCATTGGTGACGCCATCGTTGTCATCGTCGAGTTCAGAGGCCGCACAACCATCGCTGTCGACGATCGCCCCATCGGGGCTGTCCGGGCAGAGATCGGGGTCGACCCCATTCGGATTGTCGCCATAGCCATCGCCATCGGCATCCTGCTGCTGGCTGAATTCATCGGGGAAGGCATCAGGGTTGGTGCCGGTCGGGTTGTCGCCCCAGCCATCACCATCTCGGTCCGCCCACTGCGTGCCCTCGTTGGGGAAGGCATCGGGGTTGTTGCCGCTCGAATTGTCACCGAATCCGTCGCCATCCCGGTCCTCGCACTGGGTCGGGTCATTGGGGAATTGGTCGGCATTGTTGCCGCTCGGTTCATCGCCACAGCCATCGCCGTCCAAATCGGACCACTGTGTTGCATCCTGCGGGAAGGCATCGGGGTTGGTTCCCGAGGCATTGTCGCCATAGCCATCGCCATCCTGATCGGACCATTGACTGGCATCGCCGGGGAAGTGATCTCCCGCATTTCCGTTCGGATTGTCGCCATGACCATCGCCATCCGCATCGACCCACTGGGTCGGGTCGGTGGGCCAGATATCCGGATTGTTGCCCGCCGGATTGTCGCCATAACCATCGCCATCACTGTCGGACCATTGGGTCGCATCACTCGGGAAATCGTCGGCGAAATTGCCGTTCGGGTTGTCGCCGAACCCATCGCCGTCCACATCCGTCCACTGGGTCGGATCGGTCGGGAATGCATCGGGATTCGTCCCGTTCGGGTTGTCACCATAGCCATCGCCATCGGTGTCGGTGCACTGCGTGGCATCGTTGGGGAATGCATCGGGATTCGTGCCGTTCGGGTTGTCGCCGCAGCCGTCGCCATCGATGTCGGACCATTGGGTCGCATCGCTGGGGAAGGCATCGCCATTGTTGCCGCTCGCGTTGTCTCCGTAACCGTCGCCATCGAAATCGTTCCACTGGGTAGAGTCGTTGACGAAATCGTCGACATCATCGGTATATCCATCTCCGTCCGTGTCGATTTGTGAAAGCGCACAGCCCGTCGTATCGACCGAGGAACCTGTCGGCGTGTTCGGGCAGAGATCGTTCTGATCCCATACCCCATCCCCATCCCCATCGTGGATGATCGAGACACAGGAAGTATCCACATCGCTGTTCGACCCGTTGTTGTAGGTCATCGTGACCTCGACGCAGTAGACGCCGCTGAGCCCGGGCACCGTCCAGTTCTCCGAACCGGTCTGAGAGCCACTGCCCGCGGTGAACGAGGACCAGCCGCTGTTGAAGTGGGTCGTGTTGTTTGAGTAGGCGAAGAAGTGGACTTGGGTGCCATATAGAGAACCGCTCGTGAGATTGGCCGCGGTCCAAGCCACGCCGCCATCGACCAGTGTCGTCACCTCGATGTCGGGCAGGGTCGGCGTGAAGCAGTCCGTGCTCGAATCGATCAGGACACCACTCGTGCTGTTGAGCACCTCGACATAGAAGCACTTCTCCGAAGCCGATGTCGGCATGGCCCATGTCTCCACCCACGACCGGTTGTGGGTGTAGATGCCCTGCCAAGCCCCCGAATCCAACGTTGTTCCATTGGCTCCCTCCAAGAGATACCAATCGACATCGTAAGTGTCCCACAGCGTCAGGTTCGTCAGTTGAATCGAACCGCCGGTGTCAGAGGTGACGGCGGTATCGATGAAGAGTCGGTCCCAGCAATCGATATCGCTGTCGAGCAATGTGCCAGCGGATGAGTGATCCATGTCGTAGAGATCCCCGAGCAGGCAGTAGGTGCCGCCCAGTTCGTAGGTCACCATGGTGACATTGTACCAATGATCGCTCGTGCCCGCGGTGAAGTTGTCCTGCACCGTGCCGAGCGTGGTGTGTGCACTCCCATTCCAGAAGGAATAGGTCGCATCGATCATGTAATTTGTACCCGCGGCGACATTGCTTGCCACGTAGGTTCCAGCCGTATCGCTCAGTGAAACCGCCGTGAGGTTGCCCGTTGCGGGTGGTAGAATCGCTGTCGTCCAGCAGCCGGAGATGCTGTCGATCAGATTGTTGCTGCTGTCCCAGAGATCCACCAAGAGGCAGTGATCGATACCGGCCCCGGTATTGTTGAAATTGATCGTGTCGTTGGTCAGCACGCCCGAGCCACCACTCGTCGAAATCGAGAAGTTGCCCTGATCCCAAGCAGTCGTGATGTTGGCATCCGTGATGTACCAATCCACGCTGTAGGTGCCCGCACTCAAATTCTCGGTCGTGATCCAACCCGACGTATCCGATGTCGTGTCGATGTCGAGGACCTGATGATACATGCATTGGCCATCTTCGGTCACATAGGTCCACGTCGTGCCGACCAACTCCCAAAGCAGTGAGAAGAAGCACCAGGTGCCGCCGACGGTCGGCGCGGAATGGCTGACATTGTTCGTGCCGGAGGTCGTGCTCACCGTGACCGTGTTCGTCTGGGCCGTCGTGTGGCCCGTGCCGTTCCAGAAGGTCCAGTACCAGTCGAATTCGTAGGTCGCAGTGCTCGAGAGATTTGACCACAACCATGCGCCGTGGGTCGGGCCCATGCTCGTGATGTTGACGTATTCCGTGCCCGTTCCCGTGCTGCCGCCACCGCTACCCCCTGTGAATTGAATCGAGTAATTGTTGGTGTCCCCACTCCATCCGAAAACCTGCACGTAAAGCGTCTGGTTGGTGGTTGGCGTGTAGGAGACAGTCTCGGTGTTTCCCGTTCCAGCAGACCAGTCCACCTGACTGAGGGTCTGGTCATAGAAATCCATGTCCAAATCACCATTGCTGTTGACGAAGGTGATCGTCGCGCCATAGGTGGTGCCTGCAACCGCCGGAATCGCGAACCAATCGTTGTCCGTCGTCGTGTGAATCGACAGCGAACTCTGATTTGCCGGTGAGCTGACCGAGGTTGCGGTCGTCGAATTATCGTTCGGCTCATTTGCATCCCCGATGACGGTCGGCGGGGCCGGGGTGGTCATCGAGTGGGATGTGAGATTGTAATGGCCCGTGCCACCAGAGGTGAAGACCCAGAAGTACAGGGTCATGGCGGATGTGGTATTGAACACAACCTGCTCATCATCCGAGGATGAGTGACTATAATCGATCATCACCTGATTGCCGATGCTGTTCACGTAATACACGTTCAACTGTGCATCTACATCGCTGTGGGCAAAGCTCAGATTCACATGGTTCATCGTCCCCGCATTCACATTGGTCGTGAACCAATCATCATCGCTGGTCGAGTGCATATTGGCCGCGGTGGTCGCATTCAGAGCGACAGAGGTCGAGGCCGATCGGGAATCATTTGGCTCGTAGCTGTCCTGAGAGAGGTTGGACACACCCGCAGAGTAGTAGGAAACATTCCATGTGTCGAGCAGTGTGTTGTTCCAATATTCATAGAGGTGGAAGCTGACCGCATAATTCCCCGCCTGATTACCCTGTGACCAGGCTGCAATCGCCGTCTGATTGCTGCTGTTCGGTGAATTCCAGATGCCGCTGTCGCTGCTGAGCAGAGAACCGCTCGGATAGTAGACGAATGTGTACCACTGGTAGACTTCATTCGAATCCAGATTCATACCGATCACCGTCGCGCCGGTGGCGTTGATGCTGGATCCAGAAATCGCTTCATTTCCCGTCAACGCGGAGGCTATTGGCACCGCTGCGACGAGGGTTGACAACAGCAACATCGTTGTCATCAGGAAGGTGGTAGGCCGGCGGGTAGAGACGTGGTAATCACTCGACATGCACCGGGGCTATCCCTGTCCATGATATGAAATGCGTGGGGGAATTGGTTGGTACAACAATTGCTTGAAATAGACGTTGACGCCATTCCAATCTACGGGTGGGGTGGAGACTTGGAATTGACGATGATTGGAGCCATCATTGGAATGGTCATTGTGGTCAGCGCCTTCGCCTTGGAGACCCAGGCAAAGGTTTCCAGTCGGTCCATCGCATATCTCGCTGGAATGGCCCTCGGCCAGATCCTTCTCGGCATCCGCGCCTACGACACCGGCGAGTGGCCGTTCGCCGTCCTCTCCGCTGTCTGGGCAGGTGTCGCGTTCCTCGCCATCCTCAAACCACGGGATGATGAGGCTGCCTCAGCACCCGATTGATTCATGAATGGAGTCAGAGTCGCCGGCTCGCTGGCCGTGTTAGCTTAGTTGGTGGAGCGGTGGACTGTTAATCCACAGGTCGCAGGTTCAAATCCTGCACACGGCGCTTTTTACCGCTTGGTTGCCGGTGCAGGATTTGTCTCTGCACCTTCGCACATTGATGTTTTTTTGATGCGTGTGCTCAGGTCGCCGGTTCAAATCTGCACACGGCGCCTGTTGTTGGTGTGGTGAATACTAAGGGCGGATTGGGGCGGACTTGGGTCATGGGTGGCGATTGGACAGGCTCGAGCGAGAACGTTGGATTCGCACAGGCTGTGCTCGATGCGACCGCATCGAGCGGTGCGCTGTATCGCGATGGTTTGGGGATGATCGCGTCGGAGAACATCGTCAGTCCGATGGTGCAGAAGGTCATCACCTCGGACCTGCATGGACGCTATGCTGAGGGCATGCCGGGCCGACGTTACTACCAGGGGTGCGATGGTTTCGATGAGATCGAATCACTCGGCATCAAGCTTGCACAGAAGGTGTACAACTGTAATTTTGCCAACATCCAATCCACCTCGGGCACGGTGTCAAACATCGGCGCGCTGAAGGCGCTGGCCAAGCCCGGCGACAAGATCACGGCGATCTCGACTGCGGACGGCGGCCACATCTCGCACGCCCGCATGGGTGCGGTCGGACTGCGCGGGCTCGACCTGACAACCTATCCTTGGGATGAGGACCGAATGGAGCCCGATGTCGATGCGGCGTGTGCGTTGATCCGCGAGGTCGAACCGGCCATTGCGCTGGTCGGCCAGTCCGTTTTCCTATTCCCCACGCCGCTGCGCGAGATGGCCGACGCCGCCCACGAGGTGGGTGCCTCGGTGATGTATGACGGCGCTCACGTGCTAGGTCTCATCGCCGGTGGGCAATTCCAGGACCCGCTGAAGGAAGGCGCGGACGTGATGACCGGGTCCAGTCACAAGACATTCCCCGGCCCGCAGGGTGGCTTCGTTCTCTCCGATTCGGACGACCCGAAATTCCAGCGTCGCCTCAACAGCGCCATCTTCCCCGGCGTCTGCTCCTCCTACCATCTGCACCACGTCGCGGGCAAGGTCATCGCGCTGGCGGAGTTCGCAGAATACGGCGCGGCCTATGCCAAAGACATCGTGACCAATGCCAAAGCCTTCGGCGCGGCAATGGCCGCAGAAGGCTTCGATGTCCTCGCCGAGGGCCGCGGCTACACAGCCACCCATCAGATCCTCACCCGCCACGGCGAGTTGGACTCCGGCGCGGGCGCTCAAGCCGCATTGAAATTGGAACATGCTGGCATTGTCACCAACATGAACATGCTTCCCGGCGACACCAAGGCGATGACG
>Ga0114996_10000824_pt1 | contig 42982 bp, 40 predicted proteins | sample ArcticOcean_MG_C_4_FD_87039 | JGI IMG/M metagenome (GOLD analysis project Ga0114996, IMG submission 87039) | Marine microbial communities from western Arctic Ocean - ArcticOcean_MG_CB4_134 | ecosystem: Environmental > Aquatic > Marine > Oceanic | place: Arctic Ocean: Canada Basin | collected... | reverse complement strand
TTTGTAAACCGCAGGTTGTGGGTTCGACTCCCTCCGTCGGCTCCCAAGCCCGTCGGATCGGCGCGGCAGAACCATTCTCAGACGATCCCCCGAGTCCACGCGTGGTCGGCAACCGGTTGCTGACCACGCTTTAGCCGTTGCCGGCAGCCGCTTCCAGCAGTCCACGGCGTCCCTTAGCTAGAATCACCCCTGCCATCGATTCAAACTTTGGAGCCCCAGATTGAAGCCTGTCCTGGTACGAACCCGCGCGCCCTTCCTGGTCGGCGTCGGGCTCGTTCTTCTCGCGGCGCTCGTTTTTGGCTCGACGACCTGGCAGCAACCGGCTTCCCGCGCCGATCCCGTCAGCCGCATAACGGTCGGACCGTTCGCATCCGGCGAGTCCTTTGGCCAGCAATTCACCACTGAAACATCGTACTTTTCGCGAGTGGTCGTGCGTGTTCGTGCCCGGGAAGGAAACGGATCGCCCGTCGTAGCCAAACTGAATTTCCGGCTGTTCCAGGGAGGCGATCTGGTCCGCGAAGGCCAGGCCTCGATACCGGGCCTGCCAGAATCCTCGCATCCGGTGAGCTGGTCGTTTACCCCACTGGCCGAGTCTGCCGGCAGCGTGTACGAGTTGCAGGTCGTCGTGGCCGAGATTTCCGGCGGAAAGCTCGTGGCCGACGCCACCACGGCGGATGCCCTACCAGGGTCAATTCTCGCTAACGGCATCCCCGGCGCGGAGCACACCGACCTGGTCCTGCGCCCCTTCCGCGAGTTGCGGCGGACCGGCGTTCTGCTGGCCATCGGCGACTCCGTTCCCGGCGGGGGGATCGGCGTGGTGATCCTCCTCGGCGCTGCCGGTGCGATCGGTGGGCTCGGATTCCACGCGCTGAGGCGCGGGCACGGCGGATCCGGTCCAGTCGATTGGCTCGTATGGGCGTTTCTGGGGGTCGCAATCGTCAGCCTAGCCTCATCAATACCGCTCACTCGGTTTCAGGCGGTTATGGCCGCCGAAGGCGATCCGGGTTTCGTTCTGGAGACCCGCGGTATGGCGCTTGGGGTGGCTCTGGTGCCCTGGATGATGTTCGTTGCGGCGAAAGCAACCGGTCGGTTGGCGGAACTTCGTGCGAGTGAACCTGGCGGCCGTCTATTCATCGCCGCCATCACGACCACGGCGATCGGTCTGCTTCTCTTGGTCATCACAGAGGGGCCCGTCTATTTCCAGTGGATCGAGATGATCGAAGGAGGCCGTCCGGAGCAGGGACGGATTCCGCTCCTTCGTCAAGTTGGCAGCACCAGCTTCATCAGGGTTTCGATGGCGGCCTGGATCGCCGTCTGGCTTCTCAGCCTGGGCAGAGGCGCGTCCCCCTCCACTTCGCCGCCCGGAACCAGATGAAGCGCTCGCGGACGGCAGAGACCGCTTCCCCCCAGATGGTGAAGTCTGTCTTGTCCCTAATTTTCGTTTCCGCTGTGCTCCTCCGCTCGGCGCGCGTATTTCGAGTGGATTTCGCCCCCTGGTGGGATGGGGTCGGTTGGGGCTACGCCGATCTCTGGACATCCCAGGCCGCCGATCTTGCATTCAACGTCTCAACCGCCGGGCTCGATTTTAGAACCGAAGGCCTAGTCTACGTGCCCTTGCTGGGGATTTTCCTCAAGATATTTGGCTTCACCCCGGGAATGGAAATTTGGGCCTGGGTTCTGGTGCTGATTTCCGCCACGATCCCGGTCATGGCGGCGGGCACGGTGCACGAGCTGACCGGACGACTCGGCGGAGCGGTACTGGTCGCCATCCTGGTGACCCTAGACCCGGTGCAGGAGGCCTTCGGACTGAACGGCTGGTCGGACAGCATCACCTTCTTCGCGGTCTCGCTCAGCTTCCTCACCTTCGCCCGGGCGGCCGCCAGACCGACCCGTAGCCGTCTCGTCGCGCTGGGTATGGCCCTGGGCTTGACCGCCCTCAGCCACGCCACCTGGACCTGGCCGGCGATGAGCTGGGCCGTGATGTCCTGGCCACTCCTTGCCTTCCGCCGGCATTGGTGGACAACGGGGAATGCTGATCACCCCGGGGGCCCCACCATCCGACTAGCTACTCCGCTGCTAGCTTTTCTCGTCACTATCCTGGTGGTCAATTTCTTGGTACTGGCAATAGCGCCAGAGTCGGCCGACAACCTGTTTCCGGTTCTCTCGTCCGATACCAACAATCAGCGCGCCTTGATATCAACTCTCAATCCCGACGTCGAATGGGATACGTGGGAGCCGGCCGACACCGTTCGGACCTTGCTGTTCGTCGTACCAGGCCGGTTTCCGAGCCTGTTAGCAGACCTAATTGGACAGCAGATCACCGGCGTCATGCATCTCTCCACCTGGCTTTTGCTGGGAATGGGTGCGGCCCTTCTATATATAGCTAGCACGGTCGGACGAAAAACCGTTTCGAGGGGGGCGCTCCTGGCTCTGCCCGTATTCGCGTGGCTGGCCTGGTCGTCCCAGGCTACCTTCGACGCCACCGTGCCTGCGCTGATCCTGACTATGGCGCTGGCGTGGATTTACGTCCCTCAAAGCCGGGGATTGTTCATTGCGATTCTGCCCATCACAGCTCTCCTGGCCATATTCCTCCCCCATAACACCCACTTCCGCCACAGCAACGCCATCCTGTACGCAGTCCTTATTGTCTTCGGGCTGGTCGTCGACGCCGCCGCGGCCCGGTGGCAGGGGGGGCGCTTCAAGTTTAGCCCGGGCAGATGGGATCGTGTCGCGCTGACCCTTCGTCTTGCGCCGGCCGGACTGGTCGTAATCCTCCTGGCCTGGGCAATAAGCCAATCCGCGGCCGCCTATAGCTTTCGCCGCGCCGAGGACAGCTACCTCCGCTGGCTAGGCACAATTATGGAGCCCGGAGACCTCCTGCTCACCTCGGGAAATGTGAATCCCTGGCGCGTCCAGCGCCTGATCGGCTCTCCAGTTGTTTATGACGTCGAGCACGGGAGCCGGCTATTCGTCACCGGAGATTCGCCGACTTGGGGACCAAGGCTCAGTGCCATCATCGGCACTTTCGAGACCCACGAAGAATTTCTGGCCACGTTGAGCGCGAACGGACGGAACTGGTTCTACCGCCCCGGCTCTCCGGCATTTGAACCGCTGGTGGTTTTCAGCCAGCTCGGAGCGGACACTTCAGCGACGTATTACTCACTCGACCCGGTCGCTCATTTTCCCGATGATCCCACGAGGCCGGCGTTTGTCGTGGGGCAGCCCCTTGAAGACGATCGGTCGCCGCCCGATCTGCCTTCGCAGACTGGACGCGGCTGAAATTCCGCCGCAGGTGAATAGCAAGCGAGCCCACTGCTCGACACCTCGGCATTGATTGCACCCCTCTTCGGGTCCTTCTGGTCGCGGCAAATATCGAATGCGACACGAATACGGATCGCCCTACAATCAAACATAAATGAACCGACAACCGATCCGTACTCCATGTTTACATAGCGCTAATGTCGGCGCGCTGTACGATCAGCGCCCGGCCGCTGCCCTGCACTACGGCCTCGACGGCCTGGAATTGCCCCGGCCGCAACTGCGCGTCCGGATGAGTGCCTTCGCGCAGGATCGCCAGCGCCTTCGACGCAAACACCGAATGCGTCATCGGGAGCACTCCCCCTTTTCAATCGTCGGCCCGACCGCATCTAACTACAATTCATCACCAACCACTACTCTCTTTACCGCTGTCCCCGGGGAGGGATGGTCCCGGGGCGGTCCTCGGCGACTTGTCACCACCGGGCGACGCTCACAAAATATGTCTTCAGCAATCACCAAACCTCAGAGGGGCAATCATGGAACTATCCGGGAAGACGGCGCTGATCACGGGCGCCAGCAGCGGAATGGGAGTCGCCATCGCCGAGATCTTGGCCGCCGCCGGCATGAATCTGGCCATCACTGCGCGCCGCGCGGAGCTGCTGGACATGGTCGCCGCAACCGCCCGCGCCCACGGGGTGGAGGTACTTGCCAAACCCGTTGACGTGGCCGACCGCGAGGCAGCTTTCGCCTTCACTCAGTCCACGGTGGACCGATTCGGAAAAGTAGACGTGCTGGTCAACAACGCCGGGACCAATAGTGCCCCTCGTACCACCGCCGACATCAGCCCCGACGACTGGGATCGTGTGATTCAAGTGAACCTTACGGGCGCTTTCAATTTCGCCCACGCACTGATCCCGCCCATGCGAAAGGCCGACGGAGGTCTGATCATCAACATCGCCTCTCTGGCCGCCCTCATTCCGTCCGGCATGGCCGGTTCCGCCTACTCCGCCTCCAAGGCCGGGATGCGGGCGCTGACGATCAACATTAACGACGAGGAGTGGCGGAATCACATTCGGGCCACGGCCATCCACCCCGGTGAGACCGACACCCCGATCCTCGACCTTCGCGAGGAAGTTCCGTCTTCGAAGGAGCGAGCCAGGATGGTTCAGCCGGAGGATATAGCCGCCGCCGTGCTGTTTGTCGCGCAGATGCCCCCGCGCTCCAAGATCAACGAGCTACTCATCACACCCACCCACCGTCGCATCTGAGTTTCCGACCACCGGGGTCCGGTTCTAGCCCGCGGCCCCATCCGCTGGTGAGGCCGCACCTGTCTTCCCGGCCGGTCCGACATTCGATTTCGCCATCCCAGTCGTAACTTCTTGGATAGCTGCGTCGATCGTGTCGACTATCTCGTCCGCCTGTTCATCTGTCAGGATCAGCGGTGGCGCGATGATCTGCACATGGCTTGATGGACGTGTAATTAACCCTCGTTTCCGGCATGCCGCGTCGACCTGTTTCGCGAAAGCAACATCTTCCGGGAATGGCTCATGCGTAGCCCGGTCCCGGACGTACTCGATACCCAGAAGCAATCCTTCGCCGGTTACCTGCCCTATGACCTCGTGCTTGTTGGCCAGCGCCGCCAGCTTTTTCTTCATCCGCCCACCGACGGACGCCGCATTCGCCGGCAAGTCCTGCTCAATTAGTTCCCGAATCGCCGCCACCCCGGCGGCCCCGGCCAGAGGTGAACCGCCGAAGGTGTGGCCAGCATGGAACTGCACCATTTCCTCCGTGTCGCCCCAGAATGCGCCCGCGATCTCGTCCGTGATCATCGTCGCCGCCAGGGGGTAATACCCTCCGCTCATCCCTTTGCCCATCACCAGGATGTCGGGCCAGACGTCGAACAGCTCCGAGGCAAACATCTTCCCCGTTCGCCCGAAGCCCGTGATGATCTCGTCCATAATCATCACCACCCCGTGCCGGTCGCAGATTTCGCGGATGATCTTGAAGTATTCCGGCGGCGGACAAACAAATCCATCCCCGGCGGCGATGATCGGCTCGGCGATAAACGCCGCCACCGTCTCCGGCCCTTCGCCGACGATCACCTCGTCCAGCATTTCGGCGCAGACGATCCCGCATTCGTCGTACTCCAGGTTGAAAGGGCAGCGATAGCAAAACGGTGGCGGTATGTGGACAAAGCCGGTTGGGAACGGCTCGTAGACCCCTTTCCGCACTGCTCCTCCCGACGCCGCCAGCGCGCCCATCGTGCCACCGTGGTAGGACCAGTAGCGCGAGATGATCTTGTACCGGCCCGGCTGTCCGGTCTGGCGGTGGTATTGACGCGCAATCTTCATCGCCGTCTCGGTCGCCTCTGAGCCCCCGCTGACGAGGTGCACGGTATTGAACTGCGGCGGAGTGATTTCACACAGCAGGTCCGTTAGTTCCAGCGCCCGCTCGTTCGTGGAGTACATCAGCAGGTGAAAATGTAGCCGGTCCAGTTGCGCTTTCACCGCCTCGATCACCCGCTCGTTGCGGTAGCCGAGATTACAGGTGAATATGCCTGATATCCCGTCGATAAACCGGCGCCCGTCCACATCCGTCACATAGATGCCATCGCCCTCGGCCAGAATTAGCGGGTCTTCCGTGAACTCCTTCATCTGCATGAAGGGTAGAAACATCCGTTTAGTGGCTTCCGCCAGTTCTTTCGTGGACATCCAGAGCCTCCGTCCGCCGAAACCGGACACGGCGCGATCCAATTCGGTCGGTCAAACTCGCCAGCAGAACCTGCGTCACCGGCTACTACCGGAATATTATCAGCCCAGGTCCCCCGCGAACCTCATTTTCGGTTCGGACCGTAGCGCGGCAGCCAGTAGGTCCGGTAGAGACCGTCGCACTCCTCGGTACAAAATTCCAGCCCGTCTTGGGCGACCCAGACATCCCGCGGAATCATCTGCCCGCACATCTGGCAATTGATCACATGCGTGTCCCACCACAGCCAGTTGAGCTTGCGCCAGCCTGGCACGATGGCGTCCTTTTCATCCACACTCATGCTTACTCCTCCTCGCCGGCGGCCGCCAGCATTTCCGCTCGACGGGCGGCCGTCGCCCGATTGTCGACCGTGAATTCGCCGTCACTCTCCATCATCACTACTCCGTAATCCGACGCCGCCGCCGCAACCGAAACGAAGTCTTCCTCAACATCCTGCCGCACCAGTTCCACGTCCCGCTCCCACGGCAACCCGTATCCCCCTCCTCCGGGTGTACGGATCATTACCTGATCGCCATGAGTCAGCCTAATGTTGGCGAACCGCGAATTACTGCGCGTCCCGAAGGCGTCCCGAAACGTTAGAAACTGATCGGTCCCAGCCCGTTTTACCGTCAATTCCGACGTGGCTCCACCCCCGGCGCCGAATAGGCCCCGCGGCTTCTTGACCATGCCGTTGAACACCGCCGAGACGGTGATGTCGTCGGTGCGCACTTCCATAATTCGTTCGGTGCTGAGTCCGCCCCGGTGCTTACCCGGCCCGCCCGAATCCCGCCGCAATCGGTACGCGGTTTGCACAAACGGATACCGGGTTTCGAATATCTCGACCGGCGTATTGGGGCAATTACCGTTGGGGACGACCTGGTTGCTGTTGCCGTCGGCGTCCGCCCGTCCTCCCCAGCCCACGCCCTCCAGGTGATAGTGAACGTAGTACTGGTCGGTGTCCGGATGGGTGCCACCAAAGAGGAAGTTGCTGGAGGAGCCTCCCGTGGCCGCCGCCGCCCGCTCGGGCACCGCCTGCGCCAGCGCCCCGAGCACGATGGCCCAGAGCCGCGGGTGGGTCTCGGTGTTGCCAGCCACCGACGCTCCCGGCTCGATGACGTTGACCACCGTGCCCGGCGGAGCGATGACCGTGATCGGTCGGTAGACGCCATCGTTGTGGGGGATGTCGTTGTCGACAAGTTGCAACACCGCGTTGTACACCGCCGACGCCGTCACCCCGTAAGTGCAGTTCATCACGTGCAGTCCCTGGGGGTCGCTGCCGGTGAAATCGGCGATCACGCCACCGCCGTCAATCACGACTCGCAGCCGGAACCAGTCCTCTTGCGGCGGATCGGTGGCGTTGCTAATCGAATCCTCAAAGTAGTACTCGCCGTCGGGCATCGCCCTTATCTCGGCCCGCATCCACCGCTCCGCATGGGCCATCAAATCGGCGCAGATCGTGCTCAGCCCTTCCGCCCCATAGGTCTCCAGAACTTCCTGAAGTCGGCGCTCGGCCACATTTAGCGATGCCAGCATCGCGTGCAAATCGCCCCACGAATACCGGGGAGCGCGATGATTGGTCATGATCACGCGCCAGATGTCCTGGACGTACTCCCCACCCCGCATCAGCCACACCGGCGGAAGCCGCAGCCCCTCCTGGTACACCTCGGTCGCCGTCGCGGCAAAGCCACCGGGCGCCAGCCCGCCGATCTCCGACATATGGGCGATATTGGCGACGTAACCAAATATCTCATCCTCGAAGTACACGGCCTTAATTACCACATGCTCCGGCATATGCACCCCGCCCCGGTACGGGTCGTTGTGGATAACCACGTCACCCGGCTTCAACATGTCGTCACCGATCTCAGCGATCAGCCACTTGACCACAAACCGGATAGCGCCGACCTGCGCCGGTGAGAACTCGCTCTGGGCCAGCATCACGCCATCTCGATCGAAAACCACGCACGAGAAATCAAGGCTCTCGCTAAAGATTGGCGAGTAGGCGGCCCGCATCATCGTGCTGCCCATCTCCTTGCAGATTCCCACGAGCCGGTTGTAAACGACGTTCAGGGTGACCTGGTCGGTGCCATTCGGTGTACCGGTCATGCCCGGCGCCAGATTCGTGCCAATTCGCGGCTATGTCCGCCCATCAGACCTCCATAATCCCAAGGCCTTCGGGGGTCACCGTCAGAATGAGCCCCGGGTCGATCAGCGTCGTCGAATCCAGCTCTTCCACAATCGCCGGCCCGTTGATCTGCTGACCGGACGTCAGGTCCTCCCGCCAGTAGATCGCGCAGTCGGTCATTCCCCCTTCAAACCAGACCTGGCGCCTGTCCACTGGCTCGCCCGGTGATCCGACGGGCGCGGGCGGGAAGGCCGGCTTCGAGGTCGCCCCCCGGGTCGTCACCGTAAATTGCACCAATTCCACAATTTCCTGCTCGAGCCGGTAGCCGTAAATATCCTCGTAGTGAACGTGAAAATCCTCTAACAGCCGCGGGAACGATTCCTCCGTCAAGGGACCTTCGGGGATGGGGATCTCTTCTTCATAATTTTGTCCGTCATAGCGGGCGCTAACCCAGCGCTCGATCGCGGGCTCCCCTTCGAATCCCTCTTCACGCAGCTCGTCCAGCGCCTCGCCCACCAGTTCGTCGAGCCGGACGTTAATTCTCGCCAGATCGATCGAATCCGAGCGCACGATATGAGTCCAGGCCTTATCGACCCGCAGGTCCGCCAGCAATGTTCCGAAAGCCGATGCCAGCCCCGGGTGGGGCGGCACGATCACCCGTCGCGCCCCGATCGAGCGCGCCACCGCCGCCGCGTGCAGCGGACCGGCCCCGCCAAAGGCCACCACGTCGAAATGCCGTGGATCCAGTCCCCGCCGGACCGTCAGCAGGCGCATGGCCTCGGCGATGTTTTCGTTGGTTATCGCAATGACGGCCTGTGCTGTTTCCTCGAGATCGGTCCCCAGCTCTTTACCCAGTCGCTCGATCGCCGCCTGCGCAAGGTTCGCATCCAGCTTCACCTCTCCCCCGAGGAAATTATCCGGATTCAGCCGCCCTAGAACCACATTCGCATCCGTCACCGTCGGCTCGTCCCCACCGTGCCCGTAGCATGCTGGTCCTGGCTCCGCCCCGGCGCTTTGCGGCCCCACCTGCAAAACGCCACCCTTATTGATCCAGGCGATCGACCCTCCCCCCGCCCCAAGCGTGTTCAGATCGATCAACGGCGCGGAAACTGGAAGTCCGAATTCGATTCGCCACTCCGTGGTAAATCGAACCCGCCCATCTACCACCACGCCCACATCCGTACTGGTCCCGCCGATATCCAGGGTGATTACGTTGTCGGCCCTGGCCAGGGCTCCATAGAACCGACCCGCGATAATCCCGGCCGAAAGACCCGAGAGGATCATCTGCACTGGCCGCTCCTCCGCCACCCCAGACAGCATCTGGCCGCCGTTGGATTTCATCACCGCCCAGCTGCGCTCAAACTTGAGATCATCCAACCCACGTTGGAGAGAGCGAATGAACCGACCTATCAGCGGCCGGGCATATGCGTCCGCCAGCGTGGTGCTCGACCTTTCGTATTCTCGCCAGATCGGCGCCACATCCGATGAGATTGACACCGGCAAGTCCGGGAACTCCGACCACAAGAAATCTCGCAGCCGTCGTTCGGGCTCCGGGTTCACATAAGAGAAAAGCAGATTCACCGCGATCGCCACACCGTTGCCGCGACCACCATCGAGAGAAACATCGGAATCGCCGTTAAGAGTCCCATCAGAAGGGTCGGAATCCCTATTCAGGCGGACTCGAATCGTGGCCGCAAGATCCTGCAAATCCGAATCCTCAAGCGCCCGTTCCACTTCACCCCGGTAGTTCACTCGCTCCGGCACGCCAATGCAGTCCCTCCTGCGAACTAGCGGCAGCGGCCGCACCCATTTCAGGTCGTAGTGAAATCGGCGATTGATACGCTGCAGGAACGGGATATCCTCAAACCCTTCCGATGTCACGTAAAGGACCCGCGCACCATCACGTTGCAGCAGGGAATTGAGCACAACCGTCGTACCGAGAACGAATCGAGCTATCTGATCCGGCTCGACCGCCGAACGCCGCAATGCTTCCAGAATTGCCCTGCTCGGGTCGTCGGGGGTGGAAGGCCGCTTTACTACCGAGACCGCACCTGTTTCCTCGTCCAATTCCACCAGGTCGGTGAATGTCCCCCCGGTGTCGACACCGATCCTGGCCGGCATTTAATCCTCCCACTGCAGACCACGTTTGTAGGTCAGTCTACGGGATCGATCCCTGCGGTGCTTTCCCCACACGCCGGGGCTGATGCCGGCCCGCCCTGGTTGAGTCTGCCCGGCCATTATCGCTATCGTTCTAAGTCTAAAACGCGTTCCTAGAGAATGTCCGGCCGTGGATTGACTGCTCGAACTAGACGATCATTTCTACTGGCCTCCGGATTGGGGCTGGCCGGACTCATTGGCTCGTGTGGCAACGAACCACCGGCCCCCGCTCCGCCGCAGGTGGTCGCCTCGACTCCCACTCCTGCGCCTACCGCCACACCGCTCCCGACTCCGACTCCCACCCTGACCCCGAGACCGGCGCCCGCCGGCGTGATGGAAATCGTCTTAAAGGAGTCCGCGGTCGACCGGTCCAACCTCTGCACCGCGCTGACCAACGACGAGCTTGCGAGGGCGGAGCGGTTCCAGCTCACCATGCCGTTCGACGAACCCGCCTGCCGCTCGCTGGAGCGCTTTTTTGATATCCGTCAGGTGGAGCAGGGCGCCGGCGTGTTCGTGCCCGCACATACCGCCCGGCTCCAGCCCGGGGCGCGAATCGTCGCTCCGGGAGCCGGATTTATCAGCGTCCGCGAGATGCAGCAGGACACCCCACCGGGCCTCCACCTCTACGGGCCGGGAGCACTCTGGATTCGAATCGAGCCGACCGATCCTACCGGCCGCTCGGTCCCTCACAGTCCGGTCGTGCACCTATATGTACCCGGCGATTCCACCCTGGCCGCCGAGTTCACCCACTTACCCCGACAGACCGAACTTCTGCGGGTCGATCGCAGGGCGATCATCGTGGACTCGCTCGGCGAGACTCTGCTCGACCCCGAGCGCACTCACAACCACAACTTGGTCATGTTCCTAGAGATCGGACAGGGTTTCGTTGAGCTATTCAGCGAAGGCGCGGAGATGTTCCTGGCATCCGGGGAGCCCCGTATTTAGGAGACGTCTTCGCCGAAGAACCGGGGAGGCGAAGAGGGAACGCTCGATCATGTCAAACGGGCGATGCTCGAAGTCGATCGATAGAAAGTCAGCCCAGGTCCCGGTCAGTGCCCGGCCTGATTCATAGCTGAGATCCTCGACGCCCGTGTAGTAGATCGGCTGCCCTTGCTCCAGCAATTCGATGCAGCGATTGACTCTCGGCATGGTTCGCTCTCTCCCGACGATTGCGGCCCGGCTCACGCTGGCATCGAGTTTCAGCACAGCCGCCGGGGACACGCACGTCTCAACCGGACAGCATCAGCCTACTCGTACGAGACCTCGCTGCCGTGGAAAGTTCCCATCACCGTCTGGTTGTATTCGATGATCGCGCCAGTCACCATCCCCGACTCTTCAGAGCACATAAACGCCACCATCCGCGCCACCTCATCGGCGCTGATCAGCCTGCCGATAGGCATCCGTTCTTTCCCTGCGGATTCCTGCCAGTTGTCCTCCCGGCCGTGGTACTTCTTCTGGATTACATCCTCGCCCGGCGTGTCCGCCCAACCCAGGTTGATCGCGTGCACCCTAATGCGATGGAGTATGAGTTGGGCGGCGACGTTCTTCGTCATCGTCACCAGCGCCCCCTTCGAGGCCGAATAGGCCGTCAGATGAGTGTCACCGCCGTGAGCGTTGACGCTGGCGATCGACACTATCGCGCCTTCCGTCTCATCTCGGCGCATGATCTTCGCCGCCGCCTGCATCATGAAGAAAATCGTGCGGACGTTGATGTTGAAAGTCGTGTCCCAGAGTTCCGCGGTCGTGTTCCAAATGTTGCCCCGGTCCGTCGTACCGGCGCAGTTGGCCAGGTAGTCCAGCCGACCGAATCGTGCGTCCGCTCGCTCGACGACCGCGACGCCTTCCGCATCCACGTTCAGGTCAGTCCGTACAAATTCGGTCGGACAACCAAGCTCGTTCAAATCTGAAGCGACCCGCTCACCGTTTGCTTCATTTCGCCCGCAGATCACCAATCCCGCCGCTCCCCGGCCGGCGAAGAGCCGTGCCGTAGCCTCACCTATCCCCTGTGTACCACCCGTGACCACCGCCACCTTGCCTTTGAATTGCTTACCCAGATCGTCGCCTGTCATTGGCCGCTCGCTTTCGCTTCCATCTCTGAATGATCGCTTCCCCGCTCCGGCGCAACCTCCGCCGACCGGGAGCCGTAGAGAGGCAAGAGTACGCGAGTATCCCGGGGGCCGCATTTCCGACCCCGCCTGGGATCCGGGCCCGGGTTGACGGCCGCCGCCGTTAAGCCGAGCATGGGCCGGCCCGCCGACCGGCGGCGTTTGCCCGATATTGTCCGGAGGTTCCTCGTGAAGCAAGCGATATTCCCCGGTGACCGCTCCGTCGCTTTCACGGAGATGAAGATGCCCCGGGCGGTCGACGACTGGGCCGTCATCAAGGTGATCGTGGCGCCGCTGTGCACCGAGTACAAGGGCTGCTACGACGGCCAGCAAACCGATCGAATAGGCCACGAGGCAGCCGGCGAAGTGGTTGAAGCCGGATCGCGAGCCACCGTTAGTCCGGGCGACAGGGTCGTGATGATGCCTTCACTCGCCTGCGGGAAATGTGGAATTTGCGAGTCCGGTTTCTACATGCATTGCGAAAACTGGCACGACTACGACACCGTGCAGGGCTCGGCCGCTGGTGGCGGCACCGTGACCCAGTATCTCGCGCGGCCTTCGTTTTTGCTTTTGCCAGCTCCGGACGACATGCCGCTGGAACGCGCCGCCCTGGCCGGCTGTGCCCTGGGCCCCACTTTTGGCGCCATGCAAAAGCTAAATGTCACTGCCTTCGACACCGTGCTCATCACCGGACTGGGACCGGTCGGGTTGGGTGGGGTGGTCAACGGCCGCTTTCGGGGCGCGCGCGTCATCGCCGCCGAGCCCGCTCCCTGGCGGGCCGAGCGGGCCCGGGCCATGGGAGCGGCGCTTGTCCTCGATCCCACTGAGGGCGACCCGGCGGCCGCGATTCGGGAATTCACCGGCGGTCACGGCGTCGATTACGCCATCGATTGCTCCGGCAATGTCCACGGGCAACGCCTCTGCATCGACGCCACCCGGCGGCTGGGTGGTGTCGCTTTCGTCGGGGAGTGCCAGGACACCTTGGAGATCACGGTGAGCCGCGACATGCTGCGCAAGGGTCTCACCCTGGTCGGGAACTGGCATTTCAATCGCCACGAATACGCCCGCATCCTCCGGGTCATCGAGCGTTCCGATCTTCTCGACCTCCTGATCAGCCACACTTTTCCGATGAGTGAGATCGAGCGGGCGTTCGAGATCCAGCAGGCCGCCGAATCCGCCAAGATACTGCTGCGCCCCTGGGATTGACCGCCGGGTCCGGACGGGCAGAGCGCTACCGCCGGACGATAGAACACCGATAAATCTCTTTGGACCGGACCCCTGCTTGCCTATACCGTCAACCTTGGGGTTGACCGGCCAACAACCCTATGCACAATGACGATGATGGGAATCGGCCCCGATCGGAGAGCTGCCTTGAAGCTGGGTTCATTCGCGATGCCCCTCCATCCGCCCGGTAGCAACTTCTCCCAGATGCTGGCAGACGATCTTGATCAGATCATAGTCGCCGATCAACTGGGCCTGAGCGAATACTGGATCGGCGAACACTTCACCGCCGAATGGGAGAATATCCCGGCGCCAGACCTCCTGATCGCCCAGGCGTTGGGCGTAACCAAGAACATCATTCTCGGCACCGGGGTGAGCTGCCTGCCGAACCACCATCCCTTCGTGCTGGCTCACCGCATCGCCCAGCTCGACCACATGGCGAAGAGCCGGCTGCACTGGGGGGTAGCGGTAGTTTCGCGGGAGACTTGGAAGTCTTCGGGTACGGCCCGGAAGGGCGCGACAACCGCCGCATGACCCGGGAGTCCATTCAGGCTGTTCTGGATATCTGGGACGGGGCCGCCCCGGGTTTTTATGAAGGCGATTTCTTCAGCTATACCATCCCCGAGCCAATGGAAAACATCGGCTTGAGATTGCACGTCAAGCCCTACCAACAGCCGCATCCCCCCATCGGGGTGGCCGGTGTCTCCGACTATTCCTCAACCCTAAAACTCGCCGGCCGCAAAGGCTGGATTCCCATGAGCATCAACCTGATCCCGGCCAGCCACCTGAAGACCCATTGGGCGGCCGTCGAAGAAGGTGCCGCCTCGGCCGGGAAGACCACCGACCGGGGTATTTGGCGGATCGCCCGCGAGATCTTCGTCGCCGATACCACCGATGAGGCCATGGACGAAGCAATCAACGGCACCATCGGCCGCGACTTCCGCGACTACTTCCTCCAGTTGCTGCCCGACTCGCCCTACTTCAATCTGCTAAAGACCCATGACGACATGCCGGACGCGGGCGTGACCGCCGAATACATGGCCGAGAACGTGTGGATCGTTGGCTCACCCGATGAGGTCGAGGCCAGGCTACGTAAGTTATACGCCGATGTCGGCGGCTTCGGCGTGGTGCTGGTGACGGCTCACGAGTAGGAGCCGCGCGAAAAGTGGCTCCATTCCATCGAGCTTCTCGCCAGAGATGTCATGCCCAGGCTAGCTGATCTCGCATAGTCGGAAACCTCCCCTGGCCGGCGTGGGAGGCTCAGCCGGACACCACCGAGTCCGCCCCGGCGTAACGATATGCCTCAGCTACACCACCGCCGGTTCGTGCTCGCTCAACCAGACCTTCAGCGGAACGTCAGCATCGGTCGGTGACGATCGGCCATATTCGTTCACGGAGTGGCCCATCATTTGCTGCAGAATCGGATCCGACTCGTCGTACCAGGCCTGCGGAAACTCCATCTCGTCCCGGGTTCGAATCCACCGGTATCCGTAACCGTAGAACAGGACCTTTCTGACTATCGACGAGAAGTTCGGGGTCGCCGTGTGCCATATCCGACGATCGAAAATGACCGCCGCCCCCGGCTTCACCATCACCGGCACCGCTCCTTCCGGCTGCCCCATGCCGCTTTCCGGCCGTTCAAGCTTGTTTCTAAGGTGGCTGCCTGGAACCACCCAGACATTGCCCCGCCCCTCCTCGCTCACATCCGTGAGGAAGTAGGCCACCTTTATTGAAATCCGCGGCCTGGGCTCCGTCTCCATATCCTGATTTAGCCGGCCCGAGTCCTGGTGCCATCTCCACGTCGGCCCGTCCGGCGCGTATGAGCCGGGCTCGGTCTCCGTTATCGACAAGTGCGAGTGATAGAGATAGACGTTCCACCCCAGGATTCCCCATACCTTCGGCAGCGTCCGCTCGCACGCCACCAGGTCGAACAGCGAGCGGTCCATCCCCACAAACCCGATCTTGTTGACCCGCCCGCTAACCGTCTCGTCGGTTCGGCCTTCCTCGAATTCTCCCGCGGCATGCAGGCAGTCGACGACGCCGATCAGCCGCTCGACCTCCTCCTGCGTCAACACGTCTTCCAGAATCAGATAACCGTCGCGATTGAAGGCCTGTCGCTCGTCTTCGGTCAGCCGGTGAGCCAGGCAACTCGGATCCATACCACTTCCTCTTCTTGAGAATGCCCGGGGCCCAAGCGCCCGCGAACCTTATCTCTATGGCAGGGTATCGCTGCACGGAATCAATGGGAAATACCCTGAGGGTGGTCGCCGCCTATTCTTCCGGCCAGACGGCTCATTTCACGCATGCCCACCACCCGACACGGGACCCACCTTGATCTCCTTGCCCCGATGCCTTCCAATGTAGCCCTGATTTTGGATGTTTGCATCGGAGTCCTAAAAGTGGCACGGGAACTCGGCATTGGCGTAATCGGCATGGGCTGGATGGGCGACCTGCACTCGCGTTCTTATCTCCAGGTGCCGATGCGTTTTCCCGAAGCCGCGGTTTTCCCTCGGCTGGTTATCTGCGCCGACGAATTCGAATCCCGAGTCAGTCGCGCCCAGCGGGCCTACGGGTTCGCCGAGACCACCACCGACTGGCGCAGGGTCGTGGATCATCCCGAAGTGCAGGTCGTAAACATCGCGACCCCCAATAATCTTCACGTGGAAATTGTCGAGGCGGTCGCGGCCGCCGGGAAGCACATCCTCTGCGAAAAGCCCGTCGGCCGGTACCCCGAGGAAACCGTGAAAATAGCAGCGCTGGTGAAGGGCGCCGGAGTCAACTCCCACGTCGGCTACAACTACCGCTGGATCCCGGTCGTCCAACTTGCCCGCCAACTCGTGGAACGCGGCGAAATCGGCGACATCACTCACTACCGAGGGCAGTTCTTTGAAGGTTACGCCTCCAACTCCGATGCGATGCTCACCTGGCGATTTCAATCCGACATCGCCGGACTCGGCGTTCTCGGGGACATGATGTCCCACACCATCGACATGGCCCACATGCTCGTCGGACCCATCAAGCGCGTTGTCTCGCAACAAGATACTTTCATCAAGGATCGCCCCCTTTCTATCCCTGGCGAGGGCACCCATTTCTCAATCAGCGAAGGCGGACCTCGCGGCGCCGTCGACAACGAGGACTACGTCGGCGCCCTGGTCGAATTCGAAAACGGGGCACGGGGCACGTTCGAATCTTGCCGCATCGTTATGGGGGAGAAATTTGGGCTGACTTTCCAAATGAACGGCACCGCCGGCGCCCTGCACTGGCACGGCGAACGCATGAGCGAACTCGAGATATACCGCGTGGAGGACGAGCCCAGCCGCGACGGTTTTACCCGCATCCTCACCGGGCCCAAACTTCCTCACCACGCCGCGTTTACGCCGGCCGACGCCTTACCCATCTCCTACGACGACCTCAAAGCCATCGAAATGTACGAGTTCTTGCAGGCCATCGGTGAGGATCGTCCCAGCGTCCCCGGAATGGCCGAAGCAGCCGCCGTCGCCGAAGTTTCCGCCGCAATGCGGCGATCCTGGGAATCCGGCGGATGGGAAAACATTACCGCCCTCGACTAAGTTCCCTCAGCCCATCTCATGCGGAGCGATGAACCCCATTCCCAGAGATTCGCCCTGACCTGATCACCGTTTTATTCCGAATTCGCTCCAGCCTTACGAGCAAATCCCAGACGCTGTGCGCTGAAAACGTCAAACACCGGCCCACCGTTCAAACCCGTGCCACCCAGATATAGACTCTATTCCCTTAGCATCATACTTGACAGCTATACACGCAACCTATATGCTCCAGTGGAATCAAGTCCCCGCAATTCTCAAACACATGGAGGCAATCCCGATGGCAGTGATTCAACAATATCGTCCCTTCTGGGCAACCCGCGGCTTTGACGAAACATTCGACCGCCTCTGGCGCGGATTTGGCGCCAGACCGCGCCAGCGAAGGACCGAGCAGGGCTGGGCCTTGCCCCTGGACGTAGCGCAGGATGACGAACGCCTTGTGGTTAACGCCTCCCTCCCCGGTTTCGAGCCTAGCGAAATCAGCATCAGCGTCGACGACGACATTCTCACCATCAGGGCTGAGCACCCGACGACTGAGGGAAAGGACGAGCCGACATATCTGCTCCGCGAACGCGGCCACGGGTCCGTCCGGCGCTCCTTGCGACTGCCGGACAACCTGGACATCGAGCAAGCCGAAAGTGAGTTCCGTAACGGAGTTCTCACCGTGACGTTCCCTAAGATTGAGGACGCCAAACCTCGGCAAATCGAGGTGAAGGTAGGCAGCTAGCTCACCAGACATCCACGCTTGGAGCTCCGTTACCCCCACCGGGCCTCCGTCCACGCGGACCCGGGGATCGGCCAACGCCGGTCCCCGGGTTTTGCGTTTTCGGGAAACTCCGCTGTTGCCGCTCCTCTCCCCCATCCGGCTAGAGGTTTTCTGATCATCCTCCAACTCTGCCGCCACTTCCGACGTGCAAACGTCCAGCGCGGTCGGGTGCTACATTGTCGCCCGTCACCCTCCATTGGCCGGCCCGCACCCCGGAGCGGTCATTCCGCTGCCGGCCAGACGACTGGAGTTCGGCTCGCATGGCTTTCGACCACAGACAATTGGGTCCGGCAACTCTGACGGTTCATCTCGACCGATCGATCGGCCGCATCAACCCGAACGTGTACGGTACCAACATTGAGCACCTTGAAACGCTCGTCTACGGCGGCATCTGGGGCGAGATGCTCACCGACCGCAAGTTCGCCGGCCATGACGGCAGTCGCCTGCCCAACCGGGGCCGCCGGCGGGGTCGGGGACTTCAGGAAGCCTGGCGCGGCGAATTCAACGACAAAGCCAACTTCGGACTCGTGGCCCCCTGGGAGCCGGTGAATCCCAACGAGCACGTCTACTACGTCCACGACAACACCACGTTCTATTCCGGTCGCCAGTCCCAGCGCATCGACCTGCTGACCGCCGACGGCGAGTATCACGGAATCCGCCACCAGAGACACGCGATCCTCGCCGGCGCGGACCACGCGGCGCGGGTGGTGCTGCGGACTGAGGGCGCGATCGATTCGGTGGTGCTGCGGCTCACGGATCCGGAGGGTGAAAATGGAGGTTGGGAGATCGAGTTGGAGGGGCCGCTGGCGCATTTCACGACATTCGAGGGCACGCTGCACTCGCGGCGTGCCGGATCTTCCGATTTTGAACTGGTGGCTCGCGGCGCAGGCCGCGTCTGGATCGGCGCCGTGTCGCTGATGCCGGCCGAACCGGCCTCCGACGGCGGGATGCGCTCCGACATTGGTACGAAGATCCTGGAAGCGGGCATCACGATGCTCCGCTGGCCCGGCGGCAACTTCGCCTCCGACTACTTCTGGATGGAAGGCATCGGTCCCGCGGACCGGCGGCCGACCCGGCTGAACGGCGCCTGGAACGAATACGAGTCCAACGACCTGGGCACGCACGCATTCCTCGATTTCTGCGAACACCTCGGGGTCGTTCCCTTCATTTGTGTGAATACCGGCTCCGGTTCGGTCGAGGACGCGGCGGCCTGGGTGCAGTACTGCAACGGCCCGGCCGACTCCGAGTGGGGACGGGTGCGCGCCGGGAACGGGCGCGAGAAGCCCTGGAACGTGCGCTACTGGTCGCTGGGCAACGAAATGTGGGGAGACTTCCAGGTCGGGCACGTCGATCCCGAGACCTACGCTCACCGCGCAGTCGAATTCGCGGCGGCGATGAAGGCGTCGGACCCGTCGATCCACCTGACAGCGGTCGGGCATGTGCGCAACGTGCTGGGGCGCTGGAACGAACTGGTATCCGAGATCGTCCACGGGCACGTCGACGCGATGGCGGTCCATTACTACAACCTGAATCCAGCGGTCCTGGCCGAGGAGCCGGCCGTGCAGCACAAGTGGGACGCCATCGTCGCCGGCCCCAAGTCCACCGCCGCCGTCCTGCGCGATTCCACGGCGGTGATCGACGCGCACTGGGGAGATAACCCGGTGCCGGAGATTTCCTACGACGAGTGGGGCATCCGCGAAGATCTGCGCTGGGCGCCGGGCTGGAAAGAGCTCTACCTGCTGCGCGACGGACTCAACACCGCCGGGACCTTGCAGGAGATTCAGCGAAAGAGCGCACGCATCTCCATGTCGCACCAGTTCGGCTTCGTCAACCGCCTCGGCCTCATCGACGCGAATCCGAACCAGATCAACGAGACCGCCTGCTATCAGGGCTTCAAGTTGATCGCGACCCACAGCGAAGCGATCGCTCTAGAGACGGAATCCGAAGGCCCGACCTTCGATACCCCCGGCCTCGCGACCGAGCCGCCGCTAGAAAGCGTGCCCTACCTGGACGCGATGGCCACCTTGAGCGACGACGGCGACCGCCTGTCCATCTCCGTCATCAATCGCCACCGCCACGCCGATATCACCGCCAGCATCGCGATCAGTGGAGGTGGCGACATCGCACCCGAGGCAACAATTCACGAACTTAACGGCGCCAGCCCCCTGGCTCGCAACACCTACGGCGACCAAGCCCAGACCTGGATCGAAGATAAAGAAATCTTGCTTCTCGTGGAAGACAACTCATTTGATTACAATTTTCCGGCGCATTCGGCGACCGTTTTGGAGTTGCAAATTGGTGCATAGCTATACAAAAGAGGGAGTGGCCACTTGAATCTCATCGTCCTGGTGCTGGACAGCCTCCGGCAGGATCACGTCAGCTTCTATAACGAGGGAAACGCCGCGTTCGACGACGTCGCGGCCTGCAAGACGCCCAACATCGACAAGTTCGCCGCCGGCGCCGTCGTTTTCGACAACATGTATGCCGAAGCCCTGCCGACCATCCCCGTCCGCGCCGCTCTGGTCACCGGGAATCGCACCCTTATCAACCGTCCCTGGTCGCCCCTTTCTAGGAACGATGTCTCCCTGCCGCAGATCACCGCCCTGGAGGGCTACGTCAACGGACTCGCATCCGATGTCTACCACTACCGCGCCGGCGGCATGACCTACCACGAGTATTACCACTCTTATCAATGGGTCCGCGGCCAGGAATACGATCCCTACCGCTCCCAGCCTTCTCGCCGCGATCTCAACGACTATGTCAACGAAAACTATGACGAGCTCTGGCGGGGCCGGGTCGCGCAATTCCTAGCCAACACCGATGACTTCGACACCACCGAAAAATGGTTCGCACCCCAGCTGACGGACATCACCGCCCGCTGGCTGAGCGCCAATCGCGGGCACGACAAGACCTTCTTCTGGATGGACTGTTTCGACCCGCACGAGCCCTGGGACCCTCCGGCGGAGTTCGACACCTACACCGATCCCGATTACCGGGGGCCGCGCCTCGTCATGCCCATGGGCGGTCCGGCCAAAGATTGGGCCACCCCGGAGCAGATCCGCCACATCCGCGGTCTGTACGCCGGCGAAACGGCCGCGGTCGACGACGCCCTCGGCCGGGTCTTTGACACCCTTGAAAAAGAAGGCTACTACGACGACTCCATCGTCGTGCTGATGGGCGACCACGGCCATCCCCTCGCCGACCATGACAAGTTTCTCAAGGGCGCCGACCGCATGTACAACGAGCTTTTGAAAGTCCCGTTCATGATCCGCCTACCCGAAGGGCGTAACGGCGGTCGCCGCGTGACCGCCCTCGCTCAATTCCACGACTTCCTTCCCACCGTCCTGGACTACATGGGCCTTGCCGGTTCCACCCACGACATGCACGGCACTAGCCTCCGAGCCGTCATCGAAGGCGACACTGACGAACATCGCGAGACCATCCTGGTCGGGTACCACGAAGGCGTCGATCGCTGCATCCGCAACAAGCGCTGGAGCCTCATCGTGCGCCCGGCGGACGACATGGACGAGTTGTACGACCTGGAAAACGATCCCCAGGAGCAGAACAATCTGATCGGGGCCCGCGGCGATGTCGCCGCCGATCTGCGCGGTCGTTACGGCGCCATCTATTTTCAGGTAGGTCGTCCCGGCGAAGGTCGCAATCACGGCCAGGTATCCGACGGACAAAACGTTCTCGACGTACAGGGTGCTTACGAGATGAGCTCAGGGATGACGCCCTAGGCGCGCAGAAATGGCGAACAACACACCGTCGCCGGCGACGATGTGCGCCCGAAACGGAGGCCCAGATTGGCGGACACGCTAAAAGTCGGCATCATCGGCTGCGGACCCGGTGGCGCCCAGGTAATGTACGCTCCCGTCTGGCGGCATCTGCAGGACGTCGAACTAACCGCCCTCTGGGACCCAGAGCCGGACAACGCCCGCGAACTCCAGCGCATGATCGGCGACGGCCGCGTGGCGCCAACCCTCGATGATCTCTGGGACGCGGGTCTCGACGCCGTGATCGTCGCCTCCCCCGTCTGGGTCCACGCCGAGCAGACCATCGCGGCCCTCGAACGCGGGCTGCACGTCCTGTGCGAGAAGCCCATGGCTCGCTCCGTCCAGGAGTGCCGAGCCATGGTCGACGCCGCGACCAGGGCCGATCGAGTTTTGATGGCCGGCTTCATGAAGCGCTTCGACAAGAGCTTCTTAAAGGCCACCGACATGGTCCGGGCCGGCGAACTGGGCGAGATGATCGAGGTCCGCTGCGACTGGTCCTTCCAGCGTCCCCGGGCGGCCCTGCTACGTAGCAGCCGCGAGCAACCCCAGACCTGGGGCGGCGTTTTCCAGGACCATGGCAGCCACACAATCGATCTCTGCCGCTGGTGGCTCGGCGGCATCACCCACGTCAGCGGCGAAATTCAGATCACCACGTCCGAGAAAGAAATCGAAGATCACGGCTCGGCCCTCATGCGCCACAAATCCGGAGCCAGCAGCGTGCATCTGATATCGCGCGTCCGTCACGGGCCGGTTGTCGAGCGATACAGCCTCATCGGCAGTACGGGCACTCTGGAAATCGATTTTAGCGAGGAGTTCAGCTACAAGTCCGCCGACCCCTTCCGCATGATCCACCACACCGACGATCGCCGCAGCCAGGACATCACCCTTTGGAATCACCGGAACCTCGACGTGGAGCTGGCTGAAAACGGCCGCTACACCATCGAACTGCAGCACTTCATCGACTGCGCCCTCAGCGGCGCCGAACCTCGCACCCCCGGCATCAGCGGCCTCAAGGCCATCGAAGCAATCAACGCCGCCTTTTACTCCTCCTGGACCGGCCGCAAAGTCACGCTACCGCTACAGAACGAATTCGACTTCCGGCAGCTTTTTGCCGACACCCGGGCCGGCCTGCACGGGCAGGGCGACCCCACATGAACGGAGCTGGCGTACTGGTAGACGCGCTTCAGCGGCACGGTGTCGAATATGTATTCGGCATCCCCGGTCATGGCAACACCAACATCCTGGACGCCCTCGTCGATTCAAGCATCGAATTCAAGCTGGTCCGCCACGAGCAGGCCGCCGCCCACATCGCCGATGGGTACGCTCGCATCACCGGACGCATGGGAGTCTGCTGCGCCTCCGTCGGACCCGGCGCCGCCAACATGATCATGGGGCTCGGCCGCGGCCAGCTGCAGGAAACTTCCCGACCAGACTCCTCCACCATCGACCAGGCCTTCACCCAGATGCTGCAACCGGTCACCAAGCACGTCTGGTCCGCCTGGGACGCCGCCATGATTCCCTCCGCCGTGCGCAAAGCCTTCACGACCGCCCGCGTCGGCCGCCCCGGACCCGTCGCCATCGAAATCCCCTGGGACGTGCAGGCCGCCGAATGCAACGTACCGCCTGAAGCGCCCGATACCTTTCCCGAAGACCGCCGCCAGCGCGCCGGCCGCGAAGAGACCGAGCGAGCCGCCCGGCTGCTCGCAAACGCTGTCCTGCCCGCCATCATGATCGGCAATGGCGTCCGCCTCTCCGACGCCGGCGAAGCCACCGTGGCCCTGGCCGAAGCCCTTGGCGCCCCCATGTCCAGTTCCTTCGTCGGCAAGGGCGCCGTACCCGAAGACCACCCTCTCGCCGTCGGTATGTCCGGATGGCTCGGTCATCCGGTCGCCCACGAACTGATCCGCGAGCACGCCGACGTGATCCTCGCCATCGGCTACCGCTTTTCCGACCAGTCCACTAATTGGTGGACCGAAGGTCTGCCCTTCGTCAAAGAAAACAAGATCATCCAGATCGATCCCGAGCCGCGCGAGATGGGCCGCGCCTACCCTGTGGAGGTGGGCCTGGTTGGTGACGCCCGGGCCGTGCTGGAGGATCTGCTGGCCGAGATCGAAGCACTCGGCGGTCGCCCCGGAGCCGCCGAGTCCATTCAGCTCGTGTCCGCCGCTAAGGGCAAGTTCCAGCTCGAGCTTACGCCACTCGACGCCGAGCCCATGCAACCGCTCCGAATCACCGAGCAGGTGCGGAAGGTCCTTCCCGCCGAGTCCATCATGAGCGTCGACACCGGCAACCACGCCCATTACTTCTCCTGCTACTACCCCATCCTTGCAGGCGGCCATTTCTTGAATCCCGGCGGCTGGACTCCCATGGGTTGGGGGCCGACCGCCATCATCGGCGCCAAACTCGCCCGGCCCGACCTGCCCGCCGTATCCATCACCGGCGACGGCGGCTTTCTGATGGTCTGCCAGGAGATCGCCACCGCCGTTGAGTGGGACACACCCGTCGTATGGCTCGTGTACAACAATCTCGCTCTCGCCGCGATCCGCGATGGCCAGCTCGCCGACTTCGGCGGCAGAACCATCGGCACCGAGTACACCTCCCGCGTCGATTTCGCCGCACTGGCCCGTTCTATGGGCGCCGAGGGGATCGCCGTCACCCGGCACGACCAGGTCGAGGACGCCCTTCGCCACGCTCTCGAGTGCGGCCGGCCCTGTGTGGTGGATATGATCGTGGACGCCGACGCGATCCATCCGCCCGTAGCCGGCGCCTGGTACGAACCGGGCCGTAATGAACCCACCCCAAAACCGCGCGGCACCGAAAGGCTGTACACATGAGCGAACCAGGACGAAACCCGACGTGTCGGTAAAAACCTTCGAACTGACCGATTACGGCGTGGACAACCTGCGCCTCGTCTTGCGCCCCGACGAGTCCCCGGGCTCCGACGAGGTCCTCCTCCACGTCCGCGCCATCAGCCTGAATTATCGTGATCTCGCCACCATCGAAGGCAGCTACAACCGCGGCCTCAACCTGCCGGCGGTGCTGATCGCCGACTGCGCCGGAACCATCCTTGAAACCGGCGCGAACGTCCATCACGTCAAGCCCGGCGACAAGGTGATGACCCAGTACATGCCCGACTGGATCGACGGTCCGTACCGGGACGAATATCAGAGGACCACCCTCGGATCCCCCGGACCCGGTGTCGCCGCGGAGCGGGTAGTGCTTCCCGGCCGCGCCGTCCTTCCGATGCCTCGGAACTACTCCTTCGCCGAAGCTTCCACCCTGCCCATCGCCGGGCTAACCGCCTGGAGTTCGCTCGCCACCGCCGGCCCTCTGGAAGGAAAGACCGTCGTCGTTCTCGGCACTGGCGGTGTCTCCATATTCGGCCTGCAATTGGCCACCGCCATGGGCGCTCAGGTGGTGGTGACCAGCAAGAGCGATGAGAAACTCGCCCGCGCCCGCGAACTTGGCGCCGCGCTAACCGTGAACTACGTCGACGAGCCCGACTGGCACCGTCCCATCCGCGAGTTCACCGGCGGATCGGGCGCCGATCTGATCCTGGAGGCCGGAGGTTCCGGGACCCTGCCACACTCTATCAAAGCCACCCGCTCCGGCGGCGTCATCGCTCTTTTTGGCGTTCTGACCGGCGGCGCCGGCGAAATCGAAACCCGTGCTCTTTTGTCCCGCCGCATCACCATTGCCGGTATTTACGTAGATTCTCGCAGTCACTTCGATGATCTGGTCTCCTTCCTCAACACCCATGAAATCCGTCCCGTTATCGGAGCCGAATTCCCGTTCGAGCAGCTCCCCGACGCCCTCCGCATGATGCGAGCGGCCGACCACTTCGGCAAGATCGTAATCCACGGCCCGGCTGACTGAAGCCCACATCCCACCCACGCAGCCCGCCGACCACTCATACCAGGAAAGGCAACGCACTTTGCCAACCAGCCAGATCGAGAATCCAGCGGATCTTGTAGGCACCTGGCGACTGGTCGCGTATATCTTCGCGCCGGACGCAGGCGACGAGTTTCATCCCTACGGGGAAAAGCCGACCGGGCTCATCACCTACACCGCCGACGGCTTCATGCACGTGGCCGTCATGAACTCTTCACGTTCAACTTACGACGCCAACGACTTCCAGGGCGGCTCCGTCGAGCAACAGGCAGCCGCTGCGCGCTCCTACCTCACCTACAGCGGCCGCTACGAGGTACTCTCCGATCGCGTCCTGCACATCGTCGAGATCAGCCTGCTCCCCAATCGCAGCGGTATCACCATCGAGCGCTACGTCGACCTGAACGCCGACCGGCTCACTCTCACCACCCCGCCCATGTCCCTGGACGGCCGCACCGGCACCGGGCGAATCATCTGGAAAAGAGCCGCCACTTGATCTGACTGGAGCCGGCGGCTCCTATCCCTCAGCCGTCAGCGCCGCCAGCATCCGTTCCGTCATCGCCGCCAGATCCAATTCCGCCCGCCATCCCCAATCACGCGCGGATTCGGCATCGTCCAGAGTGAACGGCCAGCTCTGCACGATCGCGTCTCTCGCCGGATCGGCCTTATACGTGAATCTCACTTCCGGCATTCTCTCCAGCACCTCCGCCGCCATCTCCTCCGCCGACGGACTAACCCCGTGCACCTGGTATACCCGTCGCCGTAGATTCCCCTCCTCCGCATCGTGAATCCCCAGCAGAGCCCGCACCGCGTCGTCTATGTATATCACCGCAGCACCTGTCGATGGCTTGAGGTAAAACTCGTAGGCGCCGTGTCGAACCGCGTCCACGTATAGCTGTGAGCAATACGCGCTCGCCCCACCCCCGGCGCCGTTTGGCGCCATCACTGCCGGCAATCGCAACCCTCGAAAATCCAGCCCGAAGCGATGATGGTAATAGACTCCCAGCCGCTCCCCCGCGACCTTGCTCACCCCGTACAGGCTTTCCGGCCACTGCGGCGCGTCCACGCTCACAGGCTCCGGTAAATTCGACCCAAAACTCGCCACCGTGCTCGTAAACACCACCCGCCCGATCCCAAACTTCACCGCGGCATCCAGCACATTGCGAGTTCCCTCCATGTTCACGCTCCAGGCATGCAATGCATCCTCTTCGGCGTCGGCCGAAAGTATCGCCGCCAGATGGAAGACTGAGTCAAACTCCTCCCCACCAACCGCCTCGAACAAGCTGTCCCGTCTGGATATATCACCGATCACCGTCCGGCAATCCGCGGCGGCCGGCAGTTCCTCCTTAGCTTGATCATGGACATCGAACAGCATCACCTCATCCCCACGCTCCACCAGCCGCGCCGCCAGCCGCCCGCCCAGGTTCCCCTTCCCACCCGTTATAAGAATCCGCACCGCGATTGGCCTCCAAAGTCACACCCGTCGGGCCAGCGATTCCGCCGGCAGCTGGCATCCTATCAGCCGCTGGCCCAGCCGCATGGCCCGGGTTCTAAATTCGCGACCGAATCACGTAGTACATCATCCAAAGTATCCCCACACTCACCGCCAGCCCGACCTCACCACCCACATAGAGTCCCTCAGCGATCGACGTTACCGTCACATAGAGGGTGAAACCCGTCAACACTACGAACAGGTCGATGTACACCGGAGCGCCACCCTTGCCCAACAGACGCCCTAGTTTCCGCCTGGCCCGTCCCGCCGGGCGAATTCCCATCGACCGCCGCAATTCGTCCCGCCGCCTATCACGTTCTTCTATTTGCAGCTGAATCCTTAGCCGATTCCCACATGTTCGCGGGCCAGTATTCCCAGATCGACCAGTGCCCCACAAGTTATCACACTTATGTCAAGTGGCTCCCTCGTATCCCCGGTCAATCCAACCGCGATCGCATATCCCCTCGGCACGCCCCTACCCCAGCACTCTTATGTCAAGCTCTCCGAGTGAATCCCTCCGGTTCGCCCATAGCGTTCGCTGAATCTCATCGTCCGCCCTCGGATCGAGCGTGGTCAGGGTCGCCGCGATCGCACCACTCAGCCAGTCCCGCGGCAGCCATAGATAAACCTCCGGATGCACGCCCGCCAGGGTGTCCAGCACCTCCACCTGCGCCGGCGTCAACGCCGGGCGTCTTCCGTCCTTCGCCTCCCGCTTTAGCTCCACCCACAGGTGGCGGCCGAGCCGCGGATTGGCCATCGTTAAATCTGGATAGCCCTCGGCGCTGCGCTTGGCGATATGGGTGTGATACACGTACCAGCCGATGCCCCGCGCTGCGTCCGTGATGGCGTCCTGCAGCCGCTTCTCCGACATGGCCTCGGCCTCCACACGGCGGGCCTCTTCCTGGGTCAGCAGATTTTCGGGCTCCAAATCGCTCCCATTATTTCGGCGGTCTCCGCCAATGGCACCGGCTCGATCGTAGCCGTCTTCGCCGAGGAAGTCGCGACCCGACCCTCTCAATATCGACCGATCGCCGTCATTCGACAATCCTCGACGCCCGAAACTAGACTGCAAGTCCGGCCGCAATCGAGTGGGAGGCTCCCGTGAACGTCGCATTCATCATGAACGATACCTGGCGCTACGATCACGTCGGCGCTCACGGCAACGACTGGATCCACACACCCGTGCTGGATCAGTTCGCGAAGGAGAGCGCGGTCTTCGATCGCAGCTACATCGGCTCATTCGCCACGATCCCCACCCGTCACGACCTCATGAAAGGCCGTTTCGGCGAGCCGTTCCATCCCTGGCAGCCGCTCTAGTGGGATGCTCTCACCCTGCCAGAGGTCCTGCGCGACAACGATCTCGTCACCATGTTGATCAACGACACCCCCCACATGATCAATTACGGCTACGGCTTTGACCGTCCCTTTCACGCCTGGCAGATGATCCGTGGCAATGAGGTCGACCGCTCCCGCACCGACTGGTTCCCCAACTGGACCCTCGCGGGCGCCGATAAGTTCCGCTCTCACGCACACATGGCCCTCTACCACCGCCAGACCATGGACCGCACCGTCGAGGATGATTATTTCGCGCGATGGTCATGCAGGCCGCCTCCGACTGGCTCGAGCGCAACGCCGACCACGACAGCTTCTTCCTCTGGGTCGACTCCTTCGACCCGCACGAGCCCTGGGACCCACCTCAGCACTACGTGGACATGTATGACCCGGACTACGACGGCATCTCCGTCTTCCTGCCGCGGTACGCCCGCACCAAGGATTTCCTTACCGAAAGCGAACAGGCCCACATCGGTAAGCTCTTCGCCGCCGAATGCACAATGTGCGACAGCCATATCGGCCGCGTGCTAGAAAAGATCGACAATCTCGGCCTTCGCGACAACACCATTGTCATCATCATGTCCGACCACGGACATTACTTCGGTGAGCACGGCCAACAGAGCAAGACCGGCCCGCTCTACGAAGAGGTTTCCCACCAGATCCTCATGATCCGTCACCCCGATGGCATTGGCGCCGGCAAGCGCCTCCAGGCTCTCGTGCAGTCGCCGGACGTCACCGTGACAATCATGGACATGCTGGGCATCGAGCCGCCCGCGGTGATGGCCGTCCAGGGCCATTCGCTGCTTCCGCTCATGACCGGTGAAAAACGCACGGTTCGCCCCGCTGCGATCTCCGGCAGTTTCCCTTTTTACATCCCGGAAACCGGCATGAACTCCCACGCGATTTACGTAACCAAGGGTTGGACTTCCTTCACCGCGACCGGTCGCGAGTGGGCCCTGATCGACTTCCCTGATCGCGAACGCTGGGAGCTTTACCATCTGCCCGACGACGTGGGCATGACCAACAATTTGATAGAGCAGCACGCGGACGAGGCCGAAAAGCTGCACCGCGAAGTCCTGCGCTTCATGCGCCGCAACAAGGCACCTCGCTGGATGCAGAATCTCTGGCGGGATGGCCCCGACGGAATCGAACCACCTGCCCCGTCCGATTACTTGAAGCTCGTCCGTCAGCGCGGCATGCCCCACGCCACCCCGCTCGACGGCAGCGTCCTCTAGCCACGCCGCAACCACCGAAGGGGGGTCGCCGAATGAACGTCGTCTTCATCATGAACGACACTTGGCGCTACGATCACGTCGGCGCCAACGGCAACGACTGGATCCGCACTCCGGTCTTGGACCAGTTCGCCCGCGAAAGCGCCGTCTTCGACCGCTCCTACATCGCCTCCTTCGCCACCATCCCCTGCCGCCACGACCTCATTAAGGGCCGCTTCGGCAATCCGCTTCACGAGTGGCGGCCGCTGGAATGGGACGCCCTGACCATGCCTGAGGTCCTGCGGGAGAACGATGTCGTCTCGATGCTCATCAACGACACCCCGCACATGATCAACCTGGGCTACGGCTTCGACCGCCCCTTTCACGCCTGGGAGATGATCCGCGGCAACGAGGTCGACCGTTTCCGCACCTCCTGGTTCGCCGACTGGAAACTCGAGGGCCTGGAGAAGTTCAATACCGCCGCCCGGATGGCCCTGTATCACCGTCAATCCATGGAGCGCACCATGGAGGATGAGTACTGCGCCCCGCTGGTGATGAAGGCCTCGGCCGACTGGCTGGAGCGCAACGCCGGCCACGACGGGTTCTTCCTGTGGGTGGACTCGTTCGACCCTCACGAACCCTGGGACCCGCCGCAGAATTATGTAGACCTGTACTACCCCGACTACGATGGCATTTCGGTTTTCTGGCCGCGCTACGGGCGCAGTTCCGACATTCTGACCCCGGCCGAGCAGGATCACGCGGCCAAACTCTTCGCCGCCGAGTGCACCATGTGCGACACCCACGTTGGCCGGGTCCTCGAAAAGATCGACAACCTGGGTCTGCGCCACAACACCATCGTCATCATCATGTCCGACCACGGCCACTACCTCGGCGAGCACGACCGCATCGGCAAGGGCGGCGCGCTTTACGAAGAGGTCTCGTGCCAGATCCTGATGATCCGGCATCCCGACGGCATCGCCGCCGGCAAGCGCTTCCAGGCCCTGGTGCAGTCCCCCGATCTGCCGGTCACGATCATGGACATGCTGGGCATCGAGCCGCCTCCCGAAATGGAAGTCCAGGGCCAGTCGCTGCTGCCGATCATGACCGGCGAGAGACGCTCCCTGCGCCCGGTCGCCATCTCCGGTGGCTACCCCCATCCCATGCCCTGGGAGGGGGTTGGCTCGATGGGCGCGCTCTTCAGCGATCACGGCTGGACCTCCATCACCGCCACCGGCCCCACTGGGCGCTGATCGACTTCCCCGAATGCGATCGCTGGGAACTCTACAACCGGACCGACGACCCGAGCATGACCGTCAACCTCCTGAAGCAACATCCGGACCAGGCCGAAAAGCTGCACAACGAGGTCCTGCGCTTCCTGCGCCGCAACAAAGCTCCCCGGTGGATGCAGCGCCTGTGGCGCGACGGCCCCGACGCCATCGAGGCCCTGCCCCCCACCGACTACATGCGCCTGATTCGTGAGCGCGGCATGCCGGCCGACACGCCGCTCGACGGTAACGTCCTTTGAATTCCGGCCGGCGCCGCGGCTGATGCGCATCAAGAGCATCCGCGCCACCCGCCATCAACGGCGCCGAATTCTGGATCGGTTCCGCCCCGGGAATCCCACTCGACGAAGCCAACACCATCCCCGGCCACTCCCTGCCCGAGGCGGGTCTGTCCGTTCCGCCGGACCGACCCGGGTTAGGCCTGGAGATCGCCGCCGCTTCGATTACGCCATACTTCAACCAGTGACTACCGCCCGCCTTCAAACCAACCCGGCGATCACCTAGCGACTCGGAGCGCCCAAGATGCGAATCCTGTACATCGACATCGACTCGCTGCGCCCGGATCACCTGGGCTGCTACGGATACGACCGGCCCACCTCGCCCAACGTCGATCAGGTCGCCGCCGAGGGCGCCCGCTTCACCCATGTATACGTTTCCGACGCCCCCTGCCTTCCGAGCAGGGCATCGCTCTTTTCGGCCCGCTTTGGCGTCCAGAACGGCGTCGTCAGCCACAATGGACCCGGCCAGTGGATGCGCTACGCCGGTGAAGGCCACTTTCACGACCCCCGCGCCCCGATGTGGATGCGCTTCCTGCAGCAGGAAGGCTGGAATACCGTCTCCTTCTCCGGCTTCGCCCAGCGCCACATCGCCTGGTGGTTCACAGCCGGGTTCACCGAGTTCTACGGCAACAAGCTCCCCGGAGGGCTCGAGTCCGCCGACGACGTCAACGACCTGGTTGAGCCGTGGTTGCAAGAACACGCATCTGACGACGATTGGTTCCTGCACGTTAACTATTGGGACGTCCACCATCCCTACCGCGCTCCCGACGAGTATTGGGACCGCGTCCAATCCGGCGGCGATGGGCCTGACTTCCCCGACGACGAGACCATCAAAGAACACAACCGCACTCACTACGGCCCCCGCACCGCCCGCGACTGGGGTCCGGACGAGCTACAGAATCCGCGTTTTCGGAAGATGATGGAGCAGATGCGGAAGCGTTTTCCGCGCATGCGCACTGACATCCCCGACCGCGAAGCCCTGATGCAATTCATCGACGGCGCCGACGCCGGCATGGCCTATGTCGACGACTGCATCGGCCGCCTGCTCGAAATCCTCCGCGAGCAGGGCGTGGATGGCGAGACCGCCATCATCATCTCGTCCGACCATGGCGAGTCCATCGGCGAACAGGGCATGTACTTCGAGCACGGCAACGCCAGCGAGGGCACCCTGCACATCCCTCTCATCATTCGTTGGCCCGGCGTCACCGATACCCCGACGGTGAGCGACGGCCTGCAATACCACCTCGATCTGCCGCCAACCGTGCTGGACCTCCTGGGCTACGAGGTCCCCGAGGACTGGAGCGGCGCCAGTTTCGCGCCAGCTTTGCGCGGTGACGCCTGGGAAGGCCGCGACCACGTTGTCTGCGGCACCGGCATCTGTACCTTCCAGCGCTGCGTCCGCACGCCCGACCATCTGTTCATTCGCACCCTCCACTCCGGCAACTACAACCTTGACCCCGCCAGCCTCTTCCATATGGGAGACGACCCCAATCAGACCAATAATCTCATCGATTCCGAGCCACACATCGCCGCGCATCACGATCATCTCCTCGCCGATTGGTGGCATGAGAATTGCAGCGGGCCCGACAGCGTCCGGGATCCCTTCCAGTCCATGATGGACATCGGGCCCGACATCTACTGCTCCCCCGAGCTCTACCTGGGCTACTTGGAAGATGAAGGCCACCACCACCAGGCAGCCGATCTCCGCCGGCGCCGCGGTATCGAGATCGAGACGTGATCAGCCTCAGCCGACGGCACATATTCTTGGGATCTTCGCCCCGCAGCGCCTCGCGACGACGCATCGGGGATCGATTTGTATCCCGAAGCTTCTACCACTAGAGCCAATTCCGGCGATTTTCGCGACAAACTTGATGGCATTATCATCGGAGCCATCGAACGCCAGATCCGCGCCGTCCTCACAATATTGATCGACCGGCGGCGAATCCGGAGACATTAGGGGAAGTTGAATCTGGACACCATCGAATTTCAAACCGCACCAGCCGGGCGATGTCCGCTAGCTTGCTACCACGCCGGGCCAGGAAGCCGTGGACGCCTACTGGGCCGAACTCGGCTTCTAGGCTCCCCGCGCCGTCCAGCCCGCGTCCACGGTCAAGGTCTGCCCGGTCACCGCGGAGGCCTCATCCGACGCCAGAAACACACACGCCTCCGCAATCTCCTCCGGCATCACCAGCCGCCCCATCGGCACCTCCGCCAGCGTCCTTTTCAGTATCTCAGGCGTTAGCTCTCTCCCTCCCCTGAAAAGCCCCGTGTCCGCATATCCCGGCGCCAGCGCGTTTACCCGCACTCCCCGGCCCGCCCACTCCACCGCCAGCACCTCCGACATCATCACCACCGCCGCCTTCGACGTGCAATACGCGATTCTCCCACCCATCGCCCGCAGACCGTACATCGACGCCGTGTTGATGATCGATCCACTCCCCTGCGCCAGCATGTATTTCCCCGCCGCCTGCGCCCCAAAAAAGATGGCGTTCAGATTTACCTCGAACACCTGCCGCCAGTAGTCTTCCGCGAAATCTTCAGCTGGCCCGGTTCCCGACATCCCCGCGTTTCCCATCCAGATATCCAGCCGCCCGAACTCCACCGCCACATCATCGATAAATCCCCGCAACGCCGCCGTGTCGGTCACATCTACCATCCGGATGAACGTGCGACGACCGTGCTCCTGAACCGCAGCCGCCGTTTCCTCCAGACTCTTCTCGTCGAGATCGCACATAGCCACGTCCGCCCCCTCTCGAGCGAACGCGAGCGCCGTTGCCCGTCCAATCCCGGCCGCCGCCCCGGTAATTCCGGCGATCTTTCCTTCTAGCCGCATTGCCACTCACTTCCGTCGGTGTCAATAAGCGCGGCCGCGTCACCGGCCAGACGCATTCCGCCACTCCCAAATCCCGCCGATTATGCCTTGGCCGGGTCCGCGAATTCGCTGCCCACCTTTAAACCTGACGCCGACTAGGCGTTTAGACTCCGGCGAAACCGGTTCGACCGGGGTCGCACGGTTCACCGAAAGGAGCTGACATGAATGATTTCGTCGACAAAGTCGCGGTCGTGACCGGAGGCGGCAAAGGGATCGGAGCCGCCGTCGGGCACGCTTTCGCCGACGCCGGCGCCGCCGTGGTGCTGGTCGACATCGATACCGAAGCCTCCAACCAAACTGCCGCCGCTATCGCCGAGTCCGGCGGCCGCACACTGGTCGTCTCGGCCGATGTCGGCGATCCGGGGCAGGTCAAGGCCATGGCCGCCTCCGCCGTCGAGGCCTTCGGCGGCATCGACTATCTGTTCGCTAACGCCGGGATCCAGCACTATGGCACCGTGCTCAGCACGGAGCCCGACGAGTGGGACGCCGTCCTGCGCACCAACCTGACCAGTGTCTACCTCTGCATGAAGTACTGCGCCGAGCGGATGCTGGAGCGTGGAGGCGGCGCCATCGTCGCCACCGCATCCGTGCAGGGACTTCAGAGCCAGTACGACGTCGCCCCCTACGCCACGTCCAAAGGCGGCATCATCGCCCTAAGCCGCGCCAGCGCCATCGACCTGTCCGCGCACGGTATCCGGGTCAACAGCATCTCGCCTGGCACGATTCGCACTCCCCTGGCTGGCGGAGACGATCCCGAGGCGAATTTCGCCAGATCCGCCGCCGGCCATGTGCTCAAACGCATCGGTGAGCCCGAGGAGGTCGCCGACCTGGTCCTCTTCCTCTGCAGTGATCGCGCCAGCTTCATCACCGGAGCGAACTACCTGATCGACGGCGGCCTGACGATCAAACTGCCCATATAATTGCCGGTTCGCCTTCCCCGCCCGCTGTGCCAGGGCTACTCAGGCAGATTCGGCCAAGCCTTCAATCGCGCCTCGATCGCGTCCGCCCCGTCACCCCGCCCTCGCTCCCGCAGCAGCTCCAGCCACCGATCCTTCAGCACGTACTTCCACGGCCCCGTCCGAATCACCTCCAGCATCGGGTCGCCCTCGTTACCTGGCCGGCCGAGTTGTTCGTGCAGCCACTCCCCCATCCGGTGGTCCATGTCCGCTACCACCTCCGGGTTGTCTGCCGCGATATTGGCCGTTTGATGCGGATCGGCCTCCATATCGAAAAGGCTCACCGGCGGGAAATCAAACAGACCCGGATGGTAGGTGCGTGTGAACAGCCAGCGCTTGGTTCGCACCGAGCGCTGGCAACAGTAGAGGGCATGCTCCCACACCAGATGGTCACGAGATGCGTACCCTTCCTCTTCACCTCGTAGAACGGGTCCCAGCGAACGGCCATCCCAGCCTTTCGGGGAGTCTATGCCGGCCAGATCGCAGAGCGTCGGTGCGATATCCAGGCTGTACACGAGCTCGTCGCTGCTGGCCCCTTCCCGGATATGCCCCGGCCAGGAGATGATCAGCGGCACATGGTGGGTGGCCTCATAGCCGCTCACATGGTCGCCATACACTCCCTGCTCGCCCTGGTGTTCGCCGTGGTCGGCCGTGATGACAATGCAGACATCATCCCGTACGCCCTCCTCTTCCAGCACATCTAGCAGCTGCCCGAAGTGGTAATCGGCAAACGCGATGCTGCCGTCGTAGCCATTTATCCAACGGGTAAAATCGTCTCTATTTCGAATATGGTCCGGGAATTCGATCGGCAATTCGGGCTTCCGGGGAAACGGAAACATCTGATCTGCGGTAAACGGCCCGGCTTCCGATTGGTGGGAATCGATCGCCTTCTGATCCGGCCACTCGGGCGGCGGCTCCCCGTCAAACTTGCGCAACCACTCTTCCGGGACCCGATAGTTCCGATGCGGGTCCCAGTAATTCACGTGCATCAGCCAGTCATCTTGCTTGCAGATACGCCGTAAGGTAGGCAATGCCTCGGCGTTCACCTCGTCCGCGGTCTCATTCCCGCTCTTCTCGGTGTAGCTGTGGGACTCGTGCCAGCCGGACGTAAACCAGAATGCCGCATGCCGGTCGGCGAACGACGAAACGCTTACCGTCAGGTAGCCGTTGCGAAAGAACTGCTTCGCCATGAACGGTACGGTCTCGCCTCGCCTCTCCTTCCAGATATCGCCATCGATGCGGTATTCGGAGCCCGGCCCCCAGTGGGTCGCCACTCCGTTGTGCACCCCAAACTGTCCCCCAAAAAGCGACGCCCTACCCGGAACGCAGGGCGAATTCGACACATACGCCCGGTCGAAGCGCACCCCCCGCGCCGCCACCCGATCGATGTTTGGAGAAGTGTCCCGGTGGTACCCGTAGCACCCCAGATTGTCCGGTCGTTGGGAATCAATATCGATCAGCAGAATTTTCATAGGTTCGCCCCGTGCTAGAAGCGCGGGTCCTTTTCGTACGGCACCACGTCTGCGGTTTCCAGGTACCACTGCACTAGCCGCCGCTCCAGCTTGTGGCGCACCCCGGCATGCTCCGGGCGGTCGACCAGGTTCTCCAACTCCGCCGGGTCATTTTCCATATCGTAAAGCTCGTCGGTGTCGGCGGCCCGCCTGATGTATTTCCACTTCCGGGTGCGCACCATCGACGCCTTGCACACACTGTCCGGGTTGTCCGTCTGGATCCGCCCCTTCTCATAGTAGATAGAGCCCGGGTCTGAGTCCTCATCTACCAATTCCAGGCTCTGGCGTTCGTAGTCCCCGTGCCCCCCCTCGCAGAAGACCGCGTCGCGCAGCTCAACCTCATCCCCCGTCACGATTGGCATCAGGCTCTTTCCGAACTGATCGTGTCCCAGCTCAATCCCGGCGATATCCAGCATCGTCGGTAGGACGTCGATGATCGCCACCAGCTCGTCATTCATCGGCTGCGGCTCTAGCCACGGCGCGTGCACCACCATCGGCACCCGGATCAAGTTGTCTTCGTAGCCTGTCGGCCACTTCTCCGTGAGTCCGTAGTCACCCACGTAATCCCCGTGATCCGAAAAAAACATCGTCGCCGTCCGATCCGCCAGGCCATTTCGCGCCAGGGCTTCCCGCAACTCCCCCAGCTGATCGTCTAGTCGGCTGATCATGCCGTAGTAGACCGCCACGATCTCCCGGTACTGCTCTTCCGAGCATTTGTCTAGATCGTACGATTTGTGTATTTCCGGGTAGTACGCCGGCTTTCCCTTATGTCCGTTGACAGATATCGGAGCCGGCATCTCATCCCGGTCGTACATCGAGAAATACGGCTCCTCCACCCAGTAGGGCGGATGCGGGAAGAACAACGGCAGATACAGGCAAAACGGCTCCGGCGGGTCGGAGTTCAGAAACTCAATCGCGCCATCGATCCATTGGCGGTCCATATCGATGCTGTTTGCTGCCGGCCGCTCTCCGTAATAGAACGTCCGGCGCCACGGATCGTCCACCGGCCAAGGATTTGCCATCATCTTCCCCCGCTCGATTTCTATCTCGCCCCGGTGGCTCACGCTGCTGGGAAAACTGTCCGGCGCGAGCAGATCATTCTTGCCCCACCACTCGACGTGATAACCCGCCTTCTTCAGATAACGAAACCCGTTCGGCTCGTGGTTCCGCAGCATGTACCAGAGCGTTCGGTGACCAGACACATGCGGATACCAGCCCGTGAACATGCTGATTCGCGACGGCGTGCAGACCGTGTGCGTAACGAAACAATTGCTGAACGGTGTGCCCTCTGCCGCCAGCCGGTCCATGTTGGGGGTCTTGATAACATCGTTCCCGGCGTACCCGACCGCCGACCAGCGCTGTTCATCAGGCATGAAGATCACGATGTTGGGTTGTTTGGGCGAGTCAGCCATATTATTTGGCTCATTCCCTGCTACCGGCCGGAAGTTGCCGTATTGTGCCGGGAATGCCGAACCCGTGTCCAACCGGTTCGGTCTTTGTATCAAACGGGAATAAATCATTCGCATACGGTTCATTCACATCTTCGTCAGCCAGTCGCCGTACGTCCGTTCGCAGGAACCGGGCTCACCGCTCAACCAGAAATCGGCGAAATGAGGGGCGCCTTCCACGCGATACGCCGTGCGGCTGGTCGCCTTCAACCGCTCGTGTCCTCAGGCTTGCTCCTAATGCCCCTGCTCCTGTCCGCCTGCGGCCTCGTTTCGACCCCAGCGCCGCCGGGTGCCATCGAATTCGAATACGAGGTCGAGTGGCGAACCCTTGGCGATCGCCGGATTCTCTTCAAGACCGACGCCGACGGGGATTTCGACCTCTACGTCGCCGACGGTTACTCCGACGAGCTCCGGCGTGTCACCGACGACCTTTACTACAACAAGTACGCTGACCCCTCACCCGACGGCACCCGGGTCGTCTATTCGAGCAATCGTGACGGTGGCGATTTCGATCTATTCATCGTCAATCTCGACGGCACCGGGTTGCGCCAGCTCACCGCCAACGACATCGACGACTACTCCCCGACCTGGTCCCCAAACGGCCTACAGGTCGCCTATGAAGCCAACGACAACTTCGGCGCCCAGTTTCAAATCTTCGTGATCGACGTCGACGGCGCCAACAAACGCCAGATCACCTCAGACCCGTATCACAATTACGCGCCCGACTGGTCCCCGGACGGCCGGAGCGTGACCGTATTCAGCGATCTCGACCACAACTTCGACATTTACACTCTGAACCTTGCCACCGGCGAGCGCCGCCTCATCGCGGACGACGGCGCGTACGCCCATTTTTCGGATTTCTCGCCCGACGGGACCGTAATCGCCTATCAGTCCAATCCCCGCGGCGACTGGGACCTGTATACCGTGGACTCAGCCGGCAACGGAGCCCCCGCCCGCCGGCTCACGTCCACCTCCGCGGACGACATGGAACCCGACTGGTCTCCTGATGGCCGCGAGCTGCTATTTACCAGCGATCGCAGCGGCGATTTCGATATCTATCTCATGGACGCCAATGGCGACGACATTCGCCTTCTGATCTCCACCCACGGCCGCGACACCCAGCCAGTCTGGATCGCCGGACGGCCCTAGTTTGTCCCCACTCCCTCATCATCGCTCGGACCACCACCCCGGTGCATGACAATCGGCACGCCCCGTCTCGTCACAATCGCTACCGGCCTATGAGAACGAGTCGTACCCCAACACCTTCACGTTGATGATTGTGATCAGCCCGATAATCATGAACAAAACAAATGACATCGCGGCCGCATACCCCATTTTCAGGTACTCGAAGGCATTGGAGTACAGCAACACCACCACCGTGATCGTGCTGTCCAGCGGTCCGCCGGTCAGCGCGTTATTGCCGGCCTGCGTCGTCATGATCCACACCTGCACGAACATCTGTAGGGCACCGATAAAGTAGACGATCACCACGAAAAACGTCGTCGGCGCGAGCAACGGGAACGTTACCCTCCAAAACCGCTGCCAGCCGCCCGCCCCGTCAATTTCCGCCGCTTCATACAGGTGGGGGGGAATCCCCTGCAGTCCCGCCAGATAAATGACCATGTTTAGCCCCATGTTCTTCCAGATGCTCAGGATGATGATCGAGAGCATCGCCGTATTGGCCGTCCGTAGCCATTTCAGCCTGGGCAGACCTATCGCTTCGAAGGTCGTGTTCAACAAACCGAACTGCGGCTCATACATCCACAGCCAGATAAGAGAAACCGCGACGAATGAACTCACCACCGGCATATAGAACAGCGCCCGGAACGTGTAGATCCCGCGGATCGACCGGTTAATTAGCACCGCCAAACCCAACGATGTGATCACGCCCGCCGGCACCGTGCCGAACGCGAAATAGAGAGTGTTCGTGACCGCTCGCGGGTATCGCAGGTCATCAAATAATTTCGCGTAATTATCGAACCCAACAAATCTAGGCTCGCTCATAAGGTCGTAGAACGTAAAGCTGTAGTACAGCGCCGCCATAATCGGCAGAATCACGAAAACCGCGAGGAAAATCAAGGATGGGCCCACAAAAAAGTAACCTGCCAGCCCGCCCCGATTTCCGAACCTCCCCCTCCGACGCCGCGCCTTTACCACCGGCCCTTCTGGGGCCGCCGTGTCAACTGCCGCCAAGGGTGCCTACCCTTTGATCCCAGAAAGCGCGATTCCCTGCACAAAATAACGCTGGGTCATTAAGAACAAGAACAGGACCGGAAGGGTCGCCACCATCGTGGCCGCCATCAACAAGCCCCAGTCAGTCGTGAACTCCTGCCTGAAGTTCGCCAGTCCGACCTGGATCGTCTTCAGTTCTTCGCTCTTGGTGATGATGAACGGCCACACGAAATCATTCCAGATGAACTGGAAGGAGAACACCGTCAACACCGCCAACGCCGCCCCGGAGAGAGGCAACATGACGTTCCAGTAAATGCGGAATTCAGAGGCCCCGTCAATTCGAGCGGCATCCTCTAACTCCTTCGGGAGCGTCTGAAAGAACTGCCGCAACAAGAACGTGCCGTACGCGGTTGGAAACATCGGGATGATCAACCCCCAGTAGGTGTTAACCATTCCAAATCCGCCGGCTCCCTGCCAGTTGTTTCCACCGAAAAACGGGAAGTTCTTGATCATGATGAAGAGCGGCACCATCGTCACCTGGAACGGCACCATCAGGGTCGCGATCACGGCTATGAACAGGACGTCCCGTCCGCGGAACTCAAGACGGGCAAAAGCATAGCCAGCGGTCGAAGCCAGTATCAGGTGGGCAAGCGTGATCGACGCCGACACAAAAGCGCTATTGAGGAAAAACCGACCGAAATTCAGCGCCCACACCGTGGTGTAGTTATCGAATTTCCACACCACGGGTAAATACGTGCTCGGGTTGTTAATTGCAAAATCGAATAGGTCTTCACTGGTCTTAAAGGAACCCAAAAACGACCAGAGGAAAGGGAACACCGCGATGAACCCGATGGTTGACATCGATACGTACAGTATCGTCCGCCGAATGATCGGCCACGTCCGCCCCTCCGAACGGAGAGTCGAAACCGGTTCTGTTCTCGCTACCGCCATTAATATTCCCCGTTTCCTACGCCCAATATCCGGCTCCCGCAGCAACTAACCACGGGACGGATCCTGACTCGGCTTTCGCGCCATACTACCCGACTTCAAGCACCCACGTTCGATCCAGCACGTCCGCCTTGCAGAGCCGGACTCCATCGGATACGCCGCGCTTCCACCACCCCGGTACCGATACCAGCCTGAATAGCAACGAGCCCGGGAACTCGGTGCCTATACACCGAATGCCCGGGCTCGATCAGCTACTCAAATCGCACAGAGGTGCAATCAGATCGAAATCCGATTAGCTCTCAGTGATGATCTTCAGTACTTCCTCGTCCATGCCTTTGAGCGCCTCTTCGACGGTCAACTCGCCCAGAGCTGCCTTCTCCACCCAGCGGCCCATGGCCGGCTGCACGTCGAAGTGCTGCGGAACGATCTGACGGCCTTTGCCGAACTTGGCATTGGCAACGTACTGTGCCCAGGGCTCGACCTGGTAGATGTCATACGATTCCTGCGCCTTCCGGGAGGGCATCGAGCGCCGCGACTCTACGTTGATCTTCAGATTCACTTCAGGCCGGCTCAGCCATTCCAGCGTGGCGAATACGCCTTCTGGTGACTTGGTCAGCTTGTAGTTCATGTACTTGTCAACGTAAATTTCCATAACCTGCTCTACCGGGCCCGTGAAGGGCTCGCCAACCAAAAGGTCAGCAAAGACTTCCGGCTCGACCAACTCACAGTTGGCAACGTCGCCGGGCCACAGCTGCTGCAGAGCAACTTTGCCCGCGCAAAACGCGTGCAGGTTCGGGATACCGGAATCCATGCCCTCTTTCGGCATGCTTCCCTCTTCGCCGAAGTGCACGTGCTGCTTCAACGCCGTAATACCTTCTGGCGTGTTGTTTAGCGGCTTCGTGCGGTCTTCGCTGAAGTAGTTTCCACCGGCCTGGTACAGCCAGTCTTCGTACACCTGCGTGCTGTGCTGCAGGTTGAAGCCTGCCTGCTCAAACTTGTCGCCATCCGATATCGTCAGTTTCAGCGCTGCCTCGTTCGCCTCGTCCCAGTTCAGGGGCACCGCGACGTCCATTCCAGCCGCCTCAAACATCGACGGGCGGATCACCGGGTTGCCCCGGTAGTTGAAGCGGTACGGTACGCCGTGAACGTGACCTTCGTAGGTAACGTCCTCAACACCACGTGGGTAGAAGTCCGACCAGTCAGCCCAGCTGTTCACAAATTCGTCCAAGAACAACGTGCCACCCTTGGCCGCCAACACCGGAGTCCAGAGTCCACCGCCCTGCCAGATGTCCGGCGCGGTGCCGGCCGCGAAGCCGGTCGTGATCTTCTGGAACGAGCTTGCCCAGTCGGAGAAGTCGGCCTTGATAACAATGCCTGACTCTTCCTTGAATGCGGCCAGCTGCTCGTTTGCCGCCGCCTGGTTCCACGGGGCCAGACCGTTCCAACGTACTTCGATCTCAACGCCTTCGAGCGCCGCCTTGGCCGCTGGCGCGGCTACTGCGGCCGGAGCCGCTTCCTTGACTGCCGGGGCTGCTGCTGGGGCCTGTACCGTAACGAGCCTCTCGACCGGCACTTCGACCCGCACTTCTTTGATCACCTCGACGGGTACTTCGACAGGTACTTCCTTGATCACTTCGACTGGTATTTCGATCTGCTCCACCCTGGTCCCTCGGCCGCTTGAGCCGAGCCCGTATCCGGCCAAACCACCCAATACCACTCCGGCCACTCCCGCCGATACCGCTATCACCGCTCGACGAGACGTAACCGGTGCGCGAGCCGGGACGATCGTCGGTTGGTACAGCCGGTCCACGGACTCTTGAACCGTCAGCCTTCGTTTTCCACGGGCGGGATGGGTGGATGCCGGGGCTTGAGGTGCCG
>Ga0114996_10000822_pt1 | contig 43084 bp, 51 predicted proteins | sample ArcticOcean_MG_C_4_FD_87039 | JGI IMG/M metagenome (GOLD analysis project Ga0114996, IMG submission 87039) | Marine microbial communities from western Arctic Ocean - ArcticOcean_MG_CB4_134 | ecosystem: Environmental > Aquatic > Marine > Oceanic | place: Arctic Ocean: Canada Basin | collected... | reverse complement strand
TTCACAGAATCCAATATGAATGGCATTAGATTTTTGTCAGTTTCTGCTGCTGCCTGTAATTTTGATAATGCACTGTTTGTCTTTTTATTATCACGAGATTTTCTTAATGCCTTGATTGCCTTTTCTTGTTTTGCACCTAATGAATCGTCAATTCTTAGCAGTTTTTGTTTTGCTTCAACCTCATCTACAAATTTGTTAACACCGACTAAGACTCGTGATGCATTATCCACCTCTTTTTTTATACGATATGCATTTTGTCTAATCTCTGCTTGAAAGAACCCTTTTTCAATTGCTTTAAGTGAACCGCCCATTTTGTCAATTTTTTTGAGATATGCCCAAGTTTGCTCTTCAATCTCATCACATAATTCTTCTAGATAATGAGAGCCTGCCATTGGATCAACTGTTTTTGTAACTCCTGATTCATATGCAACAATTTGTTGTGTTCTAAGTGCAATTTTTGCAGATTCCTCAGTTGGAAGTGCCAACGCTTCATCTCTAGAGTTTGTGTGGAGTGATTGTGTTCCACCTAATACTGCCGCCATTGTTTGCATTGCAACACGGACAATATTATTATCTGGTTGTTGTGCAGTAAGTGATTCACCACTTGTTTGGGTATGAAATTTTAGTTGTAATGATTTTTCATTTTTTGCATGGAATCTTTCTTTAAGAATTTTTGCGTAAACCTTTCTTGCAACTCTAAACTTGGCAATCTCTTCAAAGAATTCTATAGTGCAGCAGAAGAAAAATGATAATCTTGGTGCAAATTCATCAATTTTTAGTCCCTGTTCTATACAGGTCTCAATATACTCAATAGCATTAGCGATTGTAAATGCTATTTCTTGCACTGCATTAGAACCTGCCTCTCTAATATGATAACCAGATATTGATACAGGATACCATTGTGGAACGTCTGTTGCACAATATCCAATCATATCACCTATAATTCTCATTGATGGTTCTGGTGGATAGATGTACGTATTTCTTGCAATGTATTCTTTCAAAATATCATTTTGTGTGGTTCCTCGTAATTGATTACTTGAAAACCCCTGTGATTGGCCTACTGCGATGTAATATGCAAGTAAAGTAGATGCGGTTGCGTTAATTGTCATTGATGTTGAAACATTTCCTAACTCAATTCCATTGAAAACAGTCTGCATGTCTTTTAATGATGATATTGACACACCTACCTTTCCTACCTCGCCTTCTGCCTGTGGTGCATCAGGATCATACCCTATCTGAGTAGGCAAATCAAATGCCATAGAAATTCCTGTTTGACCTTTGTCTAGCATGAATTTGTACCGCTTATTGCTTTGTGCTGCATCGCCAAATCCTGCATATTGTCGCATGGTCCAAAATCTATCACGATACATTCCCTGATGAATGCCTCTAGTATATGGGAATTTTCCCGGTTTTTCTTTTGTTTGCTTTTTTGTAGATTTTACATAAAATTGTTTAATTGGAATGCTAGAATCAGTTACATACTTTTTCTCTGTTGATTTTGCTTTCTTTTTTACTACCATGTATAATCACTTTAGAAAGTTTTTTGTCAGCTTGTCTGCTGCCTCAAATGGATCTATTTTTTTGTTTTGAACTTTTTTCAAATACATGGAAAATGATTTGCTTTTACCAATCATTGCTGAAATTTTCTGTCTAACGTTATTTAAAATAATATCTTCTAACTCATATTCCAAACGAATTTTCTCAGAATTCTTTTTGTCTTTTATTTTTTGTTTCATAATATCTTTGATGACTATGGCTAACTCTTTAATTCCCTTATTTTTCTTAACTGATGTTTTTAAAATTACAGCCTCTTCTTCGTCATTTCCAATAAAGTCTCGTAATGCTTGATATAGCTGAATTGCCCCATCCAAATCACTTTTATTCACTAAATAGATATCTCCAATTTCGGTAATTCCTGCCTTGATTGTCTGAATACTGTCTCCTGTGTGTGGATTAAATGTAACAATTGTAATGTCGGCAATTTTTGAAATATCAATTTCTGTTTGTCCTGCTCCAACACTTTCTATAATAATTGGATTAAATCCTGCATACTCTAATACTCGTAAACTATTCCTTACTGAATGTGCAATAGCACCTGTTGCACCACGTGATGCAATACTTCGAATATATGTTCCAGTATCAGTTGATTCGGACATTCTTACACGATCACCTAAAATGGCGCCACCAGTAACATGGCTAGTAGGATCTACTGCTAACACTGCTGGTTTAAGTTTTAATTTTTTCATCTCAATTGATAGTTTGTTGATTAAAGACGATTTTCCAGAACCTGCAGGTCCTGTGATTCCAATTACAATTGCTTTTCCAGATGTCTTGTAAATTTTTTTAATTAACTGCCTTGCCCCTTTTGGGTCATTTTCCATAATAGATATAGCCTTTGCAATTGCACCTCGTTTTGCTTTTTTTAAATCTGCAAGCATTGCCATACAAAACTGTCTTATTGCTTGAATAAAATCTCTTACCTAAAGATTTTAAGGGAATTATATGATAAATAATTCATGAAGCAAAAGACATCATCAAGACGCGTAAAAATTCTGGTTGCAAAATTAGGTCTAGATGGTCATGATAGAGGTGCTCTAATTCTATGTAGAGCGTTTAGAGATGCAGGCATGGAAGTTATCTATTCTGGGTTATTTGCAACACCAGATAGAATTGCAAAAATTGTAGAAGATGAAGATGCAGATGCTGTTGCATTAAGTTTGCTTAATGGTGCTCATGGAACATTATTTCCAAGAGTTGTCAAAGAATTGAAAAAGAAAAAGATCAATGATGTTCTAGTTGTTGGAGGTGGAGTAATTCCTGAAGAAGACAAAAAGGCATTAGAAAAATCTGGAGTTACAGGAAACTTTGGTCCAGGAACATCATTAGAGTTGATAATTGATCATATAACAAAAGGCGTATCTAAATTACGAAAATTATAATTATTCTTTGGAATCAGGCCACATCATTTTTCTCATCTGTTTTCCTACAGTTTCAATTTGATGATTATCCAAGTCTTTCATATACTTGTCAAATGATGCCTTTCCTTCATTTTGGTAATTTTTTATCCATTCATCGTTAAATGTTCCATCTTGAATCATTGTTAGAACTTTTTTCATATTTTCTTTTGTATCAGATGTCATTACCATTGGACCTCTTGTTAGTCCACCATATCTTGCAGTTTCAGATACACGTCTCCACATTCCATTTATTCCATATCGTTGGATCATATCTACAATTAGTTTTAATTCATGTAAAACCTCGAAATATGCAATCTCTGGTTGATATCCTGCTTCCACTAAAGTTTCAAATGCATTTACTACCATAGATGCCGAACCTCCACAAAGATCTGCTTGTTCACCAAACCAATCAGTTTCAACTTCTTCTTTGAATGTTGTTTGGATTAATCCTGCGCGTGCACTTCCAATTGCTTTTGCAATTCCAAGTGTTCTATCCCAGGCTTTTCCTGTCTTATCTTGTTCTACTGCAACAATTGATGGGGTTCCAAAGTTTTGAAGATATGTCTCTCTAACTTTAGAGCCTGGGCCTTTTGGTGCAACCATAATTAAATCAACATTTTCTGGGGCGTCAATCCATTTCCAGTAAATTGCTGCTGCATGTGAAAATGATAATGCATTTCCTTCTGAAAGATTTGATTCAATCTCTTCTTTGTACACTTTAGCTTGAACCATATCAGGAATTAAGATGTGAATGATGTCTGCCTTTTTTGTGGCATCTGCTACGGATAAAACTTCATGACCATCATCTTTTGCTTTTTGCCAGCTTGCACCACCCTCTTTTAGACCTACAATAACATTGAGGCCTGAGTCTTTCATGTTATTTGCTTGTGCATCACCTTGAATTCCATACCCAATTACTGCAACGATTTCATTTTTAATAGTGTCAAGTGAAATATCTTCATCTTTCCAAGTTTGTGCCATATGTTTAATCGATAGAATTGCAAATATAATCTATGAGATAAATCAAGTATATGTTCACAGAAAACCCAAAATTTCTTAAAATATTAGTCATAGTTGCATTTGCAGTAATAATTCCATCTAGCATTATAGGAATAAATTTCTATGAAAAAAATTTCATAAATCCAAGAATTTGGGAAGATTTGACATGTGAAGAAATGCAAAAATTTGCATTAGAAAATAAAGATGACAGCCTAAATGATTTTCAAACCAGTAAATTTCATGAAGATTTATCAAAGTGTTTAGGTGCATAGATGGAAACCAATGATATATTGTATGGATTAGAGCGAGATGATTTTTTTACAGTTTGAGCACTGAACCTTTACTCCATCATCTTGCAGTCTCTCAAATTTTTTAGAGCCGCATTTAGTACAGATAGGACATGCTCTTATAGACTTCATTGTGGAATGCCACTTCCAATTATACGAACAGAATTTGACTCTGGTTTTAATAAAACACAGACATCTCCAGGAATTATTATAACTGGTTTTTCAAAAATCAGCTTTAGAGGAGAAATTGATGCAAATTTTGCAGCTTTTATTTGGAGTCCAATATTTACAAGACACATCTGATTCTCAGAAAGAGTTTCTTTAAAGAACTGATTCTGCTTAAAGTCGATAGTAATTTCAGTGACAGTTTTGATTGCAGTATCATTTGATAGTATATCACCACGAGTAATTTCATCATGTTTTATGTTTTTGAGAGATAAACCAACTCTTCCAGGAAAAATAGACTCTTTTACATCGTCATCATGCATTTGGATTGATTTTACCATTACCTCAATTTCTGAGGGATGGTGTAAAATCTTGTCATACTGTGTAATCTTTCCAGATATGACTTTTCCTAATGCCACAGTTCCAACACCTTTTACATCAAATGAATGATCAATTACAATGCTTGTACTGCCATCTTTTTTTGCTGTAGAAAAGTTTGCCAGTTCTTCTTTGATTTTATCTTGTTCAACTTTCTTGTATCCTTCAATTACAGTACCTTTTATCATCAAATCTAATCTAGATTCATCCACATCATAGGAATGACTTAGTATTCCCTCTTTTTTTCCAAGCGCATCCAATGCAAGTATCTGTTCACCAGTAAATTTGTCAAGTGTACTTACATGAAATATTACATATTCTGCAAGTGCAATTGCCTGAAAAAGAGGCTGAATTTTTTCTGGAAACCCATTTGGTGTAACCCAGGTGTAAATTTTTTCAGATTCTTTTCTGTCATACAGGGTAAGATCAGTGGATGTTCCTTTTTTTCCAAAATCACTTGTAATTGATTGATCACCTAAGACTACGAAATTTACAGATTCCATCATATATCATTAATTTTATTTAGAAGATTTTTTTGTTGCACTAACCAAAGAAACCACATCACGGTCTCGTAGTTGATAATGTATTGGCAATCTAAGATTATATCGTAAATCTTTTGCATAAAGTAATCCTTTTGATAAACCAGTATGAATTTCATTTGCCAGATCTTTAATTGTTGCACCTTCCTTCAGCAAAATAAGATCTGGGAGAATGCGACCCTTTTTATCAGAAAGTTTCTCTTCGTCAGCTACTGGATAAATAGAATTCATTTTTAATAATTTAAAGACAGTCACATTAATTGCAAATTGAACACCAGTTCTCATATATTCCCCCATGATATCTTTCTTGATAAAATCTAATGCATTTTTTTGCTTTTCATTTAGTTTTTCAGGATTTATGATTTCAAATTGTTCAGAACCAGGAGAATACTTGATTAAATGCTGTTGTTCTGCACGTCTTAATGTCAATTCGCTGTCAGCACTTGCTGGAACCGTAATTACTTCATTATATCGTTCACGAAGTCGATTAAAATTTTTGTCAGCACCTGGAACATCAATTTTATTTGCAACAATTAGTGTTGGCTTGGAAATTTTCCTTAGTATCTTTGCAAATTGTTTTGTATCTTGAGAATCATATTCATCAAATGACTTTTCTTGCAATTCGCAAATTTTTAGTGTGTCTATAACATGATGTTTCTTGACGCCAATACCCATATAGAGATCAGTAAATGCATCAACTATCTCAGTTCCAGATTTGATGTTTTTTGAAACTTTATCTCTATTTCCTTCAATAATTTTTTGATACCACATAATTAGCTCTTCTTCTATATCTGCAAAGTCAGAAACTGGATCACCTGTACCTACCTCAGATATTTTTCCAGATGCATCAATACTGCCAGAACAATCAACAACATGAAGCAGCGCATCAGACTGTGCTGCTATAGAAAGAAACTGGTTACCTAAACCCTTTCCTTTCCATGCATCCTTAATCAATCCAGGTAAATCAATTAATTCAACTGGGACATATCTCCAGCCATCGGTACATTTAGAATTATTTGGCTCGTCTTGAACATTAAATTCCATATGAACACACAGTGTAATTGCATTTGCAATGGATGATTCAGGAGTTTTGGTTGTAAATGGATAAGTTGAAATTTCAGAAGACGACAATGTTGCAGAGTTAAAAAAAGTGGTTTTCCCTGTGTTTGTTTTTCCTATTATCCCAATTTTGATTACCATGATTAAATTTTATTTGTATGTTATTTATCTCTGACTTGAAATAAATTAAAAATTATTCAATTGTATCTTCTAATTTTTTACAATTATTTTCAATTTCTTTAATATGCCATTTGATTTCATCAATTTCATCAGATGAAATCTTATCATCCCATTTTTCTAGCATAATCTTTGATATTTCAGAGCAATTATAGAGAAATGCCCAATATGGATGATGTTCTGCAGTAGTATAAGATAATTCTGCAACATCATTGAGTCCAGTTTTAGCTTTTAATACAGAACTAATTTTCTCACCAAAAATTTTTACAAAATCATAATCTGGTTCATTTTCAACTTTGAGCATTAAATTCTGGTTTTCATATTTTTCTACAAGTACAAGCAATTCTTCAAAAAATTGTTTGAATGAAGTCATTTCACATCAATCGCTGATGTTCAGCCAACATGCATCTATTAAAAACAATATCAATTCCCGCATCAGTTGCTAATTTCTCTGCTGCAATATTATGAATTCCTTCTTGCAACCATATCACTTTAGGTTTTTTCTTAATTGCTTCCTCTACTATAGATAATACTTGTTCAGATGGTCTGAACACATCAACAATATCTACATCATGTGGAACATCAGTAATTACTTTATAGCATTTTTTTTGAAGAATTTCATCAGTTGTTGGATTAACAGGAGTTACATCATATCCATTGTCATCTAAATATTTAGGAACAAAGTGTGCAGCCTTTTCTTCATGTCTTGACATTCCAATGACAGCAATTTTTTTCATTCCAAGTATTTTTTTTATCTGCTCATCAGAATGAGAATCTATATTCATACAAATTCAGTTTTAAATTAAGTAATATGTGTATTTTGTAGATATGATCAATCATTATGTTGATGCTCAGTTTGATGACAATCGCAATTACATAATTCAGTTGTGTGATTATTTTGACAGTCTATACACTCAAAATGTTTGTGGTTTTCACAACTTGCACATATCATAACTTTACAAGGAATAGCAGTTTGAAAAGCTTTTTGTCAAGAACCGCCTTTATTGCTAATTCTAATGTTTTTTATTACCAAATTCTGGTAGTAAATCGTGGAAATTTCTGTTGGGCACACCCCTGATTCAGACGATGCGTTCATGTTCTATGCAATGCTTACTGGTAAAATTCAATCGAATGATTTTGCTGTAAAACATGTAATAGGTGATATTGAGGACCTGAATTCTAGAGCAAAAAATCCTGAACTTGATGTCACGGCAGTTTCAGTTCATGCATGTGCATACATTCCAAATTATACAATATTACGAAGTGGTGGAAGTTTTGGAATAGGATATGGACCAATTGTCACTGCAACAAAGCAAATGACAATAGATGAAATAAAAAAATCCAAAATTGCAATTCCAGGAAAAATGACATCTGCATTTTTGCTATTACAATTAATGATTGGAAAATTTGATTATGTAGAGATGAATTTTAGTGATATACCAAATGCAGTTAAGACAGGTCAGGTTGATGTGGGTTTAGTTATTCATGAAACACAGTTATCATTTGAACAGGAAGGAGTTATGAAAATACTTGATGTTGGTGAATGGTGGGATAAAGAAACTAATGGTTTGCCTGTTCCATTGGGAATTAATGTAATGAGTAATAAATTTGGCAAGGATGTCATCAAAAAATTTGACATATATCTAAAAAACTCTATTGAATTTGCATTGGAACATGACAAAGATGCCTTGAAATATGCAATGCAGTATAGTAGAGGAAAATCAGAAGAATTAATAGAAAAATTTGTCAAAATGTACGTAAATCCTGTTACAGTAAACATGGGAGACCGTGGAGAAAAATCTATCCGAAAAATGTTTGAAATGGCTCGTGAAAAAGATCTGGTGCCTGAATTTGAAATTAAAATTTCAGAACCGCTAGACTGAAACTGTTTGAACAAGTATTTTTTTCAATTCGTCAATATCTTTGGTGGCTGTCAATCTTTTTCGTAGTATACTACCACCAACTGTTCCTTTTGTGAATCGAATTGCCTGCTCCTTAATGTTTACAAATTTTATTTTATATTTTGATGTCTCACTAACATAATCCAAAAATATTTCCAGTCTATCAGAGAAGTTATAATTTTTGTAGACGCCGTATTTTAGGTAATCGTTAATCTGTTCAAAAATGAATGGATTGCCCATAGCACCTCTGCCTATCATGACATAGTCACATCCAGTTTGCTCAATCATACTTTTAGCAATTTCAGGCGTTGTAATATCACCATTTCCAACAACTGGAATTTCAACTATTTCTTTTAGTTTCTTTATCATACTCCAGTCAGAATGACCAGAATATCCCTGTGAGACAGTCCTAGGATGTAGTGTAATCATTTTAATTCCCTCCTGTTCAGCAATTTTTGCAATTTCTTTAAACAGCAATTTGTTAGAATCAGAAACACCTATACGCATTTTCAATGATACAGGTCTACTTGTTGAATTTACCATCGTTCTAAAAATTTGACGTGTTAAATCAGAATTTTGCAAAAGTGCACCACCTGCCATCTGCTTTGTAATCTGTGGTGCAGGACAACCCATATTGTAATCAATTATGTCAAAAAATGGTGCTACAATTTTTGCTGCTTTTTCCAGTGCGACAAGATCAGAGCCAAATAATTGCACTGATAATGGGCGTTCTTTTTCAGAAAATTCCAAAAATTCTGTGATGTTTTTCATCTGATCTTTCAACTGCTGTTCTTTTGCAATAATTGCATGAATGCTGGTTAACTCCGTCACAACAAGACCAGCACCCATATTTTTACAGATTAATCGTAATGCAGGATCACTCACACCCGCCATTGGTGCCAAAAATGCCCTGCTTGAAAAATATGGTAATTCAGACATATAATTTCTGATATTTTTTGATTTTTAAATGTGCATTTTAGAGGTCAAGGAAATTAATCATTATCCAATTTCGCTTTTCTTAAATTATGCAGATAACTAGTTATTGTAAATGCTCGTTGATAAGAAAATTCTAACTGGTGGACTAGTAATGATTGCTATCGGAATTGTGCTTTCTGTTGTACTCAATGATTCAGTACCTATTGGAGAAGGAGGAATGACTGAAGAGCAAAAACTGGAGTTTTTGCTAGAAGAGCGTGAAAATTCAGATTATACGACATTATCTGGAATTTTATTTGGTGTTGGTTTTTTGCTTGTTCTAATTAGTTTTGGTGCAAGAAGAAAGAAAAAAGGTGGAGCAAAGAAAACAGAGAAAAAACCTGCTACTTAAAATTCTGTATGTGTTCAAAAAATGTATTTCTTTGAATAGGCACTCTTTTGATTTCTTTAACTGTATTAGATAGTTCAAGTAATGATGAATTTGTTGGTTTACCAGCAGCACGATAAATTTCCTCAGAAAATGCAGTGCCGACAAGATCATTTCCACCATTACATAATGCAACCTGTGCTAATTTTTTTCCTAATGCAACCCAATAAACTGAAATATTATTCAAAGCACCAGCAAGCATAAGACGTGAAAGTGCAATAATTTTTAGATCATAAACAGATGAACATTCTTGTTTAACTTGGTGCTCATTTTCTAATTCAGTGTTGTCAAGACTAAATTTCAATGGTATAAATGTCAGAAATCCATTTGTTCGTTTTTGTAACTCACGGATTTTAATCAAATGATCAACAATATGTTCAGGTTTTTCAATGTGTCCATACAGCATAGTTGCATTGCTTTTTATTCCAAGGTTATGTGCTTGCTCAATTGTATCAAGCCATTCTTGACCAGTACACTTGCCTCTTACAATTTTACCCCTTATATCAGGATGAAACAATTCTGCACCTCCACCAGGCATTGAATCTAAACCTGCATCTTTTAGCCTGCTAAGAATTTCTTTAACGGAATTTTTTGTAAGTTTTGAAAGATAAAAAATTTCTGCTGCAGTAAATGCTTTGACTGTCAAGTCCTGATGTTTTTCTTTAATTGCTCTCATCATTTGTTCATAATAATCAAGAGGTAAATCAGGATGAAACCCACCTACAATATGTACTTCAGTTGCACCAAGCTTTTCTGCAGCTGACACACGCTGTTCAATTTGTTCTGGTGTTAGTGTATATGCATCATCTTCATCGCCTTTTCTATAAAATGCACACATTTGACAACTTGCAGCACAGACGTTTGTGTAATTCATGTAGTATGATGATGTGAAAGTGACGTTATCCCCAACTAATTTTTGCCTAGTAAGTTCAGCCGCTACCCCAAGTATATGCATATTATCATAATTCATTAATTCCATACCATCGTCAAAAGTCAATTCTTCGCCAGCCATAGCACGGTCAATCGCAGTAGAACCTCCAATTAGACTTTCTAACATGAAAACCGTCTTTTTGATCAAAATATAAAACATGACAATTTACTATTCTCATGGTACTTCCTTTAGTTGATGAAGATAAACCAAAGTGCTTTTTGTGTCATAATATGTTTGATAATATAGAAGAACTGCAAAAACACCAGAAAGAGGAACATAGTGATTTTTTTGAATTTCATGAAGATGGGCAAAAAAGAGAACCTGCACCTGGGGACGTAACTATTTTTTAGTTTTTTTAGAATCTAATAATTTAAGAGCAGTTTCTTTACTAACACTAGCTAACTCTAGATCTTTATCAATAGAAAGAGCTTTCTTGAAATATTTTAATGCGTCTTCAATTTTTCCTTTTTCTCCTAACGACAGTCCTTTGTATGCATATGCCAAGGCAAATTTCTTGTTGATTTTAAGTGCGGTATCATACAAGATTATTGCGTCATCAAATTTTTTTAAACCGTGTAACACTGAGCCTTTTCCAATTAGTGCATCAATATTTTTTGGATCAAATCTAAGTGCAGAATCAAATAATTCCAATGACTCTTTATTTTTTCCAATTCTTTGAAGTGTTACAGCTTTATCAATTAGTGCATCAATATTTTTTGGATCGACATCTAAAATTTTATCATACAGTATTATTGCTTCTGAAAATTCTTGGATGTCACATAGCTCAGACGCATTTTCTAGCATATCTCTCAAAAGTTTTTTCAACATTTTAGATGAATTTTACTAAATTATATGCATTAATAATTTTCATGTATTTTTATGAAGAATCTTTATCACGAGGATCTATTTCTAGTGATTTGTTATAACATTCTGATGCTTCATCGTATCTGCCTAAACTACGTAATACAACACCTTTTAAATTCCATAAATTTGGATTATCTGGTTCAATAAGTAATGACTGTTCAAAGCAACATAACGCATCTTGAAATTTTCCCTCTTCAAGATATTTTTTTCCAGTTTTAGTCAGTTCATCAATTGAACTCATATGTTATTTACAATTAACTAATAGATAATTTCATCTATGATGTAACTCTGTAATAATCCCATTTCTCAGGATTAAACTTCTTCACAAACTCAACGTTTTTGTCATTTTTTATTCTATGTTCTATTACTCCTCGCATTGCAAAACTAGTCATGTACTTGTAACCCTTCGAGTGAACTTGCATCATGAATAATTGCCTAACCTCTCTACCTCCATTAAATCCCCAATAGCCATTTTTTATTGCAATTGGTTCTAAAAATATGGTATTAGATTTACCATAGTTTTTATCATTAATTTTAGATTGAAAATTATAAGATTCTAGTGGTCCACCTTTTGCAAATCCAATGATTTGACCTTTTGAATTTCCAATTCTTAGTGTATTTAGAATTGTTTGTTCATCATGAACTGATTCAACAAAATCCTCTCTTGTAAATTGAAGTGGACGTGGTAATTCTCTGTAAATATCTAATAATGAATCAATTAAATCTTCATTAGAGCTTTTTTCAATACATGGAACTAAATTAAGACCTTCATATGTGAATTTGTTATAGATTTGAATTTCTTCTTCACGTAATTTCATAAAACTAATAATATTATCAAGAAAGTTTTTTCGCATATGTTTAGCAAGACCGTTTAGAAGTAATTCACACATTTCTGATTCATTATTTAGCATATCTTCAAAGAATGACACTGATCTTCTAACAATTAATGCAGGATGCCATCCTGCTGCGTGTGCATTCATTTTTGCCATTTCCATAGATTTTGTAAAATCACCTAGAGAATAACCACCGACTCGATCAGCAACTGAAAGAAAATGTCCAAGCATTTTGAAATTATTTTGTAACTCAGGTTTGTTTTTTGTAATTATCGATGAATTGAAATAATCTTTCATTTGTTTCTCAGTTTTAATTTTTGTTTCACCAATCCAGGGATAAACTGTTCTTGCAATCAATGCACAAATAATTATAGGATCAAGTTGTGCATCGATCAAAAGACTTTGAATTGTTTTATCTTTTGTAATAAACTGAATGACATTTTTCTCATGAGGTTTATCAGCAGATTTACTAGGATCAAAATCATGTAATAGTGCAGATGCGAATAAATACTGTACGTCAAGCTGTGAAATTTTATTTTTGTTAAGTAGATTAATTGCAGATAATAATGCTACGTATGTTACTTCTAATTCATGATCAATATTATGATAACCATAATAATCGCTAGATAGCCCATTCTTGTTGAATAACTCACTAGTATAATCTAATAATTTCACATTCACATCTGTTGCGATATTAATTGAAGATAAAAGGTCAAAAATTCCATTTCTTAATGAGTGTGGATTTGCAAATTCTTGCATTACGATCGGATCAAATATCTACTTTTTAAGTTATTTACTAGGTATGAAAATAAGTTATAAAGCAAATTGCAATTTTTAGAGTAATGAGTCTGAAAAGATACCTAGTCACCAGAGCAATTACAATGTTCAGTGTATTGATGATTACACTGCTTTTAACAGTTTTACTGGTTGGTTCCAATATGGATACAATTCTAAAACAAGGTGTAATGTTTCAAGTGAGAGCTGAAATTATTGAAAATCCATCCATTGCAAATAGTTTTTCAAATCCAGACGAATTTGAAGCTTTTATTAAGCAAAAAATTGATGAGCGGGTTAAAACACTGGGGTTGGATAATCCTTGGTATTCTCCACAACGAATTGGGTTAACAATGTATAAAATTCTAATTTTAGATTTTGGAAATGCAGCATTTTTGACAAGTGATTCTGGTTCATCAAATGTCGGAGATATATTATTAGAAAAAATTCCAAGAACTATTTTATTATTCACATCTGCAACTATAATAATTTCAATTATTGGAATATTTCTTGGTGCTGCATCAAGTAATAAAATTGGTTCAAAAACTGATAGAATTACATCCACATTTGCTATAGTTAGTAGTAGTTTTCCAGTGTGGTGGATAGGAATGTTGATGATCTTCTTGTTTGCATTTGTTTATCAGATTTTTCCTGCAAGAGCCACACCAACAATTGATTCTAGTGAACCTGGTTACATATTCTCATTACTATATCATATGACACTCCCATTAATCACAATATCACTTATTGGATTTGGATCATGGGCATATCTAGTGAGAAATTTTATGGTGAATGTTTTGCAGGAAGATTACATAACTGCAAAAAAAATTATGGGTATTGATAAAAAGAAAATAATATACAAACATGCATTAAAGAATGCTGCGCCACCTATCATAACAATCTTAGCTTTAAGTTTGTCTGGGTCATTAGGTGGTGCAATAATTACTGAGGCAGTTTTTGATTGGCCTGGTATGGGACGACTATATTTTGATGCAATTAGTGTCATGGATCTTCCTGTAATAATTGGTTCAACATACATTCTAACAGTTTTATTTTTGATCAGTATTTTTGTTGCAGATTTGTTGTATGGATATTTTGATCCTAGAATGAGGAGAGGAAGTTGAGCATAAAAACATCAAACGATATTAAAAATGAATTTCTTAAGAGTAAAATAGGAATTACAGGGATTCTAATTTTATTAGTTTTAATTACAATTTCAGTTTTTGCGATAGTATCAACGCCTTTATCAACATTTCAAGATTGGAATAATCCTGAGAAATGGATTACCTATCCAAAAACATCAGTTCCAATCTGGATTAATTTATTTATTTTAGAAAAGATTCCTGAACATAAAATTTTTGAATCAGAAAATATTACCGCTGAACACAATGATATTTTTTTGACATCACAACAATTTAGATTCAATTATGAATTTAATGATTTTCCTAATGATTTTATGTATGATTTTACATTAGAATATTCTGATTCACCATTACTTGAAATGATTGTTATAAGACCAGATGGAACATCACTAAAATTATTGAGTTCATCATTACCATACTCAAATGAATTAATAGAATACAAGCAAAGAATTTTTTCAGCGGATAATTTACTAAGAAAGAATATTGAACTTCAATCTGATACATATGAATTTAAAATAAATGATTTAAATTTATCAGATATAATTTTCTCTAAAAAAACAGAAAGAAGTGTTCTTAATGGTGACTATGTTTTTGTGGTGAATGTGTATAGTTTAGAAACTCAAAATACATTTCTTGAATCTCAATTAATTATTGGTGGAAAAGCTTTTGGTGTTATGGGTACTGATGAATTACGAAGAGATCTAGCAGTTGGATTATTGTGGGGAACACCACTTGCTTTATTTATTGGTGTGTCTGTTTCAATTGGTTCAGTTATTGTTGGATTAATCTATGGAGTTTATTCTGGATATAAGGGTAAAAAAACTGATGAAGGCATGATGAGATTTAATGATGTGCTTTATGCTTTACCTGCACTGCCTTTTTTAATAATTCTAGCCGTGACAGTAAGTAATAGCATTTTCCTTATGATAGGATTTTTGATGATTTTTAGTTGGGTTGGAATTGCCAAAGTTTCTAGAAGCATGGCACTGCAAATCAAAACACGGCAATATGTAGAGGCAGCCAAAATAATGGGTCAAAAAGATTCTAAAATAATATTCAAGCATATAATACCTCAAATGCTTCCATATGTTTTTGCTAGTATTGCAATCTCAGTTCCAGCAGCAATTACTACAGAAGCAGGATTAAGTTTTCTTGGTTTAGGTGATCCGTCATTTCCAACGTGGGGACAAATTCTTCATGATGCAAATACATATGGCGCAGCTGCACAGGGTTTTTGGTGGTGGATTATGCCACCTGGTTTGTTAATAGCAGTAACCGGGCTTGCATTTGTTTTCATAGGCAATGCACTTGATACAATTGTAAACCCAAAACTAAAACACTAATTAATTTTCAAACTTAAATTTTCTGATAACATCAATATTATTATCATTTAGTTTTATAGTATATGTTGCAGAATTTGGATCAACACCTTTTGTTTCAGCTAGGCTATCAGCAAATTTTGTTTTTTTCTCCTCGGTTGCACCTGCCTCATGTGCACAAAGATTAAATGATTTCAAATGTAAATTATTTTTTAATAAGTATGAAATAAATTTTTTATATTGTTCAGTATCAAACCATTCCATATTTTTTTCTTCACATGCTGATATCCACACATCAATAGAATTATGAAAAAAGACTTTTTTTCGTATTACATCCAGTGATAATTCTGTTGTAGACATTTTATTAACTAAAACATTGCACGTTTCATTGAAGAACCACAACGTGGGCATTCCCTTGCATTGTAGACTTTATGACATACAAGACACTCATACTTAATTTTAGTAGAACTGTCAGAATTTTGACCAAACAATCCACCAAAACCAGAGCCAGAGCCAGAGCCAGAGCCAGAGCCAGAGCCATACCCACCACGCATTTTATTCATCATTCTACGTCTTAGAATTAATGGAAATGCAATAAATAATGCTAAAGCCGCACCAAGACCATATGGAAATGGTAATACCATTTGAAGTCCTATACTTATAGCTAATGAAGCAAATAAGAATATTAAATATGATTTATAATTGATCAAGTAATTAAAAATGGACTAAAAAGAATATAAGGGTTTTTCAAAAATGCTCTTTAATTTTATCTTCAATCAGAAAAACTCAAAGGAATTGAATGGCCACTACTATCCCATGCAAACATATCATCATCATTATATGGAGATTTAATAATTATTGAAACTAACCCAAAAAAATCATTGAGATCTTCAATGGATGGTTCTTCTGAACCAGTAGGATGGGAATGAACCATTCCGATATAACTCATATCTAATGGAAGAAACGATGAAGGAAATCCTGCAAACGTAGAACTAGTATGAGAAAACGGTGGTATAACTAATCCATCAATATTCATTACTGAATTTTTTGATTTACCTTTTAAGATCAAGACCATCTCGTCAGGATGGGTCATTTTACAGTATGAAATTATTCCATCTTTGACATCAGATTTTATAACTACTTTACGTTCAGATTTTTTTTGTTTGAATAGCATATTAATCAGAAATTATTTTATAAGAAACTGATGATGCACTTTTTAAATTAATTTCAAGTTTAGAGAAAGTATTAGAAATTAACTTATTATTTTCTTCAATTTGTTTTTGCAATATAGTTTGTTTAGAACCAATATCATATATCTCATCTTCAGATTTTTTTAATCCAATTTTACATGTAGAAAATTCTTGATAATCAAATTTTTCAAGATCATCTGACAGATTTGATTTTTTCTTATAAAAATTAGTTTTTTCCTGAATTAAATTAGGCAATATTGATTTTAACATGGATAATTGTTCTTTAGATTTTTCTTTATCTTTTACAGATACTGCACCAGAAATTATTGCAGATTCTACAGAATTTAAGATTGTCACAATATCAGAACTATTTTCTTCAGAAAGAACGTTATATGGAGAATCAATCATTTTTTCATTTAAAATTTTTAATGGTTTTTCAAGTGATGAAATATGTACATATTTGTTTAAAGGTCTTGAAATTTTTACAAAATGTTCATCTAAACTATATCGTAATTTTTTTTCTTCTTCTTGTAACTGATCTAATTTTGATTTAGTTTCAACATATGATTTGTATGATGGTGATGATATAATTTTAGATTCTTTTTTTAATAATTCATCTTTTTTAGATAATTCTTCTTTTAGTCGTATGCTTAACTCGTCTATATGCTTCTCCTGATCTATGATAGTATTTTTTGTGATAGTAATCTTCTCGAGATTTTCATTAATTATTGATAAAAATTCTTGGTTTGATTTATAATTAGAAGTTAGATTTTTTATTTCTTGAAGATAACTGTCAAGAATTTCCAAATCCTCTTTGAATTTTCTTGCATATTTTTTTGCAAAAAGGGCAATTCCTGTTCGATGTTTACGTAATACATCAACAACCTTTTTGATTGCCTTACTAGATAATTTTTCAAATTCTAACACATCATTGATTGAATTTATTTCAGCAAACGAAGTCTGAAATTCTTTTTGTATTGTTGAACTTACATCTGATATAGCTCGGTTTAAAATAATTTTTATATGATTATCTAAATCATCAGTCTTTAAATTATCATTTTTTAGTTGATTAGCAATAGAAAGTAAATTTTTCCTATCTGAATCAATCTTATTTCTAAAAGACTTTATTTCAGCAATTAATGTTTTTTCTCTTAAAGAATTAATATCTTTTAGAATTTTTGGAATGTCTGAAGTAGATATTTCTAAATTTTCTGGTTCTGATGGTGTAAACATATTATCCTGAGATACATCTTTTTTCTTACCCCATCCAAAAACCATAATTATAATTTGTTTTTTACATCATTAAATGTTTTAAAAATAACTCTAACAAATATAATAATAAGGCAATTATATTTCCCTCATGGAAAAGGTGTATCATTCTAATACAATAAAAAAATCTATTAGAATCAAGGTTAGACCGGAAAAAGCCTGGGATTTTATAAGTAAAATTACAGAATTGGATTGGCTTGATGGAATTAAAACTTGTAAACACTCATCAGCCAAAAATAGAGGTGTTGGTGCATCTAGAAATATATCATTTGTAGATGGAACAAATGTTGAAGAAATTATTGTAGGATGGAAACCAAAAAAATATTTTTCATATATTGCAGTTTCTGGACTTCCATTACGAGGTTATCATGCAACAATCTCTATTATTGAAAGAAAAAATAATTCAATAGATTTAGAATGGGAATCATTTTTTTCAAGTGAATTAATGACAAAAAATGAATTTACAGATTTTGTTGAAGTGTTATCAAATTTCTATACCATGTCACTGAGAAATCTAAAAATTAGTATGGAAAAATAACTACTTTTGCTCAACTATGATTCTGGGTTTAGATTGACCAGGTTCATGAATTTCAGTTTTTAAACCAATGCTGCCAAATTCTGAATGTTGAATTTCTAGTGTCACGGGAATTGTCTTCCATCCATATTTTGGAATTTCTTTCAGGGGAATTTTTTCTATAAAACGTGAATCATTGTTAAATCTATATTCTTTATGATATGTCTCATCCATACCTAAGATTTCTAGTATTACAGATTTACTATTGTTAGTATTATCCTGGAATGATATTTTTATTACATTATCATTTTTTAGAAAAACTGCTTCTAATTCAACATGCTCTAAAATCACTGTACTGTCTAAATATGATATATCACTCCAATCAGAAATATTTCCTATAACAATTACTAGTATTCCTAAAACAACTACTATAATCAACACGTTTGTTTTTTTTCTTATTTGTGACATCTATGTAAATTCTTTTTTCAATGATTTAAGAAAATTTGAGTGTATTCTAACTCGCTCAAGCATTTGTTCTAGTGTCATTTCTGTTCCATGTACTGGGTTATCTTTGAAAAATTTTCTAACTTCTTTCTCTTGACTTGAATCTAGAATATTTCCAATGCTTTCAACGACTCTTTTTAATAATGGGTTTCCTTTACCAGCCTTTTTGAGAATTTTTTTCCAATTATTTTTTAACCAAGACCACATGAATTCTTTGCCATATATGTTTGAATTAATTCTCATTATAGGAAGTTGAATATTTTGCGAACGTACATCAGGTCCTAATGTAAATTGGAGTGTTTTCAGTAACAGTTTTTTCTGTCTAAAACTACACATTGCTCCAAGAAATCGGAGTTTTTCTTCCTGTGAACTTGCTTTTTTGAAAAGTGTGACAAATTTTGTGTGTAATTTCTCATTTCCGTTCCATGCAACTAAACTAAATACTGCCTCTTGAAGATCTGCAGATAAACTATTTTTGTCCTTCAAATATTTCTTAAAACGTATTTCTGCCTCTGAGTTAATCTGCTTATCACCAAGTTTACCCATTCCAACAATTGCAAAACTCCTCAACAATGAATCTGTGTGAGGTTCATTCTTCTTCTTATCCCAACCAAGTCGATCAAATGTTATTCCCAAAAAGTTAATAGCATATTGTCGTAATTCATCAGAGAATTTTTCTTTACGGGCTAATATGTAAAGTGAATACAAATTATGTGCCAGGCTTAATGATGAAATATAGTTATCCTCATCATAATATGCGCTGGTAAAGTCTAGATAATCTTGAATGTTCTTTTTCCCTGAAACAGCTTGAACGAAATAATCATTCTGAAGACTCCAACGGTCAACATGATCTAGTATTTTTTCATCAATTAATAATGAAAGATTTTCAAGTGTTTCCTTATCATATTGAATCCTGTAAAAACCAGTTCTGCCGGAATTAATGATAAAGTTTCTGTCTTTATTCTTTAAATGTATTTTCTCAGATTTTTTCGTCATGAGTTTCTTCATTTTTTGATTGCCCTCTTCAATTACAAGTGGAATAGACCAAGTCTTTTTGGATGGATTTTTATCACCTTCGAGTAAGAATCTAGATTGTTTCAAAGTTAGTGTGGATGTATTTCTTTTAACTTCTAATAATGGGAAACCTACTTGATTAATCCATGTCTTCATCATTTTATCAACTGGTTGTTTAGAGACTTGTCCTATTGCGTTCCACAAGTCACTTCCTTGTGCATTATCATATTGATGCTTCGTTAGGTATTTCTGAAGACCTTTTTGGAAATTTTTCTCTCCTACAAAATGTTCAAGCATTCTAAGTATACATCCACCTTTATCGTAAGAAATGGAATCAAAAATCTCACGAATTTCTGATGGATGATTTACTTTGACATCAATAGGATGTGATGTTTTTAATGCATCCAAGCTCATTGCTGTGTTCATTGCATCGTCAAGAAACTGGTCCCAGTAATCCCACTCAGGATAGAATCTGTCAACGATTTTTGTTGCCATAAATGTTGCAAAACTTTCGTTTAGCCACAGATCATTCCACCATTTCATTGTAACCAAATTACCAAACCACTGATGTGCTATTTCATGTGATATTACTTCAGCAATATACTGTTTAGTTCTAGTAGAGGATGTTTTTGGATCATAAAGTAAAATTGTCTCACGAAATGTTATTGCCCCCCAGTTTTCCATTGCTCCTGCTGCAAAATCTGGTATTGCAAGCATATCCAATTTGGGTAATGGGTATTTAATTCCAAAATATTTTTCATACTCTGCAAGAAATTTCTTTGTAAGTTCTAAAGATAGTTTAGCCTTACTTTTCTTTCCTCTGGTTGTAACAACTCTGATCTTGATATTTCGTAATTTTGTTTCTAGAAATTCAAATTCGCCAACACCGAGATAAAGTAGGTATGTAGACATTACCGGTGTTCTCTCAAATTCAACTAATGTTTTGGCACCAAATTTCTTTTTGGTTTTTTGGGGCATATTAGAAATTGCAGAAAGTGTCTTATCGATAATTAGTGATACATCAAATGTTGCTTTTACTGCAGGTTCGTCCCAACATGGAAAAGCTCGTCTTGCGTCAGCAGCCTCAAATTGTGTAGTAGCAAGGTATTTCCTCTTACCAGATTTGTCCTTGTATTGACTTCTGTAAAATCCTAAAAGGCGATCATTTAAAGTTCCCGTAAACTCTATACATAATTTTACTTTGCCATTGATTATTTTTTCTGGGGTGATGTTTAGTTCTTCTTTTTTTTCGTCAATGTTGTACTTTGTGTGTATTGTTTTTCCATTCTTAACTATGTAACATTTATTAATTTTTAATTCGGCAGAATTTAATTTAAGAGTCTTGATTGGTTTTGATAAAGTGAATGAAATGATCTCTGTTCCATTAAATGTAAAATTACTAAAAAATGGTTCGAATATTAAATCATAATTAATTTTTGAGATCATGGACATATACAATCATAGTTTAACATTATGTAAGTTTTAATTATAGATCTGGAAGAGTTCCTAAATTGTCAAGTGTCACTTTATTATCATCACTTCGAATAAATGCTTCACCATCTTTTACAAATGCACGTACATATTCTCCTGGTTCCCAATCTGTTTCATTTATTTTAAAGACAGTGACATATTTTTTTCCTTTCTTAATGTTATGTGCTACCATAATTTTATCTACAATTTCAGGCTGACCAAGAGATTTTCCTTGATCTGTATGAACCTGAACCTGACTTATTCTACCCATTCCTGGACCTCTTTTTACAGCACTAATTACAAAATCTGCCCATTTACCCTCAGTCATATCAAAATATTCTTTGAGTATAATATAATGTTACACTAAATTTAACAAAATTGAATTAAAAAAATTTATTTACTTAAAATTTTTATAACAATTTGGTTGTGATCTCACCTGAGTTTCATACTTTTAATTATGAAAGTATGAATCTTACACCCATTTATTCATATTCCTTTAAAAATCACAAATTAATACTAACATGATAATCTTCTAATGATTCATTAAATATTCAAAGCATTAAGAATCAGTATGAGTGATATACGTTTTATAATGATTGGTGTTGTTGTTGTAAGTGTTGGATTTATCATCTTGGGGTTTTTTGGATCAGATTTTACACAAATTACTGTAGAAATGGGTGAATTTTCCACGTGTTATGAATATTCTGATGATAAAACACCTATTGAAATTAAATGTGACAAAGCATTGCAAGATAAAACACTATTGTTTTTGGGTGTTACGACGATCATTGGTATAGGAATTTTTTCACTAGTTAAAGGTGTTAAAGGTACATGGGATCAAGATGTTAAACCAGAAGAAATGCTAGGTCCTGGTGGTGACAAAAAAGATTCATCATCAAATGACGATAAATGATTTAGATAAAAAATTCTGATATTTAGATCTATTTAAAAAATTATTATTTTTAAGTCATAAATTTCTAACATGATCGAACCAATTTTTGACTTCATCTTGAAAATACGATAAAATAATTAACAATATTATGAGTAGTTCAGTTATATTCACAACAAAAGATATAGAAAATATAATTTCGTGGTTCGAAAGAGTTTATTCATCTGATGACGAAATGTCAGATTATGAAAGAGAGACATATCTAAAGCTTGCAAAGTATTTCATTCTAGATGAAAAAGCAATGTCTTAGTTAAGAATAATTTTCATTATTTATGGAAATGACTGTATAGTTTTTGCATAACTTGCAAATCTATGGTTTTGTGGACGCACTGATTTTTGGTGATATTTTGAACAGACCGTACCTAATGCACCCCTATAACCAATAGGAGATTCAACCCATTTTTCATCATGTGCCGCTTTTAAAACGTCATCATATGGACTGTAATAATTAATAATTTTTTTATTAACAATTTTCTGAAATTTATTTCCATGTATGCGAGGTGCCAACGAATTTGCAGGAATAGATGCACCAAAAAAATATACTGATTCAATAATTCCTTCATTTTTTGAATTTCTTGCAAGAGATTGTATTGTAGATAATATCACTTGTGATCCAAGAGAATGACCAATTAAACGAATTTTTATAGAAGGATTTTTTGATTTTAGATCCTTTATGAATTTTGAGAGATTTCTTCCATTTTTTTTTGCAATTAAAACTCCAACTTTTAATGCTGAAAGTGCAGTCGATCTGTACTGTACACCTGCAGTGTTTGAATCATAACTAAATCCAACAACATCATACTTGTAATTCAATGATTTTAGACGTTTTTCAGCTATGACATATTTTGCAAGAGCCCCAGATCTATTATTTCTTAAACCATGTATCATTATTACAATTTCAGATTTTTGAAAAATTTCTTTAAAGATGTTTTTTGGATAAATTTCATAAGAAGTATTATTGAGAGTTTTACCAGATTTTAGATCATAGAATCCTCTAGTAGATATTTTAGGGAATACTTTTCTAATCATTTCAATTTCCTAGTTTAGCCTGTTCTTGTTCTATTACAGATTGTTCTATTTTTGAAAACAATGGTTCAACATTTCCTATTTTATGACCAGGTTTCAAAGATAATTCAGACATTTCATTCCAAGATACATCAGAAATATTTCCTGGTAACCCCAATTGAGACCATATTTTCTGAGAAGATTTTGGTAAAAATGATTGTAAACATATTGCCAAAGAACGAACAGCGTTTACAGATAAATAAATACATGTGTTTGTTCCTGATTCTTTTTTCCATGGTTCTTTATGTTGGAAATACTGATTGAAATGAGAAGAGAACTCCATTAAGTGTCTTAATGCACGATCAAGATGATTCTCTTGCATTAACTTACCAATATTACCTGCAAGAGATTTAATTTTTCTCTCTGATTCAGCGTCTTTGTCGTCAAATTCCTCAGGCTCAGGCAGTACACCATCAAATGTTTTATTTGTAAAACCTAATACACGATTAACAAGATTTCCCAGGTTTCCAATTAATTCCGAATTAATTTTTGTTGAAAATTGTTCCCAATCAAAATTTAAATCATCTTGTGAGTATGGATTTATTGAAATGAGGTAGAAACGAAGATAGTCTGCAGGAAATATTTCTAAAAAGTCTTTTAGACCAATATACCAATTTCGACTTTTCGATATTTTTTTAGATTGTAATGTAAGATGACCACGAGTTGGGATGTAATCAGGTAATTTGAATTCTTTATCAAGTCCTAAACGCATTGCAGGTAAAAATAAGTAATGATGATAAACTATATCTTTTCCAATGAAATGGTAGATATCCGCATCATTCCAGAAAGTTTTTCCATCAATGTCTTTATCATTTAAAAATTTCAGTGTGGATGAAATGTATGCAAGATGGTTATCAAACCAACCATAGAATACTTTATCTTGTAATCCCTCAATTGGAATTGGTACACCCCATGAAATATCACGGGTGATATCCCAATCAATCAATCCTTCTTTTATCCAGTTCTCAACATATTTTTTTACATCTTTTTGCAGATATTTTGAATTATTCAAATAATCAAGAATAGATGCTGAAAAATTTTTTAATTTAAAGAAATAATGATTTGTGGTTTTTTTAACAGGGGGCTGACCACAAATTGAACAATGAGGATTGATAATCTCTTCAGGAACACGTCCACATTTTTCACATAAATCAGAATATTGATCCTCAGCACTGCAATAAGGACAAACTCCTTTTACAAATCTATCAGGTAAGAATTTTTGATCATTTTCACAGTAAAATTGTATTATCTCATTCTCATAGATATGTCCATTATCTTGCAGTTTCTTAAACACATCTTGTACAAAACTGATATTTTCTTCTGAACTAGTCTTATAAAAAAAGTCAAACGCAATATCAAATGCAGTAAAATCTTCAAGGTCTCGTTTATTCCAATGCGCAACATATTCTTGTGGAGTTTTCCCTTCCTTTTCTGATTGGATTAAAATTGGGGTACCAAAATCATCTGATGCACAAATGTAATATGCTTCAACCCCATTTTGTTTTAAGAAACGAGTAGTTACATCAGCAGGGAGATATGTTGATGCCACGTGGCCTAGATGTATTTCACCGTTTGAATATGGAAGTGCACTAGTGATTATTGCTTTTGTATTCATTTAAAGTGATTTAGTAGTTTTTGACTATTAAGGTATGGTTTTTAAAGAGATTTAGAACTTTGTGAAATATTGAGTAAAGTTAAAAATCCAAAATTAGCGAAACAAGGAAAGATCTCATATGAATGGGCTCGTACACATATGGATATTTTAGATAATACACTATCTAGATTAAAAAAATCAAAGCCATTAAAAGGTGTGACAATTGCATTCTGCCTTCACATTACAAAAGAAACATCAGTTTTGGTAATTGGTGCTAAAGAATTAGGTGCAAATGTTGCAGTATGTGGAGGAAATCCATTAACAACACAAGATGATATTGCTGCATTTCTTGCAACACAAGGAATTCATATTTACGCATGGAATGGACAAACCAATAAAGAATATGACTGGTGTATAGACCAAGTGTTAAGTCACAAACCAAGTTTAATCTGTGATGACGGTGCAGACATGAATGTCAAAGTGCATTTTGATAAAAAATTTAGTTCTCTAAATATTCTAGGTTCTACAGAAGAAACTACTGCAGGAGTTACACGAGTTAGAGCTATGGAAAACCAAGGTAAGCTAAAGTATCCTGTAATTATTGTAAATGATGCAGATACAAAGCATATGTTTGATAATAGATATGGAACAGGTCAAAGTACAATTGATGGGTATCTTAGAGCAATGGGTTTGTTGTTTACATCAAAAAAAATTGTCATTGTAGGATATGGATGGGTAGGTCGAGGAGTTGCAGAAAGATCTAGAGGTATGGGTGGAAAAGTAATTGTGACCGAAATTGATCCTGTAAAAGCACTAGAAGCACATATGGATGGATTTGATGTCATGCCAATGTCACAAGCTGCAAAAATTGGACAAATTTTCATTACAACCACAGGAATGACCAGTGTTATTAGAAAAGAACATCTTCTAACTATGAAAGATGGTGCAGTGGTTGGAAATGTAGGCCATTTTGATGTAGAAATTGATACAAAATTCCTTTTAGAAAAATCAAAATCAGTTAGAAAAGTAAGACCTGCATTAGATGAATGTATTTTAAGTAATGGGAAAAAAATCTATCTAATTGGTAAAGGAAGACTAGCAAATTTAGTAGCAGCTGAAGGACATCCACCAGAAGTTATGGCACAGTCGTTTTCAAATCAGATTTTATCATTGCTATATATTTTGAAAAATCACAAAAAAATAGGTAAAAAAACAATGATAGTTCCAAAAGAAATAGACAAACAGATTGCAGTAGATGCATTAAAAGCCATGAATGTAAAAATTGATCATTTAACTAAGGAGCAAATTAAATATCAAGAAAGCTGGTAATCACATAGTTATAATTTACATTTTATTAATGCATAATCAATTATTTTATTTTCAGAAACCTTTTTCATCTTCTTCATTGAATTAAAAAGGATTTTTTCAACATAATTGGGATATTTGGATGATATGTTTTTCTGTAAAGATTTTCTATTTTTCATATAGTAATCAGCCATTGGGGGATAAACATTTTTACCAATAGTTTTGATTTGTTCGATTTTAAAACCAGAGTTTTTTATTTTTGATGTTACTTGTTCAAGTGTATAATGTTCAGAAGTCCAAGTAAATGATAAAATACCTAGATCTTTTATATTTGAAATTTTTTCACTGATTATTGGAATTGCAAATACAAGAATTCCATTATATTCTAAAACTCTTTTACATTCATAAATAAAATCCTCCAATTTTTTAAAATGCTGCGCTGATTCTAGTGCAACAATACAATCAACAGATTGATTTGTAAATGGAAGTAATCTTGATGTAGAGTTTAAACGTATAATTTCATCGTGTGAAGATGTTTTTGAATTCTTTAGTTGTGAAAAATTAATGTTAATAGAAAATATATCAATATCTGGGAAATCTTTTCTCCATTTTTTTGCAGGACCCAGTAAACCACTTCCAACATCTAGTAAAATTTTTCTATTATCAAGTTCGGCAAGTTCTCCTATAATTTCACATAAATGATTTTGTGCAGCAAGTGGTGTAGGTGAATCTTTGTTCCAATAACCAAAATTTAGCATGTCACCATCAGTAGTAACTTGCATCATAGGTGAGAGTGAATCATACATGTTTACAATGTCATGCTCACTTCTTCTGATTGTCCACATTAGAACATCAAATGGCTTTAAACTTACCATACTTGGATTAATTTTCAAGTGGATATATCGGTTAAGGTAAATCTAACGTATCTTCAGCACAGTGTTTATGAACCCATCTCTCTTGAGAATCTTTTGAGATTTCTTTACCTGCTTTGATAAGTTCTCCACAACTAATGCATTTTGACCCAAATCTGGCTTTCATAAATTAGATATCAGATTACTTTTGTAAATATACTAGTATTGAATAATTATTGAGTAACAATCAACATACTAGAGGTTTTGTTTACATTTAGATCAAATTTTTTGAGTAATTAGGTAAATCAAAAAAGGCTAACTCGATATTATATAATAAATTTCAAAATTATTCATGAGCATTTATGAACAGATTAAAGGGGAAAATAATGAGTTTTGGCAGAATGCTAATAGATATTCATGGTCAAAATCTGAAATAGATTTTGTAAAAGAAATATCGTTTATCATGACATATCTTCATAGAGAAGATTCTAAAGATCAATGATTACAAGTTTAATGATATATTTATTGAAAATTTACTAAAGATCGTTTTTTGTGACTCTACTTGTTTCAATCTCATATCTTAATGGTGCAGGTAATTCCAGATATTGTTTATTAACAAGAATCTTGATCTGATCATCTGGAACTTGAACAAATTTTAATAATTTACCACGTTGATGTGCATAAGCATTTTTCCAGAAACCATTTCCGTCAAATGTTAGTATTTTTGCCATACAATTATTCTTTATCGATAAATTCAGATGCTTGTGGTGGTTCAGGACTAAGACCTTTTCGTTTTCTAATTTCTTGAAGAAGTGTAGTTCCAATTGATTTAGGAACAGGTACCCATGCTTTGAAATGTGAATTCCACATTGCTTTTCCTGCTGTTTGACCTCTCATTTTTTCTGATAAATCAAAGGTTTCAACAGCTGGAACTTCACCAATTACAATGCTAGTTGCTCCCTTTTGTTGCATGTCAAGTACTTTTCCACGCTTTGCTTGTAAAACTGATGCAACATCACCAATTAGATCTGTTGGAACCCTAACTTCAATAGCAAGCATTGGTTCTAAAAGCATTGGCTCTGCTGATAAGAATGCACCAAGACATGCTCTTCTAGAAGCTGGTCCAAGTTGTGATAAACCTCGATGAGCAGTATCTTCATGAGGTACAAAATGAGTAAATGTAAATTTACAATTTCTAACCTGTTCTTTAGTAAGACCTCCTTCTCTCATTACATCATCAAAACCAGATAAAATTGAATCAGTAGATTCATCGATAAATTGTACACCTTTTGTTCCATTAATCATTACATTGCCACGCGAATCAAATCTCATTACTTTTTTTGACGTATCAGTATCCCAACCGTGTTCACGAAGAATTGTTGCCATCTCTTTTTTATCTTTCATTTCACTAAGAGTTCCATTTCTACACATTTCAGCTATTTCAGGTTCTAATGGTTCAACTTTCATGAATAATTTATTATGACGATTTGGAGATTTTGCCATAATTGGTTCACACCCACCTGCAATAGTTTCCCTATAGTTGATTAATGGTTCAGAAGTAATAATGTCAACTTTTGCATCTTTAATTAGATTAACTGCAACATCTAGATGTAACACACCCATTCCAGCCATGATTGTCTCGCCACTTTCTTCGTCAATTTTTATAACAAGATTAGGATCTTCAATTGTAAGTTTTCTTAGTGTTTCTACAAGTTTTGGTAGATCCTTTGGGTGTTTTGGTTCAATGGCCATCTGCACGACAGGCTCTGAAACATATTTTGATGCTTCAAATAATTCAATTCCTTTAACAGATGAAATAGTCTGACCAGCTCGTGCCTCAGATAATCCCAAAAGTGCAGGAATGTTTCCAGCAGAAAGCTCACCTACTTGTTCTCTAATATTTGACATAAAGAAGTTTACAGATTGAACTCTACCTTCTCTCTTTGTATCAATGATATTGATTGTTTGACCGTCTTTTATTGTGCCAGAAAATAATCTACCAATTGCAACAGGACCAGCCGCAGGATCTATTGTCATGTTTACAATCATCATAACAGTAGGACCATCATCGTCACAATTCAAAATAGCTTTACCAATGTCTGATTCTAAATCACCTTTCCAAATTTTTGGTACTCTGTATTTCTGTGCTACATGTGGAGGTGGATGATGTTTTACAACCATTCCAAGCACTGCATCAGCAAGTGGTGCTTTTTCAACTAGATCTTCAACTTTGCCAGCATCTGAATATGCATCTATTACATCTTTGAAAGTTACACCTTTTTTCTGCATTGTATCAATATTGATTGCCCATCTATCTTTGGCAGAGCCAAAAGTTACACTGCCATTTTGAATTGAAACTTTCCATTTTTCTTTGTACTCGTCTTCAGCATAAGTGTCAATTAACTGGTTAAAGTCTGAAACTACATTTGCAAGTGTTTCTTGCATTTTTTCTGGTGTTAATCTTAATTCTTTTATTAATCTATCAATCTTGTTAATGTATAACACAGGTCTTACTCTTTCTTCAAGTGACATTCTAGTAACAGTTTCAGTTTGTGTCATAATTCCCTCTACTGCATCACATACTACAACGGATCCGTCTATTGCTCTTAAACTTCGTATAACACGACCAGAAAAATCAACATGTCCTGGAGTATCAATCATGTTAATAACATAATCATTTTCTCCTTCTTGATAATGTAAAGTTACATTTGCTTGAACAATCGTAATACCACGTTCCTGTTCAGCTTTCATTGAATCCATTGCAAGAGCAGATCCTGCTGATGAGGGTGAAATTATTCCAGAATGTGCTAAAAGACTGTCACTCATTGTAGTTTTTCCATGATCTACATGAGCGATAACACCAAAATTTCGAATCTTATTCTTATCTTTAATTATTTTCATTACCTGTTCTGTAGACTTGTATTTTGTCATATTTGACAATCCTTGGTGATGACGTATTAAACCTTATGAGACTTTTGATTAAAAAATAATTTTAGAGGATTTACAACTATAGTTCAAGCTCACTTTTTTTTAAAAGATTCTTGGTGAGATCCAAATATGCCTCAGGATCAATTTCTTTTGCAAATCCCTTATCGGTATTGATTAGATATATAGAATTAATTCTTGCATTTTGGATCTCTTCAAATTTGATTTGTGGTCGTTTATAGAATCGATCACAGATATTTTTGATTTTAGTAATCTGTTCATCAGTTCTAACATCAGGGGGAATTAAGAATATACTAGGAATTGGTAAAACATTAACAATCGGTGTAGCCAGACAGAATTTTACACAATGTTGACTATATCTTGCTATTTTACTAATTATTCTAGCTGTATAGTAATCAATAGTATCCAAAGCATGTTCTGGTGGTGTAAAACCTGTCTCAATTTCAACAATTGTTGTACCATCACCCTTACTAGCAAAAAGATCACATACTAAAATATCAGATACTGATTTTTCAACATCTACAATATAACCATATGAAATGAGTTCGGATGAACAAATTAACTCTAAAACAGAATGATTAATTTTTACAAGATTTTGTTTATAAAGATCAATTAATTTTTGCCTGACAAAATTTAGTTTTGGTTTATCTTTTTCTTCTAAACGACTAGAGAGAAGTTCAGTTATAGCATAAACATCGTCTCGGAATTTTTCTATGTCCAAGTATATATTTTTGAGAATTATGGGATTTAAGAATCTTGATATAGAAAATACTAGTACAATAATGGTAGAAAAACTAATAGAATTTACACGTTATAACAATGATAACTAAAGCTTAGGTGTTAAACTTAGTCTACCTTTTGCAGATAATACAATAATTGATGATATTGCAACAATAAGAACTAGCGATGCAATAGTACCAAATTCTGGAATTACAGCACCATCAGCAATTTCTACTTCTACAGTAGATTGATATGCAGTAGCATCACCTTGCTCTGCTGTTACTGTATAAACTCCATCTTGACTCCACATTGGACCACCAACTCCTATATCACTTGAAAATGCTCCATCAGAACCAGGAGTTAATTGATCAATAGATACTATATTTCCATTAGGAGCAATTACCTTTATGGAAACAGCGGATTCAGTTCTATCTGTAGTACCGTTAATTGTAAATGATATTGCACCCTCAACTGCATCAGCAGAAATTGATAATCCTGATGAACCTTCAGTTGTAGATTCCATTTTTGTAGTATAACCATCATCAGTTGTACCTGTGTTATCTATTGTAAGAGATGTATCAGATGTTACACCACCAGAAACATCAACATCAAATGATGCATCATACAATGCACCAGTACCTGCACGAATATTTATTGTATATGTTCCATCTTGTGTCCATGTACCACCAGTTGAAATATTAGTTGCAAAATTACCACTTCCATCTTTAGAAATTTGATCAATTGTTACAATATTTCCGTTAGGAGCAATTACACTTATTGTAACAGTTTTGTCAGCTGCAGAACCACTATAACCGTCAATACTAATTTGATCACCACCATCAGATGCTGTAACAGTAATTGTCACTCCTGCATCAGCTGCAAAAGCAGTATTTTGTAATGACATACCAGTAACCATAGTTACAGCAAATAGCATTACAAGTAATGAAACTGGCAATTTTTTAGTAAACAATCTATTAATGACATAGAATATTGGGTATTTATGGATTCCTCTTACTGAATTTCTACTAAATTGAAATTGAAATTTAGACATGAAATGTAGCCTGAAAAATATATTTTAAATATATACAGATATTAAAAAATTCAGAATTTTTCAAAGTCAAAATTTGTACATGTTCTAAAAATTTAGTTTAAAAATTTAAAATGAGATCTAATTTATCCATGCCATAAAACCACCTTCCAAATTGACTGCATTAAATCCGGCCTTGGTCAATTCATCAGATGCTATATTTCCACGATATCCAGAAGCACAATATGTACAAATTTTTTTATCTTTTAAATTATCAATTTTTCCTTGTTTAATATTACGTATAACAAGTCCTAACGGCATATTTTGTGAATTCTCAATTTTTCCATTTTCAAATTCATCAATTTCTCTAACATCAATTATAACATAATCATTGATATTGTCTTTTAATTCATTTTTTGTGATATTTGACATAATATTCAATAATTGAATTGATATATAATTTTGACTAAATAGTACACATGCAGTTCAAACAAATTTAATTAGGATTTTTCTATATAGATTAGATGCAGAAAGAATTAGAAGAATTACTTGTTTTGTATGAAAAACATAATGTAAAATTTAAACTAATAATTGATGAAAATGAATTTGATGTAAAAAGTGTAAATATTAAAAATGAAGTAACTCCTGTGACAAAACCTACTAAACGCGGTGGAGTATATTTTTCAGATACTATAGTTAGTAAAATTAATGTTATAATTAGTGATTTGACAGTTACTAAACATTTGACAAAAGCTATGTTAGGTCCAAATACAGAATTTCAGGATATAATACTACGAGTTACATATAAGAAAAAAAATATAGATTACAACATGAATATTATAACAAACTTAACAAGTAGTATGCAAAATTCTAACGAAATAGAATTAAATTTAATTATTCAGAATATAGTTGCGGAATAAACTATAGAAGTTTGTAATACTTATCATATTCTTCACGTAAATGTTCGTCAGATAAAACTTCATACGCACTGTTAATTTCAATCATTTTATCTTCAGAGGAATTTTTTCTTTTATCTGGATGCCATTCCTTTGCTAATATACGAAATCGTTCTTTAATTTCAATTTTACTTGCTGATTGGGAAATTCCTAACACTTGATAGTAATTTGGTAATGTGTTATTTTTTAACATCTGATCAAATTCTTTTTGATCTTTTGAATTATTTTTCCTATTCGAGAAAAATTCTTCTTCTGACCAATCAGAGTGATATTTTTCATAGTCACGATTTTTTTTTGAATTTAGATCAAGATTATCATATGTTGTTTTTTTACCTAAAATAATATTACGTGCAAGATAGACAAATATTCCAGCAACAACAGCAGTTGCAATAACAAAAGTGAGAATTAAATCTTCTTGACTTATGTAAAAATCATTAACAGCTGATGGAGGATTAACTTGCGGACCAGATTCATAGAAAAAAGTTATAGACCCAACCATATTTCCAGATTCTAATAATATTTCATATGTACCACTTTTTGACCAACCATTAATACCTGCAATGACAAGTGTTGAAAAATTTCCCCCTTCATCAACCAAAATTTTTTCAGTCCAAACCATATCACCATCAAAATTTTTTATTGTTACAAAAACTAAATTCTGTGGTGCATCTAAAACTGAACCCCAGATTGAAATTATATCAGATTTCTTATATGCTGTATTATCTATATTGATGTTAATTTGTTCAGAAAATGAAAGACCTAAACTAGATAGAATTAAAATTCCTAAAATAAATCCAAACAAACAGATTTCTTTCAATATGACATTTGTACCTATTTTATTAAATATATAGATAAACTGTAAATCTCAAAATTATAAAATTCTTAGGTATAGATTATAAGAAAATTGTTAAAAAAACCAATATTGTAAAAAAAAATTTACTGGTTTTTGCTAATAATAGAGCATAGTAAAAAAAACATGGTTATAGGTTACTGCGTAAAATGCAGAGACAAACGAGAAATGCAGGGCACTGAAGGAATTACCATGAAAAATGGTAAAGCCGCAATAAAAGGCACATGTCCAGCATGTAGTACATCGATGTTTAGAATAGGCAAAGCCTAAACTAACATCAATTACTTTTTTTAAAGATTTTCTCTACTGATAGTTCCACTCATCAGAAATACCATTCCATAATAATCGAAATGATGTTGGATCCTGATTGATTTCACCTTGTATTCTATTATCAACTGCAAAAAAGAAATTTTCCATAGCATCAACACCGCCGTTTTCAAAAAGTTCGTGCCCTATCTCTTTAAATCGTTGCTTTTTTGATTCAATTAAATCTGAATTTGGATTCTGAAGGCAAAATGTTAGTATGTCAATCATTTCTTCTTCTAATATAAAGTCCATAAAGGATTTGTTAATAACTTATTAAAAAAATTATTGCCTACTTAGAAGCAACTTTATCATGTAATTGTGCTAAAATTAATTTTGTTTTCTCTTTATTTTCAAAAGATTCTGTACCTCCATCAAGAATAGAATCAACTTCAAATTCTTTATCAACAAGAATATCTACAACATGTTCATCCAATGTGCCTATTCCAACTAGGTAATAAGCAAATACAGTATTTTTCTGACCAATTCTATGAAGACGATCTTCAGCTTGCCTATGAATCGCTGGACTCCAATCTAATTCTGCAAATATAACATAACGAGCTGTAGTAAGATTAATTCCAACATTTCCTGCACGAAGTCCTGCAATCATTAATTTAGTTTTTCCTTTTTGAAATCTATCTATTTCATTGTCACGAACTGGAAGAGTTTGTCCACCAATAATTGATGATGGATTATGTTCTGCCAAATTTTGGTGTAGCATTTTATGAAGTGCCCTATGATGGCAAAATACAACTATACTTTCATCCGTTTCCATTACTTCATTTACAAATTCAGTTACATGCTTTAGTTTTGACATTCCAGCTACTTGACGTTCACTTTCAATTGCACGTTGGTATGATGCAGATTTATCAAATGCAGTTTCTGCATACTTTTGTTCTGCTTCAAGTTTCTTCCAAATTTTATCTAATTCATTTTTATAGTACTTTTCATCAGCTGTGATTTTTGTAGTGTGTCTTACTTTATCCTTAAGATCTTTTAGTACATCTGATTTTTTTCTACGTAGCATAACATGTGTTGTCAATTGTTTTCTTAGTGTATCACGTTTATTATCTAAAACTATTGCTTTTCCTTTGTCATCAACCCAACAAAAATACTCACAAAATTCTTTAAAATTACCTAGTAATCCGGGTTTCAATATATCTACTATTGGCCAAATTTCAGAACCTCTATTATAAATCGGAGTTCCAGATAAACCGACTCTATATTTTACAGATTGTAATGCAGCTAATTTTTTTACAGCTGAATATTTTTGTGTCGTCTTTGAACGTAAATGTTGAACTTCATCACATACAATCGAACGAATGTTAAGTTTCGCTAAATCAGAATAACGTTTATGCAATAATTCATAATTAATTATGTAAAAATCATATTCACCAATTTCACCAGACTTACCTACACGTATCATTGTAGATGTTGGTGAATCACTATCAATAATTTTACCATTTTTACTTTTCTTTTTTAAGAATTTTTTAATTTCATTTTGCCAATTAGTTAATGTAACTAACGGTGCAATGATTAAAGCAGGAAATGATTGTTTTTCCTTGGATAAATATGCCAAAGTTTGAACAGTTTTCCCCAAACCCATTTCATCTGCCAATAATGCATTACCAGATGATTTTAATAGAAAATCAAGTCCTTCACGTTGAAAATCTAATAATGTTCCTCGAAATTGATTTGACGGTGTAGCCTTTTCAAGTTTCTCGATCTTTGGTGTACGTCTTTTTTTAATAACTAATGAGGAAGCTTTTCTTTTCCATACAGATGTAGAAATAACTGTCAATGAATAACGATCAACTATCCATTTTAGTTGTTTCACATTCTCATCATTATCAGAAACAATTGCTTCATCAGGTTTATCACCATACCAAGCTCTAGGAATAAGTTTTGAAACCATATTTACCGCACGTGAACCACTAACTTTCCAACACCAAGTGCCAGAATATCGATCTAGAACAAATTCTAAAGTACCAAAGTTTGCCATATCATTATCTTCCGAATTTCGTTAATTATTTTTCATCATTTATGAATCTTGGGATTTTGTTCGATCTATCACTAATAGAAAATAGTACAAAATATGAAAAATAGTCATAATTTTTATCTTATCACTAATAATTTTAAAATTAAATTAATTATTCGGTATATATTTTAGAAAGAATTCATAAAATTTGAATATTGAAAAAACAAAAGGATCTAACAATGTTTAACACATGTTTAAAGGAAGTAGGATTATAATTTGATGCTTACATCGTTTGATAATACTGGATTACTCAAAGTCTTGAATTTTTTGAAAACACATGAATCTGAATATTTGTCAGGTCAAGATCTAAGTGACGTACTAAAAATTAGTAGAGTTGCAGTTTGGAAGCATGTAAAAAAAATTCGTTCATTAGGTTATAAAATTGAATCAGCACAAAAACGAGGTTATAAGTTTGTGAATACGACTGATAAATTATTACCGTGGGAAATATCTAAAAAATTAAAAACAAATTTCATTGGAAAACGGATTTACTATTTTGATGAAATTGACTCAACACAAAACTTTGCCTTGAATATATCATCTCAAAATATAGAAAATGGAACAATAGTACTGGCAGAAAAACAAGTAAATGGTATAGGTAGATTAAATCGAAAATGGCATTCCCCAAAAGGTGGAATATGGTTTTCCATAATTATTCTACCAGAGTTTGAAATATCTGATGCAACAATAATTCCAATAGCGTCGTCACTTGCACTTTGCACAACAATAGAAAAAATTCATGGAGTTAATAGTAAAGTAAAATGGCCAAATGATATAACAATAAATGGCAAAAAAGTTGCTGGCATGCTAGTAGATGCTACTATCCAAGCTAATAAAATAGAAAAAATAGTTTTGGGTATAGGAATTAATTTTAAAATTGACATTTCAAAAATAGAAAAAAAAATAAAAAACACACAAAATTACTATGGAATAACATCATTAGTTTCATCTCAAAGTAAAATGAAACAGATAGAATTATTTACTGAATTTTTATTAGAACTTGAAAAAGTAATTCAAGATTTAACTGATGGGAAAAAGGATAAAATTGTAAAAAAATGGTCACGCCACACAGATATTTTTGGCAAGCAAATCAGTATTAAAACAAATAAAGGAAAAATTACAGGGATTGCTACAAAAATTGACTTAGATGGTGCATTAATTATTAAAACAAATGGCAGTACTAAAAAAATTTTTGTAGGTGATGTAATTATCGAATAATTATCTAACTATTTCTTCTTGTACTACGCTTAATTAACACTCTTTTCTTGTTTTTTAGTTTTTTTTTTGCTTTTTTAAATTAGTTCTGGTTTTTGGTTTAGTCGACTTTTTTAAATTAGTTCTAGTTTTTGGTTTAGTCGACTTTTTTAAATTAGTTCTGGTTTTTGGTTTACTTGAATCAGATTTTATTAATAATTGTTCTAAAATGTAAATGTATGATGTATAAACATCATTCAAAGATGATTTTTTTTCAATAATTTTTTTTAATAATTCATTTTGACGTAATAGATTTGCCTTATCAATTAATTCTGGAATATTTTTTTCTTGTGTATCAAATGAATCAATTTCAGATTGCAGTTTAGATAATTGATGTTTTATTATATCAAACTTAGATAGATTTTTCATACTTTGACTTAATTTTACCATTGTTTAACTTTTCACCGATAAAATTGTAGTTATGTTTTAATCTAGTATCTAAAGAAAATTAAAAATGAAACACGGTAATTTTATTCGTCTAACTCTTATTTTCATTTTATTTGGTACTTTATTCACTTCATCGTTTAATCAAATTGCCATAGGAGAGGAGATTTTTCAAATTCCAGAGTTATTTAATGATGCAACAAAATATTTCATGATAGGTGAATACAGACAATCTATAATTATATACGAGAAAATTTTGGAATTAGAGCCAAATAACGTTAAAACATTGTTGATGAAAGGTGTAGCTCTTAGTAATATTGATCGACATAAGAATTCAATTATCGAATTTAACAAAGTTTTGTATATTCAGCCAGAAAATCTAATGGCATTACTTGGAATTGGTGTAGGATTTGGTAATCTTGGTGAATATAAAACAGCACAAAAATATTTTGATGAAGCATATGAAACTTCACCAGAAAATCATATAGCCCTTAATTATAAAGAATTTGCAGAAAAAGTAATCAAAAAATATCCATATAATGAAGTTGAAGGTCCAAAAATTTTTGAAGTGGAAAATATGGAAACCATCCCATACTGGGTAAAAAATAATGCAGGATGGTGGGCTAATGGGGAAATTCCAGACGCAGCATTTATTTCAGCATTACAGTTCTTAATTCAAAAAAATATTATAAAAATACAAACAAACGAAGTTATTGATGATAAATCATCAATGATACCACCATGGATAAAAAATAATGCAGGATGGTGGGCTAATGGGGAAATTCCAGATATAGATTTTTTATCTGGAATACACTATATGATTAAAAATGGAATAATAATTATCGAGATACAAGAAAAAAATGAACCTACAGAAGAAGAACAATTTGTAATAAATAGAAATCTCTGGGAATTTGAAAGATATCTAGATAGAATTCTAACAGCTATAGAAAATGATACACGTTATATTGAATATCCAAATCCTAGTGGCGATGTTATAAAGAAATTTTTACGAGACTATGTTAAGTGGAATTTTGAACAGCAGATTGAAACTGGTAATTCTAGTTTCCCTAGTCCTACATATACACAAGATGGCAATATGTATCATGTCAATTATAAAATATACATTAATTCTCAGCCTAACAGTCTACCATTAGATCATGTAGGGACATTAACTGATTCTTTTGAATACTGGGAAAATAAAACATTGAAGGCATCTGATGGAAAAGACGTGAAAATTAAATTTACTACTACTAAATCTAAAGCAGATGCCAATTTATGGGTAACTTGGGTTGTACGAAGTCTTGGAGAGAATGTTTTAGGACATGCTAATCTCGGAAAAGGAGTTATAGAAGTCGCACTTGGAGGATATGGTTGTGACGGTAACTTTCAATTATACCATGTAGAAACTGTCAAAAAAATTATGACTCATGAACTAGGCCATGGAATTGGTTTGTTGCATAGTAAAAATACAAATGATATAATGTATCCATCATTACAGGGTACACAATATGCATATTGTTTATTAGATGTGAATAAGCAATTTACCAAGGATGTAGAAGGAATTATTTTAAGAAAATAATTTAATGTTATCCAAGTGATCTTGAATGTTTTTGTGTATGTGGTCGTTCACCAGAAAATTTTCGTCTCATATGACCAGAAGGACGTCCATAGATAAGCTCTAAAAACCAACTCTCATGTTCAATTTCTTCCATCAGTATATCTTTTGCAATATCATATGTTACAGGATCTTTACCATAAGTCATGTTACATACTTTATTCCAATTTACAATTGCACCTTGTTCAGCCTTGAGACATTTTTCTAATATTGCATTTATGTCAGTTTTTTTTGGTGGAAGTTGTAAAAATTCGCATCCAGACATCTTAGTAAACGCCTGTGCATCATCTGGTAAACTTCCTCCTAATTGAAATATTCTTTCAATACATGATTCAAAATGACTAAGATCTTCTAATCTTGCATCCTCAATAATACCTTTAATTCCTTCACCATCAATTCCTGTGCAATGCATTCTAAGATTTGTAAAATAATAATATGCAGTAAATTCAACAGATGCATTTGCCACCAATAATTTTATGAGTTTGCCAACATCTAGACCATTTTTTTTAAGAATTTCTACACCTACTACATGAGGATCTTTACTTTTACCCATTGTAAGAAATCATTATAATTCATATTAAAAAGATTATTAAAATTCTAAAATCTGTTACTGCTTCATATTCTATAACGATTCATTCTAAAAATATATAATGTAAGAAGTTAGGTATGCCTACACACAAAACACCTTTAGAAACTGGGAAAAAGCGTAATAAGTCAAAACGTATCATTATTGTGGATGCAAAAAAATGATAAACAGCGTTGTCCATCTTGTAATAAGACTTCTCTTGTATTAGATCAAAATTCTGGTGAATTAGCATGTAGTGCATGTGGTATAGTAATAACTGAAAAAGGTGCAGCCGATGGACCTGAATGGAGATCATTTGCGAATGATGGAGTTGACAAAAGCAGAGTTGGTGCTGGTACATCAATTACAATGCATGATATGGGATTATCAACAGTAATTGGTGCAGTTAACAAAGATGCAACAGGTAAACCACTTTCTACATCAATGAAAAAATCAATTGAAAGATTACGAACATGGGATAGTCGTTCACAAGCTCATACATCTACAGATAGAAATCTTCGACAAGCTTTAAGTGAAATGGACAAACTAAAAGACAAATTATCATTGACTGATGCAGTAATTGAAAAATCTGCATATATTTATCGAAAAGCAATTGAAAAAAAATTAGTTAAAGGCAGATCAATACAAGGATTAGTTGCAGCATGTGTTTATGCAGGATGTAGAGACACAGGGACACCAAGAACACTTGATGATGTTGCAGATGGTATAAACATTAGAAGAAAAGACGTTGCAAGATGTTATCGTTTGATTTTCAGAGAACTAGATCTTAAAATTCCTGTTGCAGATCCAGTTAATGGTATTGCAAGGATTGCAAGTATAGCAGGATTAGGTGAAAAAACAAAACGTAAAGCAATTAAAATCTTGGGTAAAGCAAAAGAAATTGGAATGGTTGCAGGTAAAGATCCAATGGGATTAGCAGCAGCTGCACTTTACTTAGCATGTATAACAAGTGGTGGTAGTAAAACTCAAAAAGAAATTTCATTAGCGTCAGGTGTTACAGAAGTAACTATCAGAAATCGTTGTGCAGGTCTAAGAGACTTGATTGATTAAAATTTAGAAATCTGAATTTTAAAGATTATGCAACAGATGGTTCTTTAAATATTTTTAAATATCATTCAAGTTCATTAAGCGGATCATTTTCTCTTCGTCTCATTACAATAAACATTCCAATTGTCAAACCAAACTGATAGAATGCATATAGAATTATTTGGAAATATGTAGGTACATAGTCTGTAAATTTACCTAGCATTGCGATAATTAGAACGATTACACTTATTGTAAAAATGAAATAACGCGAAATGGAATTAATTTCTGCAAATCTAAAAATTAGAATCAAAGTCAATGTTACAAAAATTCCAATTATTGCAAAAAATCCAGCATCAAGACCAAGAAAGTCAGTTAATAAATTGAAAATTCCTTCTGGTGTTTCAGGAATTATAAATTCATTAATTTCAACTTTTCCAGGTTCTGCAAATTTAGATATATTCCCTGTTGCATTAATTACAAATAAAATCAATATTATGATTGAAACACCTTTTGCATATTTTTTTATTTTTGGAAATTTTCGTCTAATGCCTCTTGCAAGTATTGCTCCTTGAAGTAAACCAATTACAAATACTATACCAAATGTGATAAGAAAGTTTTCTTCGGCGAGTTGTAGTACATCCAATGTCTCATCATAATTTAGGATTATCCTTTTTTAAAGACAAGGTTATCAAAATAACACAAATAGGATATAATCAAGAAGCTTTTTCAACTAAGAAAGTTCTCAAATGTTATTGGCTGATGAATTTAGAATAGATACACCATATCTGCCTGGAGAAAAAGGATGCAGATTAACATGGATTTTAGGTATGGATGATGAAAAAACACTCTATCTGAGACATGAAGATCTTTTTGAATTACTTGATGTTTTAACACATGGATCAACAGCTAAAATAGAAATGGAAGATGGTGCAAGTTCAATTCTAGTAAATTCTGATACAACTGATTTTTTTCTTGCAGGTCAAACATCATTAAAAATTGAAACATTGGCATTAAAACTTGCATTGAAAGAATTCAAAAAAAATAATCCTGATGCATGACTAAAATTTCCATTGTTAAATTGAAACCAATGAAATTAACAATTAGTTAATTCAACATTATTGATTAATTTTCTTTTTTTTTCTAATAGTAGAATAAATCAAAAATCCAATATTGATCATTGGAAATATTTCAATCAAATCAACACCATACATAAAAAAATCAAGTATTGGGTGAACTCTACTTATCATTCCAGCTTCCAAATACAAATCTGCATTCCAGATCATATGAGGAATTTGAATGTAGATTATGAATGCAGTTAAAAATAACGATTCTGTTACATGCCTTTCATACCATGACCAAAATTTAGTCCATGTAGTTTGTTTTTGTGTTTTTATTTTATTCATACAGTGTTATGTAATTATTACATTTTAAAGCTTATTTTTTTTAGGTTTTCCTAAGTTTTTTTATAATTTTTACTTAGTTTTACCTAATTTATTATAAAATTTATTAGTGATAGCTAATGTAAACAAATGAAAGGCATATTCTCAATTATAAGAATGGAGAATAGTCGTGTATAGTTATCACTAAGTGTATTAAAAATGATTTGTCATGCATAGTCTCTATGTTTGTGGCCGTACCGATGTTTTGGTCTATTAGTAATGGCACGCTCATCACTCGCCGAAGCTTGTGATCTACACGTCCATTCTATCAACGCAGTCTTCTGCTGCGAACCTTCAACTAATGTAACGCTGTCATGTCTCGGGATAGGCTTCGTGCTTAGATGCTTTCAGCACTTAACCTAAATCGCTTAGCTGCCCGGCCTGCCCTGTCGGACAACCGGTAGACCAGCGGCGACGATGCTCTGTTCCTCTCGTACTAAGAGCAACTTCCCCTCAGACAGCGACGCTTCCATCAGGCAGAGACCGACCTGTCTCACGACGGTCTAAACCCAGCTCATGTTCCCTTT
>Ga0114996_10000821_pt1 | contig 43160 bp, 41 predicted proteins | sample ArcticOcean_MG_C_4_FD_87039 | JGI IMG/M metagenome (GOLD analysis project Ga0114996, IMG submission 87039) | Marine microbial communities from western Arctic Ocean - ArcticOcean_MG_CB4_134 | ecosystem: Environmental > Aquatic > Marine > Oceanic | place: Arctic Ocean: Canada Basin | collected... | reverse complement strand
CAACCACGCTGCTCTCGAAACGGTGATTCGCTATGCCCACGAGCAGGGGCTCATCAGCACGTGGCCCGCAGTAGAGGACCTTTTCTTCGCCGGGGCTATCTAGCCGCCCCTCGCGCAGAGCAGCTTCACCTGAATGTAGCTTGTGTAGCCACTGTTATTCGTGAGGTAGATGTGTGACAACTACCCATCGTGCGGTGATCACCCCATGTCTACTCTGAAGCAGCATAGGCTTGCGGAGTACTACGCGTCTTCGTGTCGGCGCATTCCACGCCGAAAGCTGGGTGTGCTGGCTCAGGAGCAAACGGGACCAAATGGAACAAACCAGAACACATCAAGATGTGTGACATTGACCCCGTCGGTGAGCCGTGCCCCCGCTCAACGCCAAACGCCTTACAGCGCGTGGCAACTAGTCGCGAACGGCGTCAACTCCCGCTTTGAAGGCAGTGAGCGTCTGCTGCACGTCCGCCTCGTCATGGCAAACCCCGACGTAGACCTTACCGGGAGGCTTGAACACACCGTGCTCCAAGAGGGTTTCGTCGAAAACCTTATTCTTCGACTTGTCGGCGCCCATGGTTGAGCGGAACCCCGTGATGGGCGTCACCGTGAAGTAGACATCGAACATGATGTCTATCCCGCTTACGGTGGCTGGAATCTCCGCCTCATCTAGCATCTGCTGGAGGCCATTGCGCAGCCTTCCTCCAGTTTCCCAGTACCCGTCGTAGAGGCCCGGCTCACGCATGATTTCAAGCGTAGCCAGGCCTGCTGCAGCCGCAACGGGGTTGCCATTGAGCGTACCGATCTGCGGAAGGAAGTCGCTCGCGTCGACAGCGTGGGAGTCGTAGACATCCATGAGCTCTTTGCGGCCGACCACAGCGGCCAGAGGGAAGCCACCGCCAACGATCTTCCCGATTGCCGTGAGATCAGGCGTGACACCGTAGTACTGCTGCGCGCCACCGTACGCCATACGGAATCCCGTGACAATCTCGTCGAAGATCAGCGGGATGTCGTAGCGCGTAGTGACCTCGCGGAGGCCTTCGAGGAAACCGGGCAGGGGAGCGAGCACGCGCTGGACAGGCTCGACCATGACTGCTGCGAGATCGTTGTGGTTCTGCTCGATGATCGCAACCGTGGTCTCCAGGTCGTTGAAAGGGGCCACCAAGACCGTGTCCTGGACGGCCTTTGGAATGCCTGCCGACGACGGCTCCGGTGCGGGGAACGGGACCGTACCGCTCGGCGACAAGCTCATCAGCGAATAGTCGTGCATCCCATGGAAACCGCCCTCGAACTTGAGTATCTTGTCGCGTTTGCGAAATGCCCGAGCCACACGGAGAGCGTAGGAGGTGGCTTCGGTGCCGGTGGATGTGTAGCGCACCTGTTCAGCGCACGGAACGGCCTCTACGATCCGTTCTGCTAGCTCTACGGCATACGGATTCTGGGTGAAGAAAGTCGTTCCCTTGCGCATCGCCTCTTCTGCTGCCGCGATTACCTTGGGGTTGGCGTGGCCGACAACCATGGGGCCGGAACCGAGCAGATAGTCCACGTACTCGTTGCCGCTAACGTCCCATATACGAGAACCTCGGCCCTCTTTCACAACAAACGCATAGTCGTCGGCGAGACGTACGTTGCCTAGCGTACCGCCTGGCAGGACAGTCGCGGCGCGCGCCAGAATCTGCCGTTCTTCAGGGGTGCGTCGAAGGTCAGACATACTGTTCCTCGTGAGGTAAGGGAGTTTCGAGTATGGTACGCGAGCTACGGTCGTGCGTCATGGTTGACTCCGAGAGCGCGAATAATCGTGGCGTCGTATCAAGCCGAATAGCCAGAAGCACCAGGCACCTCAGGAGAGCGTTAGATATTGGTTGAGGGACGCAACGTTCAAGAATATGTTGGTTCCTTTGAACGGCTCTGAAACAGCTGAGGTGCTACTCTAGGCTGCGAAAGAATGATTGCTCAGATGACGCTGGTGCGTGTAGTGGCCGTCGCTGCGCTTACCCGTTCCATCGTTCCTGCTTCCGGTGAGTTGAGCGCCGTGACGCAGGAGGTGCAGGGCGTCATTGATGAGACCATCTCCGCCGAACTCACAGAAGCTGGAGACTACCTGAACGGCCTTGGTAAGCAGTGCCAAGGAGAGGGCATAGAAGCCTTGACCCAGGTGCGGCAGGGCGTAGGCGGCCAGGAACTTCTCGAGGCGATGGAGGAGGAACAGATTGACGCGGCCGGCATCGCGACCTATGGTCGCTCAGGTACCAGCCGGACGGTCTTTGGTAGCGTGGCTGACCAGCTTATCCGGGAGTCCGGGAAGCCGGTGTTGGCGATTGAGGGGAAGCAGTAGGCGATCTTTCCGCCTGCACGATGGTGAAATTGAGCAATCGCAGTGGCCGGAGGATAACGTGTCAAGTAGCAGTGTAGAGACGGTACGCGCTGCCGGGAACGATATGCAATTGCATACCGCAAAGCCAGATGAAGCAGGGCAGAAGCCTGCGATCATCGTGATTCAAGAGATCTTCGGCGTGGACGATCACATTGAGGATGTGGCATTGCGATTCGCTGCGGCGGGTTACTTTGCAGTGGCTCCTGAGCTATTCCACCGGGGTGGAGCGGGTACAGTGATTCCATATGCGGAGACCGAGCGGGCGTTCGGTGAGCGCGACAAGCTGAGCAACGACGACATTGTCGCTGATCTCCAGGCAACTGTGGATTACCTCAAGAGTAACCCCGACGTGGATTCCGACAACATCGGTATCGTGGGCTTTTGCTTCGGCGGGTTTGTCTCCTACTACTCGGCGGCCACGGTGTCAGCCATAAAAGCTGCAGCGGTGTTCTATGGCGGTGGCGTGCTGCCTCGGCCGGGGTCACCGGCAGACGCCCCTCGCGTGCTGGACCTCACGGCGGACCAAGTTGACGCCCCGATGATCGGCTTTTGGGGAGACCAAGACGGCGGCATCCCCCTGGAGAATGTCGCAGCCATCGAGAGCACATTGAAGTCCAAAGGGAAGGACTACGAGAGCCACACCTACGAGGGTGCTGGCCACGGTTTCTTCTGCAACGACCGCGCCAGTTATAACGCAGCGGCCGCGAACGACTCGTGGTCGAGGACCATCGACTTTTTTGGGAAGCATCTCAAGTAGCCGCGTGGTTATTGGACGCCAAAAGGGCCGCCCATCTGGGGCGGCCCTTTGCTTCGCTATGACATCCGCGTGCCGGCTACGGCGCGTCGACGCTGACTCCGAGGCGCACCGTGCGCGGCCCAGCTGTCGTTTCGACCCAAGAGGCGTCATTGTCCACGATGGCAGCGGCAGCGCGGGTGGCGTACGGCTCGGGATTCGACGCACCTGCAGGCGCTACGCCGTAAATAGCGAGCGTCTTTGCCCCATCGATCAAACGCTTGCGGACACGGATGATGCCCATGTCCGTGGTACCGAGGTGCTCATGACTGCGGTTGTAGATTGGGCCCATCCCTTCCTGCATCGCAGTATCTTGTGGCCACACTCCAGGCAGACCGGAAAAGCTCTTCGTGGTTTGAAACTCCCAGTCGATGGGAAACCGCGAGTGCCCCTCGTGCTTGAGCTTGGTTCGCCACGTCGCGTTGCCAGGGACCGCGGCCGCGGGCTCGAAAGCCTCGACGCTCGGGTGGAGTCCCTCGAGCCCATCACGTTGGTACATCATGATGTTTCGTTGCTCCTGAGACAGGGGCGCCGAAGGGTGATACGTGAAACACAATGCCATCGTGTGGGTGTCGTCGATGGGGACCCAGGCGTGACCGCTATACACGGGGCTTACTCCATATGGCGGAATCAGCGTATGGAACGGCATAAGGAACTGGGTGATGCGCCAGTAGCGAGAGTCTTCCTCCGCCTTGTATGACGCACCGATCATCACTCCAGCGTCGGTATCGAGCACCTGGAAGTGGGGGCGCTTGTCCTGCATGCGGTAGCTCTCACCCTTGGATCGGACGAGATTGACCGCCACCGGTGTGGTAAAGGCGTCGTTGCTCAGCGCGCTGTGTAGGAAAGTACTGTGGCTTGAATCGATCTCGCCTTCCAGCGCCTGCATGAAACTGCAATTCTCGATACGCTTGGTAACGTAGACCTGCTCCTCGGGAACTGTATTCCATTCCAGATTAGGCAGTGACGGCGGCGCCGCATCTGGACCCATGTATGTCCAGACGATCCCGTTGCGCTCGACGCACGGGTAAGCGGCGACAGTGACTTTGTCCTTGAAGTTGCTTTCTTCGGGCTCATTGGGCATGTCCACGCAGAGTCCGCTGGGGTCGAACATCCAGCCGTGGTACGCGCAGCGGATGCCGCCCTCTTCGGGACGCCCGTAGTACAGTGGGGCGCCTCGATGCGGGCAATGGGATTGCACCAGGCCAACGCTGCCGTCGCCCGACCGGAACGCGGTGAGATCTTCACCCAGCAGGCGCATGTCTAGCGGAGGTGACTTGGGAGTAGGGAGCTCTGACGAAAGGATCGCGGGGATCCAGTAGTGCCGGATGGTGTTGCCCATGGGCGTCCCTGGCCCGACCTGCGTTAGCAATTGGTTGTCACTAGTGGAAAGCATGGCCGCCTTTCGATCTCAAAGCAGTGAGCCCCTCCAGGTTATCTGGAGGGGCTCACTTATTCTACCGGAGCAACGGGCGTTCCTAGTCGCTATCCGGAGGCCGAGCGGACGGCGAATATCAGCGACTTGACCGTGACAGGAATGACTTCGCTGACGCCCATTGGTTTGCCAATATCAATGTAGTCAAGATCTCCGACTTCAATGCCGTCGACGGCGATGACCGCCCTGTCGAGTTTGATCTCTTCCTTCAGGATGCCGCCCAGAGATTTCCCGACGTCGACGTCAAGCACAAGGAAGATGGGTGCGCCCGGTGGCTCTGTTTTGTCGACGATGCTGTCAATAGCTTCCGAAAGCGTGCGGATGTAGCGGTAGTCGGGTTGGCCAGCCACGCTCATAGCCAGGGCCATGGTCGAAGAAAGGGTTTCCACATCATATTTGCTGAGCGCCGTGCGGAGAGCCTTCTGCATCTCTTCCAGCGTCTGCTCCTTGTCGATGTAGGCACGGGCCACCTGAATCCCACGTACAGGCATGACGTCGTGCGTAGAAATGTAGCTGGTCGACCCCGAAGCTTGAAGGGTGTATTCGCCTGCACCGATCACGGTGGCGCGGATGCCTTCGGTCGGGGTGATGAGCACTCCAGGGTTAAAGGTTGCCAGCGACCGCTCACGGACCTTGTCTCCTAGCCATGGGCCGATGTCGCCGAAGGTGGCGGTTTCCCGTTTGTAGACATATTCGGATACACCGCCTGAGTAGACGATGTGGTCGATGTCCTGAAGCGCATGGTCGTGGAGTCCCTCGGTCAGCAGGAGCGATGCCGTGAGCGGTTCGAGCGTGCCGCCGCTGATGACGTCGAACAGAATCTCAGTCTCTCTCGCTGCGAATTCTTCGCGTTGCTCAGCGGTCAGTTTGTCGCCCACTTGAACCGTGTGCCCAAGGTCCTTCATGATTGTACGAGCGGGTTGCTCCACGCGGGTGATGGTCATATCGTCGTCGTAGGCGATCAGGCGCGCGCCGACTTCCACCGCGACCATCTGCGTGATCTCGCCCGCCTTGATGAGCGTGAGCTTTGTGGTACCGCCGCCCATGTCTACGTCGAGGACGGTCGTGTTGTGGAGCTTGGAGGCGGTCACTGCTCCTGAACCGAATGCAGCAAGCAACGCTTCGTGCATGGGGCCCGCAGAGGCGCAGATGAATCTCCCCGACTCCTCCGAGAAGTACTCAAGGATCGGCTGGGCGTTCTGTTTCTTGAGCGCTTCACCAGTGATGATGACGGCACCGGTGTCCACGTCATCCGGCGTGAACCCTGCGTCGGCATAGGACTTGTCGATGAATGACTTCACCTGGTCCGTGTCGATCTCTGTACCGGTGAGGTAGGGTGTGAGCATGATGGGGGATTTGTAGAGAACGTCGCGCTCGGTTACGACGAACTTGGCCGATAGGCCCGCGCCTTCTCGGCGGAGGACTATCCGGGAGAAGATGGAGTGAGTCGTCGAGGAGCCGATGTCGATGCCCACACTGTAAAGCGTGAACTTCTCTATCCCCTCAATGTCCTCCACCTGATCGGCGTCGGAAAAATCAAAATGTGCGTGATCGTCTTCTTCGTCGTGCATCTGGCGTGCGCCCTCCTCTAGATATTGTTAGCCGGGCTAATCGCCTTTGGCGTAGTCCCATTCGAAATCGAGATTCTTGTAGGCCTCGGCGGGGATGGCTGATGTCATGCCGCGCTTGTCGAGTTCAGTCTCGAAATATTCACGAACCCACGGATCTTCAGCGGGGTACTCGATCTGGTCGTTGGCGCGGTCCTCGACTTTTTCTGCCCGCCCGGCGAATTGCTCGGGTGGGTGTAACGCCAAGTATCGGGCCGAACTGGTACCCAGGTTGAAATGTTGATGAAACCAGCGGTTCGGCGGTACGAAACAACTGGCCTCCTGCCACGGTATCACAATCTTTTCGGAGTTCTCATCGGGCCATAGGACTGAGTACCCCACACCACCAGGGATGACGATGACTCGTCCTGGTCCGTGGCGATGGCCCTTCTTGTAGGAGCGCTCAGGAAATACCGACATGTGGGCACGCATCTCAGAACCTGGAGTCTGGATGAAGACGACGTGCCCCCCCGCGCCTCGTCCCCAGAAAGGGACGAGCTTATCCCACGCCTGCATGTCCGGGAAGAAATTGCCCTTCCATATTTGCCTTCCGCTTTCGGCAAATCGTCCTTCGCCCGCGATGATCTCGGCGGCGGCTTCGGAGTAGAACTCTCCACCATTCGCTTGGAGGACGGTGGAATTGACATATGGATTATTGAAAAAGAAATCAGGCTCGGGCACAGCTGACATGGCAATCGGCAGGAAGTTGTAGTGCAGGAGTCGAACGGGATTGTTGCCGTCCATGTTGCCGAGTTGGCAGTAGTTGTTGCGCGGAATGAGGAACAGGCTACGCGTTGACCACTCAAACGTCTTTTTAGGGGATGCATCGTCCGACCAAACGCTGGCTACGCCGCGGCCGTTGAGAACGTAGACCAGCTCATCGACCGCCATCTTCAGCGGATCGAGTGTCGCACCTGCGGGGATCTCTTCGATGCGCGCTTCGACGACGCCCTGCATGCCGTGGAGCTGCATGAACGCTGCATTGATGTTGCGAGCGCTCCAGGGTGCCAGCTCTACGGTGCGCAGGTCCTCGATGTAGTAACCCCGATGTACCGGGATCCCTTGGTCTTCCATCCAGGAATCGTATGTGAAAGGCATCTTCGTTTCCTATGGCCCGCAGCCTGCTAGATGTGTAACGAACGCTGATGAGATAGCGGTAGCTCTTTTCTCTGTCGCGATGACTCCATAACCGAAAGGCAAACCTCTAGGGTTGCTTTGGCCCATCTGCCGTCGTGGGTTGGTCGAACGCCATTGACGATCGCGTCGTAGAGCTGCCGCACTAACCCGTCTCGTCCGGTTTCTTCAGTGTCTAGCTGGATTTCCCGGACTTCGTCTTCGCCATAATAGATGACGCCGTTGGGAGTGATACGTACTTCGGCTTTGTCGCCCGTCACAACGAAAAGGAGGTCTGATATCCATGAAAAGGACTGGGGAGCCTCTTCACGGAAGACGGCTATCGGCGCGGTGCCACCGTAGCGGCCCGCGCGCTTCAGCGCAAGCTCGTCACCCGCCGCAGACGCGAGTTCGCGGCGTGCTTTTGCGTAACGTCGGTTGTCGCGCGCCTGAGAGTGGCCATAGGTGATTTCCCCGGTGTGGAACCGGTCGTAGCCGGAGTAGACGGCGGTGGCGGACACGCCATTCTCGAAGTTGATGAACGCGGAGTAGCTGCCTGGGACGGGTCGCCCTCCGTCCCACGCTCCCACGGTTGCCGTGAGACTCATTCCCATCCCGCCCGCGACCGTGCGAATCATGTCGAACATATGTGGCCCCTGGCGGAAGACGACTCCTCCACCGAACTTTGGGTCGGTGCTGAGCTCTTCACCAGTGCGTGGGCGGTACAGCCAATCGCCGTAGTACCACGTGTTGATCATCCGCAGCTGGCCGAGTTCACCGCGGTTAATCATGTCGAGAATGGCACGCGTGGGAGGCGCGAAAGAATGCGGCGAGCAGACAACGACGACCAAACCCCTGCGCTCAGCTTCCGCGATAATCTGATCAGACTCCTCGATGGTCATGGCCATAGGTTTCTCGAGGAGCAGGTGCTTGCCTCGCGCGAATGCGGTCATGGCGTGTTCGAGGTGGAATTGATTGGGCGTGGCGATGTAGATGGCGTCGATGTCGTCTCGCTGGCACATGTCGCCCATGCTGGTGTAAGGCGTAACGCCTTGATCCCTAACGAACGCTGCTAGAGCGTCGGCGTCGACGTCTGCGGCCGCTACTATCTCGACACCAGGGTGCTTGAGAGCGGCGGGAATCATCTGGCGCGCGGCACCACCGAGTCCGGCGATGCCGAGCTTGATGACGGTGGATGTGGTCACTGGGAATGCCTCCTGCGGCAGCGGGGCCGATGATACACGGAGATACGTCGTTATGCGAAAACGGCCCCGCCATATGGCGGGGCCGTTCGTTGGTAGCCTTGGAGCGAGCGCTGGCTAGAGCGTCCCGGCTGCTGCTCGCGCGTTGAGAATGGGGCTGTACATGGTTGCCGCGCCCTGCCTGATGGACGTCGCCGCGTACTGTGCCTGCTCGGTCATGAAGGGTATGTATTGATTCTGCTCGGGGTCGCGGAACGTGCAGATCGGGTCTTTGCCTTCTTCGACGAGTCGGATGTTGTCCTCCAGCATCTGCCGGAACTGAATGATGCCTTTGTCGGAGCGACCAAGGTGCTCGCCGCTACGGTCCGCGATCGGGCCCTGAGTGATCCAGGCTGCAACATCCTGGCCGGAGTTACTGCGGAGGATCGGGAAGACCGGCTGGTCGTTCTCGTCGAGCATGGGCACGGGCGGATTGAAGTAGGGGATGTCTTCCGGTGCCTGCGGAGTGTCACCCGCGATCATCGGATAGCAAGCCACCCACCAGTGGCCAGTCGTGTAGTCATCGATGGGCACGCGTACTTGGAATGCGGGACCCATCAGGAAATTGCCCTGGCGGGTAGGGTTGATCAAGTTGAAGCCATCGCCACCCTGCCGAAGCATGTTCGGGAATACGATGGGATGCCCATCCTTCCACTCGGTGTCCTCCTCCGATCCACCCTCCCAGATACGGCGCTTGATCACGCCGTACTCGAAGTTGTCGAAGTGGATGACCTTGTGCGCGCGAACCTTCTTCAGTTCGTCGAGCTCGTCATTCTGCTCGCGGATGTAGTTGGCCCAAGCGACGTGAAGCCACTCGAGGTGGACGGGATCCAGCGAGTTCTCCTGGCACTGGAGCCAGTTGCACGGCAGCTCCGCGTAACCGATGTCGCGCAGGACACCGTCTGCTGCGTAGACATCCCACGCGGGAACCAGCGGCGCGGGCTGCGGTCCCATGTAGGCGAAGAGCAGGCCTGCTTTGGCCTCGACCGGGTACGCTTTCATCTGAATCTTGTCCTTGAAGCGTGCGTCGGGGTCCTCGGTCTCCTCGTAGGGCTGCTCGATGCATTGACCGGTCTCGTCGTAGAGCCAGCCATGATAGGGGCATCGGAGGCCGTTTTCTTCGGGGATGCCGTAAATCATGTTCATACGGCGGTGAGCGCAGTGGGGCTCCATGAGACCGAACGTCCCCGAGCGGTCCTTGTACAGGATCAAGTCCTCACCCAGCAGGCGGACCTTCTTTGTCCACTTGTCGTTCATCTGGGAAACCGCCGCGATGGGGTGCCAGTAGCGCCTCATGAGCTCGCCCGTCGGTGTGCCTGGCCCAACCCGGGAATATCGGTCATTAGCTTCTTGCGTCAGCATCAGTTATCTCCTTGAACGCCATCGAACAGTAAATGTTGACGTGTGACGGGCTTCGAGTCCCCACCGCCGTTGTTGTGCGGCACATAATAGGACGAGGCGAGGTCGCGGCGCCACTATCGGAGGAGCCTCGCAATGGCGGGGGCTCGATGAACGCCGCGGGTCTTTAGGCGCCCGGAGCGGCGCCTGCGGTCGCCCGTTCACTGCGCTGCCCGTCCCAGGTGGCCATGGTTTCCTCGATGAGATTTACATCTAGCGGGTCGCCAGCCTCGACGAGGTTGTACCCACTGCGGCCTCGGCTCAGGAACTTGACGTGCTCTAAGGGGAGCTCGACCGCCTGATTGGTAGCCGGGTCACGGAATGTGTTCATCGGGTCACCACCGTCCGCAACGATCTCTGCCTGCTCTTTGAGCAGCTTGCGGTACATGATGATGCCCTTGTCGGACTCTCCGAGCTTTTCGAGGTCGCGGCGAGCCAGCGGCCCCTGAGTCACCCAAGCCATGTAGTCCTGGTTGAATAGAATGTCGACGATGTAGCGCCCGTTCTCGTCCTTCAACGGCACGTAGCGGTAGGGGACCACTGGCTGCGCGGGGGCCACTGAACCGGGGGCTGCTCCCCACACGTAATAGGAGACGTGGTAGGTGTTGTAGTCGTCTACGGGTACACGGAACTGGAGCGTTGACTTGACCTCGTCACCCACAAGCAGAATGTGCGGGAACAGAATGGGGTGACCCTCTTTCCAGTCATCGTCGTCTTCCGTGTAGCCTTCTTCGACTCGGCGCTTGATGATTCCATGCTCGAATAGGTCGAAACCTATCTTCAACGTGATGCCTCGCTGTACCGGAAGCTCGTGCTTTCCGTGGCGAACCACATTGGTGTGATAGGCGTGCAACCACTCGTTGTGCAGTGGGTCTAGCGAATTCTCCTGGCACTGGAGCCAGTTGCAGGGTAGTTCGGAAATGCAAATCTCCCGAACCGCGTTAGCCCACGTGAGTTGCTCCCAACGCGGAAGCAGCGGCGCTGGCTGCGGCCCCATGTAAGCGAACAACAGTCCGCCCAACTCCTGGACAGGGTAGCCCGCGATCTTGACCTTCTCTTTGAAACGACCGTCAGGATGAACGGTCTCCTCGAACGGCTGCTCGATGCACTGGCCCGTCTCGTCGAACATCCAGCCGTGGTACATGCAGCGAAGGCCACTCTCCTCGGGGATGCCATACGAAAGATCCACTCGGCGGTGGGGGCACAGAGCGTCGATTAACCCGTACGTTCCCGAGCGATTCCTGTAGAGAACCAAGTCTTCGCCTAGTAAACGAACCTTCTTCGTTGGTCTGCCGTCTAGCTCGGCGGTTGCAGAAATAGGATGCCAGTACCGGCGCATAAGCTCGCCAACTGGCGTTCCCTTACCCACCCTTGCTATGGTGTCATTGTCTTGAGTGCTGAGCATCAATCCTCCGCAAAGCCCCATGGGCCTGTTGGTGTGTTGTTCTACTCGGACGTGTTCGCATATCCAACCCAAGTGGCCAATACCTTCTCAATGTCTGGGACAGCCTTGCTGTCACCGGCTTCAGGAGGCACGTACCGTGTGGCGGCACGAAGGCCGAATTTTACCTTCTCTACGGGAGCTCGAAGCGTCTCCCTGGTGTGGAAAACGTTCATCGGCTCGCCGCCGTCTTCCATGATTTGAAGATTTCGCTTGAGTTGCTTTCGGAACATGATTATGCCCTTGTCTGACTCACCGAGAACCTCTTTGTCGCGCTTAGCGAGCGGCCCCTGCGTGACCCAAGCCATGTAGTCCTGATTGAACGTCCAGTCGAGGATGAAGTACCCGTCATCGTCCTTGAGCGGCACTTGACGATACGGAATCATAGGCTGTGCTGGCACGGGCGCTCCGGGTGCTGCGCGGAACGAGTAGATGGAGATGTGACGCGTGTTGTAGTCGTCTACTGGCACGCGGAACTGGAAGGTCGCGCGGGCTTCGTTGCCAACCAAGAGAATGTTAGGGAATAGTACTGGGTGCCCAACGGCCCATTCGTCGTCAGTCTCATCGCCACCGAGCAGTACGCGGCGTTTGATAATGCCGAACTCAAATTCGTCAAAGCCTATTCGTTGATGGGGACGAAGCGATCCGCCGCCAGCGAGCGCGTTCCGATCGGTGCTCAAATACTGCCCCATATAGGCATGCACCCACTCGACGTGAACCGGATCCATGGAGTTCTCCTGGCACTGAAGCCAGTTGCACGGAAGGTCAGTGATTGCGATGTCACGCACAGCGTTGTCCCATAGCAACTGCTCCCACTGCGGCAGCTCCGGTGCGGGGAGGGGGCCAAGGTACGCGAAGACGAGCCCCGCCAACTCTGCGACGGGATAGCCGGCGATCTTGACCTTCTCCTTGAAACGACCGTCCGGGTGAACGGTCTCCTCAAATGGCTGCTCGATGCATTGGCCGGTCTCGTCGAACATCCAGCCGTGGTACATACAGCGCAACCCATGCTCTTCCGGTATGCCGTACGACAGGTCTACGCGCCGGTGCGGGCAAATGGCCTCGATTAATCCCAGCATCCCTGAACGGTCTTTGTAGAGAACCAAATCTTCACCCAGAAGGCGTACTGATTTGGTCGGGCGCTCCAGTAGCTCGGCAGATGCACCAATGGGATGCCAGTACCGGCGCATCAGTTCGCCCATAGGCGTTCCTTTGCCAACCCGGGATAGTCGATCGTTCTCTGCGACGCTGAGCATGGAGACCTCCACTGTTAGCCACGTATAGCGCCTAGATTAGGTAGCCGTCATACGTCGTGTCAACGGATAGAGGTCACGCGGGCTCAGCGATTGGCTACCTCAAGGGTTTCCTGCGTGACACTTGCCCACGACTCCAACACGCTGCGGATGTCATCCGCAACGGCAACGGGCTCGCGTCCTGCAGATCTGCGTAGTCGGTACAGAGTGCCATCTTCATCATCTTTAGGCACCCTTTGCGAGGTAGTTATCTTGATGGAACCTTCTCCTAGGGGACGTCGAGGCCATCCTGGGAGCGCGGAGTGAAGGCCACGTGGACGGGGTTCGGCTTTTCCACGAATATCTCGGAGACAGCAAACGGGGCTCCTCAAGGAGCCCCGTTCGTTTGGACCTATTAGAAGAAGGTTTATTCACCCTCACCGGAACCGGGTGCATTGGCCATCTCCGGTAAATCATTCCAGGTACCTATCACTTCGTTGATTTTGTCGGAATCTGCGCTGAACCCGGATTCGCCGGGAATGTACTTCTTCGGTCGGCGCATTCCGAATTTGACGTGCTCCAGCGGGGCAATGATGCACGCTGCACGCTCGGCATCCCTGAATACGTTCATCGGCTCGCCGCCATCCGCAATCACGTTCAGCTCACGGCGAAGCTGTTTGCGGAACATGATGACGCCACGGTCGGACTCACCCAAGACCTCTTTCGTGCGATTCGCGATGGGCCCTTGGGTCATCCATGCCATGTAGTCTTGGTTGAACACCAGATCAGTGATCCAGCGTCCGTCCTCGTCCTTGAGTGCAACCTCACGGAAAGGCACCACGTCCTGTTTGGGTGCCGTTGTGCCTGGCGCGGCGTGCCAGATGTACTGCGAGATGTGCAATGTGTGCTCGTCGTCGATCGGCACTCGCCATTGAAAGGTCACCGAGACTTCACTCCCAACCATCAATATGTTGGGGAAGAAGATCGGATGCCCTTCCTTCCAGTCATCGTCGTCCTCGGTATAACCCTCGAAAACACGCCGTTTGATGATGCCATGCTCAAACTCGTCGAACCCGATCTTCTGGTGACTGGGTAGATCCAAGAGCGCCTTCGGGCCACTCCAATGACCGCCGTCGGCTGAGTAACGCCCGAAATAGACGTGCATCCACTCAACGTGAACGGGGTCCACGGAATTCTCCTGACATTGCAGCCAATTGCAGGGCAGGTGGGAGATCGCGATGTCGCGAACCGCATCACCCCACGTGAGAGGCTCCCATTGAGGCAGGAACGGCGCAGGTAGCGGTCCGAGGTACGCGAAGACCAAGCCAGCCAAGACCTGTACAGGGTAGGCGTTGATCTTGACCTTTTCTTTGAAGCGTCCGTCAGGGTGGACGGTTTCCTCGAACGGCTGCTCGATGCACTGACCGGTCTCATCGTACATCCAACCGTGGTACATGCAGCGCAGGCCATTCTCCTCAGGGATGCCGTATGACAGGTCAACGCGTCGGTGAGGGCACAGAGCGTCGATGAGTCCTAGCGTCCCGGAGCGATCCCTGTAGAGCACGAGGTCTTCACCCAGGAGCCGTATGGACTTGGTCGGTCGTTCATCAAGCTCGCCTGATGCGGCGATGGGCTGCCAGTAGCGGCGCATCAACCCACCCATCGGTGTGCCTTTGCCCACTCGAGTAAGTGCGTCGTTCTCTTGCGCGTTCAGCATACGGTTCGTTCCTTCTCGTTCGGTCTAGCCTGCAGAGAGACTGCCTAGATTCCATAGGTTAGGTAGTCCCTTTGCACTCGTCAACGGACTTTCGGAGCGAGCAGAGGGCCTTATGAAGGTCGGTTCATCTCAGGGGCAGCAGCCGGGTCGTGCTGGACGACTCTCGTGTAGTACTGCCACACACCCCCGACTCGTGGGCGCCATCCGGGAGGCAAAACCTTCGCGAAGTGGGGTAATTCAATGATCGGCGTGCGCTCGGTCATCTCCGCGATGAGTTCGTCCTCGATGTACGGGTGGTCTTGGCCCATAGCTGAGAGAGCGTAGTAGTTCATTTTCGCCTGCTCTTCGAGGTTCAGCATGGTCATAACTGAGTCCTCGGGGCTGTTGCCTACCGTGGTGGCGCCGTGGCCCCGTAGCAGAACGGCCTTGCCGTCTCCCAGCAACTGAGCGACTTCTTTGCCCTCTTCGTCGTTCTGCACCGTCTTGATGTGCGGCCAGACAGGGAGTTCATCCTTGACGAGAGCCACGCCCTCCTGGTTCATCGGGCGCAGCCGCTGGCGCAGGGTTGTGGCTAACACGATGAAGTGCGGGTGTACGTGCGTCACAGATTTCACGTCCGGGCGTGCCTGAAAGATCGATGAGTGCATCTTCACTTCAAAACATTGGCTGGATCCCACGGGGCCATCAACGAACTCGCCATTAAGGTCAACGACAATCATATCTTCGGGCCGCACCGAGTGCAGGGAGTCAACGGCGTAGCCCCGTCCCTTCACAACGAATTTGTCGGGATCACTAGGTATCCGCATGCTCACGTGACCGAGTGACGCACGGAACCCGGTGGCCAGACCCGTCTCCGCCAATACGCGGTTGGCAACTGCTACTTCGTACTTGACCTCATCCCACTGTCGATGACTCATGTGTGATTCTCCTTGTCGAGCGGCTGTTCAGTTGCAGTTCCCCCCTGGGAGAGCTCGCGCGTGTTTCTGGTCGGCGACATCCTATATCGAGTGATAGATACCGACAACGCCCTGCTTGACAGTGCCTCTCACACTGCGTAGCTTCATGAATAGGCTAGGCACTTTCGGACGATTTCACCGCGGTCGGATAAACGGCTAACGCGGTTGGGGTCACATAAGGAGCATGACATGGGTGAGGCCAACGAGATTAAGGCCTGGGATGGTGATGGGCACGTCGAGGAGTGGGAAGAGACCTTCTCCGACAAGTACCTGGAGCCTGAATTCCGTGACCGACGGCCCAGAGTGATTGAAACGGGCGACGCTGAGCACGATTACATTTGGGAGATCGACGGCCAGCGTAAGCGTGTTGGTGGCTCTCCCTCCAGCAGGGGAGGAGTGGTCTCGACTGAATACGAGATTATGGCGCCGTGGCGTGGGCCCCACGAGAGCGGGGAGTTCCACTCCGCCGAGGACCGCCTGGCGGTCATGGATGCTGAGCAAACCTGGCTCTCTGTCAACTACCCCACGCTCTTCCTTCACTGGCCAGTAGCTGGTGACCCCGCGCTCAACCGGGCCATCTCACGGTCGTACAACAACTGGGTTGCCGACATTTCCAACCAGTCGCCAGACCGTCTGAAGTGGGTCACGGTCATTGACCTCAGCGATCCTAAAGAAGCAGCGCGTGAGATGGAGCGGACATATGAGATGGGTTCGGTCGGCGTGATGGTGCTCGGCGATTACTCCACCAAATCCCTCGACCACGCTGACTTTGATCCCCTATGGGACACTGCCAATCAGCTGGGCATGCCAGTCAACGTCCATCCTGGTATGGGCGCGCTCGACGCCGCAAAGGCCTTTCCAAGCGTCGCCAGCGACCAATTCCTTATGTCCGTCGTACGTGGTTACAAGTCCATTTGCGGCTCCGGCCTCCTCGACCGCTACCCGAACGTCAAGGTGTCCTTCCTGGAGACCGGTTGCACCTGGGTGGACTTTGCTGGCGAGGTCATGGACTTCTCCCTCGACAACATCCGCGACCGTATCAAGCTGGGCTCCCTCCGCGCGGAGCACAAGCAGGTAGTGGAACGTGGCCTCCCGCAAATGAGTCCGCTCGAGTACATCCAAGACGGACGCATTTTCATCGGCTTTGAGATTGATGACCAACTCCTGCCCTACATGGTCGACAAGTACGGCACTGACTGCTGGGTCTACGCCAGTGACATCCCCCACGCCCACCGCAAGCCCGACTCTGCCAGATACGTACTAGACCGCAAGGATCTCTCGCAGGCCGCAAAGGACCGGATTCTCTGGGAGGGAACCGCTCGCCTATACGGCCTTGAGTCCCCGCTCTCAAACGGTGGCAAGTAGTGGGCCGGCTCGACGGTAAGGTCATCATTGTGACTGGGGCTGCAGGAGGCCTCGGTCGCGAGTACTCGTCGCGCATGGCGGAAGAGGGCGCCAAGCTTACCGTGGTGGATGTCCAGGACTGCACGGAGACTGTGGAGCGCATCCAGGCCGCAGGCGGCGAGGCATTGCCTTTGGTGATCGATGTCAGCTCAGAGGAGCAGACCAAGGAGATGGCGCACCGTACGTTCGAGAAGTACGGGCGCATCGATGGCCTGCTCAATAACGCGGCCATTATGCGCGGGCTGGCGGTCCGCTCTCTCATGGACGTCGACATGGATGTCTGGGATCGTGTCTACGCCGTTAACGCCCGAGGCACGTTCCTTGGGATCCGGGCGGTGTTCCCGTATATGAAAGAGCAAAAGAGCGGAACCATCGTGAACGTCTCGTCGGGCAGCACGCTGCGCATTGCGCGAGCGGCGGATGACTTGAACCCCCATTACGTGTCGTCAAAGTCTGCGATCGTTGGCATTACTCGCGGCGTGGCCCGCGAGCTGGGTGCACACAACATCAACGTAGTGACCATTGCTCCAGGCTCAACGACCTCGGACCGCGAGGAGGCGCTGACGGCAGACGAGGCGTTCGATGAACCGGAGGCGTCCCTCCTTCGGCGCGGTGTGCCCTCTGATCTGACAGGGGTGATGGCATTCTTGTTCAGCGACGACGCTCGCTTCATCTCTGGTCAGCTGATCACGGTCAACGGCGGCCGGGAAGTCCACTGATCACCTGTGCCGCCACGCCGTGCTCAGCACTCTTGGGTAAAGCGGTCGAGACCACAGTGTTTGAGGGCGGCAGCGGGACGCAAGGAATCTGCCTCTGCACGGATTGAGCCTAGGAGTGATGCCAGTGGTGGTGTGCTCGGCTGCGAACACCGATCTGTTCGAATAGACGAAGGGGCTTAGCTCCTCGTATCAGCCTTGTTCAAAGCAGCCCACCGTGAGGATCCAATTGATGCGATCCACCAGGCCGTCGACCTGAACATTGAGCGACGTATTCACGGGTAGTTCTTCTAGTGAGCGCTGCCACGTGGTGCCAGGAACGGGCTCCCACACGTCGCTGCTGGGCGCTTCGATGATGAAGCTGGAGATTGATGGCGATATGTCGTCGGCCTCGTCAGACGCCGTAGACCCGGCGAGGCTTATCAATTCAGCCGGCCCAGCCGCGAGCACGACCGACCGCCTCACGCCACGATGTGCGAACGTTTTGAAGATTGGCATGTCGTAGTGCCACACTGTGTTCCGGGCGGTTGAGAGAAGGTGCTCGCGGTCGACCGTCGATCCGCACGGAGAATCAGGTAACGACGGCCTAACTCCACCGCGCTGGGCCGGGCCTTCTATCCCAACGGCGTAGCCGGTTAGTCATCGAAGGCTTCGGACTGATGAGAGGGGACGCCGCGCTTGGCGAGCTCTGCGTCGAACGTCTCACGGACTCGCGGATCCTCGTGCTCGAAGTCGATGTTCGTGCCGCCCGTGTCCTTGGTTCGCTTGCCGGACGCCCCAGCGTAACGGGGATTACCGTACCGGAGCACGATGTAGCGGATGTTCTCCCCACTGCAGTTGAAGTGCTGGTGGTAGCCGGAGCCTGACGACATGACGCTGCCGCCTTTGTAGCCGATCTTTTCCCAGGGCACGTCGGCGCCTGGGGTGGTGCCCGCAGGCCACTGAAGGTCGTAGCCCTCACCACTGAGGAACAGGTACGCGACATCGGAGACGAGGCCATTGCGATTTCTGTTGTCCTCGTTGGTATGCGCTTTCTTGTAGCTGCCGGCGGGGAACTCGGAGAGATGGCAGATGTAATGTCCTCCCGCCATCGAAATCATCATGTTCGAACCGGGACCGCGACTCTTCCAGCGGTCGAGGCCAACTTGCTGTACGTCCGGGATGAAGTTGGTTTCCATGAAGCGGTCGGCGAGCTTGTCGGTCTTGCCGCTGAAGTAGAGTTCGTCCGTGGGGTCGAAGCGGTCAGGGAAGGTCATCGGGCAGCCGAAAACGAATTCGGGGCTCGCGTAGAGGTTGAATGCCGTTGGTGCACTGATCGCAGCGTAGAGGCGCGCGGGCTGATCGCCCTGGCCGTTGTAGATCTCGTGGTAGCAGTTGAGAGGAATCGAGAAAACACTGCCCTCTTTCCACTCGAACGTCTGGTGGGGCCCACCCTCTTCCTGCCAGATCGTGGTGGCGCCACGGCCTTTCAGAACGAAGAAGATCTCCTCGTACATGTGCTTCTCGAGGTTGTATTTACCACCAGCAGGAATGTCGCAGACGTAGCGAGTCGTGCCCTGATTGTCCACGACCGCACCGTCCATCAACCGATTCGAGAGATCCATCAGTACGGCTTTTGTTCCCGTGCGCTCCCAAGGGTGCGTCTCGATGGTGTACACATCTTCGACGACCTGACCGTGCACGACGTGCAGGCCCTCGTTGACAATCCAGCTCTCGAACGGCGTGTGGGTCCAGGGCTCGTAACGTTGAGTAACCATGCGTGCCTCCTGCTCAATCTCGTGGACTATTGAATGGCTCGTCCAAGGTTGGACCGGTCGCTTACGACGTGGGCTTGAACTTCGCTAGGGTGACCTCATCCGTGACATCGTCAAATGTCACTTCGACGGGCATCCCAATTTTGATGTGCTCGTCATCAAACTCGACTCCCACAAGGTTGGTGGGCATCCGAGGCCCCTCTTCGAGGTCTATGAGGGCCGCGACGTAGGGGACTGCGTCTCTGAACGGGGGGATGGGCCCACGCTCGACGATGGAATAAGCATGGAGAGTGCCTTTGCCGCTGGCCTGGATCCAACTCACGTGGTTCGAGTAGCACTTGGGACAGATGTTGCGCGGGTAGAAGTACGCGTCGCCGCAGGCATTGCACTTGCGGAGCCAAAGCTCGTGAGCTTGGGCCTTCTCCCAGTAGAAATCAGACTCAGGTTGTTTCGTGGGCAGCGGAAGTTTGTAATCAGCCATCAGTCGACCCCCAAAATTATGGTGCCGGTGGATGAGAGCAGTCCTCCCGTCCCGTTCACCAAGCTAAGTTTCGGATCCTTGATCTGGCGGTCGCCGGTCTCGCCGCGCAGCTGTCGGACGGCTTCGACGATGAGAAAGATGCCGTACATCCCGGGATGCGTGTAGGAGAGACCGCCCCCGCTGGTGTTGAGCGGCCAATCGCCTCCAGGAGCACTGCGTTGGTTGGCCAAGAAATCGGGCCCTTCACCCGGCCCGCAGAAGCCCAGTGATTCAAGGGTCGCGAGTACGGTGTAGGTGAACGAGTCGTAGATCATTGTCAGGTCGATGTCGGAGTGGGTGACGCCAGCCATGGCGAGGGCGCGCGGCCCCGTGATGGCGGCGGGAGTGACGGTGAGGTCTGGCATCTGGTGGATCAACGAGTGATCGTGATGCTCGGCGGCGCCCAGTACGTACACGGGTGCCTTGGGCAGTGTCTTCGCCCGCTCTGCCGAAGTCACCACGACAGCGGCACCAGCGTCGGTGACAAGGCAGCAGTCAAGCAGGTGGAACGGCCGAGCGATCCATCGTGAGTTGTGATAGTCCTCGAAGGTCATGGGATCGCGCATCATTGCCTTGGGGTTCATCTGTGCCCATTTGCGGGTCGATACTGCGATCTCAGCGAGCGCCTGCCGCGTTCGCTCTTCCCCGTACTGGTGCATGTAGCGCGAAGCCGCCATGGCGTAGTTCACGGGCGGCCCGATGATGCCATAGGGCGAATCGTACTGCGCTGCCGGCAGGTTCGGGTCGCGTCCGTAGGGGGCGCGCGCGCTGCGCCCCATCTGGCCGTGCGTGATGAGCGCGACCTCGCAGTAGCCTGCGTTGATTGCTGCGATGGCGTGCGCCACGTGGATCACGAACGATGATCCGCCCACGCTGGTGCTGTCGGTGTAGCGTGGGTTTATGCCGAGGTATTCGGCGACGTCGTAGTTCCAGTAACCAGCGGTGAAGAAGCCGTCGACGTCGTCCTTCGTGAGGCCCGCATCAGCAATCGCGTTACGGGCCGCCTCCATGTGAAGCATGAGCGCGGACTTGTCGGGAACAATCCCGATTTCGTCCGATTCCGCGACACCAACGATAGCCGCGGTCTTGGATAGGTTTGCCATTGATCCCCTCTATGCCAAAGGTACCCTGTTCACGGGGGCCGCAGTATAGACGGGATGTCGGCAGGGGGGCTACCGCGCGAGTGCCCCCCTCATCGCTGTTTGCAAAAGGCCAGGGTCATGACTCGCCACCGACTCTGACAAGCGCCAGTGGTTGGATCGCTGCCCTGAGGGGCGAGTGACCTTTTATATCGTGGACGTCTCTGCGCCCTGGCGCGACGGTCGCACACCTTGGAATGCGCATCATCGAATGCGCCGCTCCGTCATGCGTAAGTGGTCACAAATGGGCGTAAGCGGGCAAGTTCATGCGCGAGCGATCTCAAGACGCCAGACCGGGGGGGCTAACCCTGAGCGACGGCCTCCGTCTTCGCGGCCATGACGAAATCGTCGCGGGTGATGCCGCCACGGTCGTGCGACCACCAGCGGACGGTTGCTCTGCCCCAGGTGAAGGTGATCTCCGGGTGATGACCTTCGTTTTCCGCGACCACCCCAACCTTGTTCACGAATACCATCGCTGCAGCGAAATTGGGGAAAGCGAACTGCTTCTCAAGTTTGGGTATCTCGTCGTCGGTGACCTTCCAGCCGTCGATCTCACGGGAAAGCATGGTGACTTCTCGCGGACTGGATCGTGGGGCTGAAGTGGTTGGCTCGTCGACGAGTGACATGAGCGACTCTCCTATGATGGTACGCGATACGTGCGAACAGTACGGCGATTATAGGCTGATCGCCGGCCATGCACGTTTGCACTGAACTGCGGTCGCAGCGTTCAATACCCGCGCTCACGCGCATTAAATCGAAGAAACAGAAGAGGCCCCGACATGACTATCACTGGTGCTCAAGCCATCACTCGTTCGTTGCGGCTCGAAGGCGTGGATACGATATTCACGGTGGCTGGCGATCACATACTGCCCTTGCTTGACGTGTTCGCGGATGAGGGGTTTCGACTGATCGATTGCAGACACGAACAGGCGGCAGTTCACATGGCAGACGCATGGGGCCGCATGACCGGGCGCTTGGGAGTCACGGCGGTAACGACACCGGGGCACGCGAACGCGATTCCGGGCTTGGCGAACGCGATGTCCACCGAGAGCCCTGTGCTGAACATATCGGGCTCAGCGGACATGAAGAACTACTCTCGCGGAATCATGCAGGAGATCGATCAGATCAACATGGCCAAACCCGTTACGAAGGGCGCATGGCTGGTGCATGAGGCGTCTCGTATCCCTGACTTCATAGCGCTTGCCGTGCGGACGTGTTTCGAGGGACGACGCGGACCAACGCACCTAACGATTCCAGTGGACGTGCAATCACAGTGGTTCGATGAAAATTCGGCGAAATGGCCCACCGCATCGTCGACTCGCCGCAGTGGCGCGGTGGTGGGTGCGCCGGACCAGATTGCGGAGTCTGTCCGGCTGCTCAAGGCGGCTGAGCGCCCGCTGGTGGTGGCGAGCACGCCCGCAGCTTACGGTGAATGGACGGCGATCTACGAGCGGTTCATCGAGATGACTAAGCTGCCGTTTATGACGGAGGAGGCGGCCCGCGGGGTGGTGTCCGACGACCACCCGTACTGCTTCGGATTCTTCGACCTGTCGCAACATCAAGCGGCGAACCTAATCCGTGAAGCAGATTGTGTTCTCTTGCTGGGGAAGATGATCGATTTCACCATCGGCTATGGACTTCCACCCATCATCCCGGCGGATGCGAAGGTGATACAGGTGGACCCTTCGGCAACGCAGATCGGCCGAAACCGTGGCGTCGACGTAGGTATCGTCGGCGATGTGGGTCCAGTGGTCGCGCAGCTTGCCGATGAGGCTGTGAAGTTCTCGTGGGATGAATTGCCGTGGGTGCAGCGTTTCCGTGATCTGACTGCGGCCCAGGCCGAGCGCATGACCGCGTTCGTTACCGACGAGGTGCCGCTGCGGTCGATGCGCGTGCACGCGGCGGTCGCGGCTCAACTGAGGCCAGACGACGTGTTGGTGTTCGACGGGGGTGACTACGCGTACTTCGGGCGGGCGACGTTGCCCGCACGTGCCCCGCGAAGTTGGTACTACCTACCCAATCTGGGAATGCTGGGCTCCGCAGTGCCTGTGGCAATGGCAGCCAAACTGGCGAAACCCGATTCACGAGTGTTCTGCATCACCGGCGATGGAGCATTCGGGTTCAACGCGATGGAGATAGACACGGCGGTTCGGCTGGGGCTCAACATCGTGGTGGTGCTCGGCAACGATGCCGCGTGGGGAATTGATAAGAACCTGCAGTTGGGCATCTATGGTAAGGCGGTGATAACTGACCTCGCCCCCTCTCGCTACGACCTAGTTGCCGAAGGGTTGGGCGCGTACAGTGAGCTGGTGGAGCAGCCAGAAGACATTGCGCCCGCGTTGGACCGAGCACTGGCGGCTGGACGCCCAGCTTTGCTCAACGTTATGGTGCGCAGTCAGATTAGTCCGCGCGCGCAGGCGGTCGTGGATTCGCGGAAGAATAGCGGCGCGTTCTGAGAAGCAAGACGGGACTGGATGCCGGGATCGCGAATCATGATCGGAAGGTGAGAAATGGCTGAGCATATAGTCGTTTACGGTGCTGGTGCGATTGGCTCTCAGGTTGCGGGACGGATGCATGGCGCTGGGCACCCGGTGACCGTAGTGGAACCGTGGGCGACGCAGCGGATCGCGCTCCAGCAGTCGGGGATTACTGTGCACAATGCGTTGGAGGCAGGCCTGGACGAGCACTATTACCCACCAGTGATCGGCCCGGGTGAGCTCCAAGCATTACCCGGACCGATCGACACGTTGTTCCTGTGCGTCAAGTCGTACGACACAGCGAATGCGCTGGATAATGTCTTGCCGCATCTAGCTAGCGATGGTCTCGTGGTGAGCATGCAGAACAGCGTGAACGAAGAGTGGATCGCGCCGAGGGTGGGCGCTGAGCGTACAGTTGGCGGTGTGATCTTGATCAATGCTGTGCTGTTGGAGCCTGGCCAGGTGACGCTGACGACGTCGGTGAGCCGCGCAAGCAGCGCGCATACGGACCTGCCGGGCGTCTACGTGGGTGAGTACCAAGCACCTGCCGGCGAGAAGTCTCGCCGTGTTGCGGCCCTGCTGGAATCGGTGTGGCCTGCGGTGCCTGTCGACGACCTGATGCATGAGCGCTGGTCGAAGCTCGCAACAAACACGATGCTCAATACTGTGAGTGCGATTAGTGGGCTGCGGTCGAAGGCCCTGCTGGGTTCGTCCGAGGCGCGAAAGTTAATCATCGCGATAGCGGCGGAGACGCTGCGTGTATCGGAGGCCGAGGGGTACCCGCTGGTGACGTTGATGGGGGACTACTCAGCTACGGATATGTTCGCTGGCGCTGAGGGGAGTTCCGTTGTCGTCGACGAGGGACTGGCGGCGAGGGCGGCGTTGGTGAGCGAGAGCGCGACGACGTCCATGCTGCAAGATGTGCTGCGGCACCGGCAGACGGAGGTCGATTTCTTTACGGGGCTCATTGCCGAAAAGGGCGCCGCGCATGGGATTGATACGCCGTTTTGCCGCGCGTCCACAGAGGTCGCTCATCTCGTCGAAACTGGGCTCGCGGCGAGTGTCGATAACATATCAGAGGTTTTCCGGAGGGTCGGAGACTAGGACTCTGTCTGCTGGCTCGGCCCCGGCGCTAATGCCGGTTCCTAAGACCCGGTTTGGAATATCGTCTTGACACCGGGGGAAGTGCGGCGTTAGATACGGCGCACTGCTGCCACGGACTAATGTCGTAGCTGCGGGACTGCTTAGAACCCCCAAGAAGGAGATTCAGATGGATATTCAACTCAGTGTCGGCATGGCTTCGAACCCGAGGACCTGGCCGATCTTTGACGGCACGGTGAAGGCGGATGGCATCGACTTGATTCCAAGTCCGGTGCATGCCTCAGAACTGTTCTGGCGTCAGCTCAAGTTCGCTGATTTCGACATCTCCGAGATGTCCTTCTCATCCTTGATCATGGCTATGGCAGGTGGGGATGACCGATGGGTTGGCCTTCCGGTTTTCACGACCCGCCGCTTCTTCCACACGGGGATCTTGGTCCGCCGCGATGCGGGCATCGAAAGCCCCGCAGATCTGAAGGGCAAGCGTGTTGGGGTGCCGGAGTACCAGCAGACGGCAGCGCTTTGGACCCGGGGCGTACTGCAGCACGAGTTCGGCGTCGAACCCAAGGACATGACATTCTTCATGGAGCGAGTGCCCGAGCAGAGCCACGGTGGCGCCACTGGCTTCAAGACACCTGCGGGCGTCACCATCAACCAGATCCCGTTGGACAAGAGCATCGGTTCCATGATGCTCTCCGGTGAGTTGGATGCGACGCTGCTGTACATCGTTGACCCGAATTTGATCGACCGTAGTACGGCGGATCTCTGGCACCACCCTGAGATAAAACCAATCTTCCCCGATGCGTACGCGGAGGGACTGCGGTTCTATGAAAAGACGGGCCTGTACCCGATCAACCACGGTATGGTGATCAAGAAAGAGATTGTTGAGAAACACCCCTGGGCAATCCTTAACGTGTACAAGGCGTTCAAGAAGGCCAACGACATCGCGGGGCAGCGCCGGATGGCTCAGATAGACGAGTACTTGGAGACGGGTGTCATTGCTAGGGACTCCAAGGCAGCGCTGGCGAATCCGCTGATCCAGCATGGTGTGGTGGCGAACCGGCTGGTTCTCGAGACTGCGGCACAGTACAGCTTCGAGCAAGGTCTGACGCCCAAATTGGCGAAGCTTGAGGATGTGTTCGCAAAGGCTACGCTCGAGCAGTAGGCACTGAACGAAGTATGGAGTCTGGCCCGCGGGTTGCTTCCGAGCAGGCGCGGGCCTTTCTTGTTGCGAGGGAGGGGCCGAATGGAGATGCAGGACAAAGTGGCGATCGTGACGGGTGGTACGGGTGCAATCGGCACGGCGGCGGTTCGGAAGTTGCTCGACGAAGGCGCCACAGTGGTGGTCGCTGGCCGCACTGCACCAAGAGCAGTCGAGGAGCACTTGGGCTTTGTCGAAACTGACGTGACGAGCGAAGAATCAGTACGCTCGCTGGTGGCACACGTGGTCGCAGACCACGGCACTGTTCATGTGTTGTTCAACATTGCGGGCGGATTCAAGTATGGGCCACCGGTCGATGATCTGGCGGTTACAGACTGGGACTCGCTGATGGACTTGAACCTGAAGTCCACGTTTCTGTGTATCAAGCACGTGCTTCCCGTGATGAAAGGGCAAGGGTACGGCCGGATCGTGTCGGTCGCTGCGCGAAGCGGGCTCAAGGGTGACCCGATGGTGGCGCCGTATGCAGTCAGCAAGGGAGGCGTGATCCTGCTGACCCAAGCGGTCGCCGAGGAGAGCAAGGCACACGGGGTCACGGCGAACGCGGTGCTACCGAGCGTCGTGGACACGCCCGCGAATCGGTTGTCGATGCCAGACTCCGATTTCGATGCCTGGGTAGCACCAGTTGATCTAGCTGAGGTAATGGTGTTCCTGGGGTCGGATCGTGCCCGGGCAGTGACCGGAGCGGCGATTCCGGTGTACAACCGGGCGTAGCACAGATCTATTTAATCGTCGCAAAAGGATTCCCATGACACCGGGTGCCCCACCGATCGTCAGCGGATTCGTTCATAAGGAGTTGGCATGGCACACATAGAACGCATCAATCCACCGGAACTCGCGCCGCCCCCCGGGAATCGGTTTGCACACGTGGTGCGATGGGGCAACCGAGCGTGGATCGCAGGGCAGACTGCTCGCGGCGCCGATGGCGTGAACGTTGGTGTTGGCGACCCTAGGGCACAGGCAGAAAAGGTCTACGACAATTTACGCGTTGCCATTGGTGCCGTGGGAGGCACGTTCGCGAACATCGTCAAGGTGACGATCTTCCTGACTTCGGAGGACTCGTTGTCCGCGGCACGAGCTGCCCAAAACGAGTGCTGGGGAGTCGCAGAATTGCCAGCGAGTTCCATGGTTATCGTTAAAGCGCTAGCTCATCCCGATTTCTTGATCGAGATAGAGGCCGAGGCTGTCCTCGACGATTAGCTAGCGCGAAACGATGTTCCACGAGTCTCCGCTGCCCGTGGGCCTGGGGCCCCAACGGCCGGCTTCCACCTGCGCAAGGAATTCGGCGACCCCCTGGTTGAACATCTGAGGCTCTTCCAGGTTGCAGGCGTGGCCTGTTTGGGGAAGCGCCAAGATTCCCGCCCTGGGTATCGTGCGTTTGAGGAACAAGGCTGGCTCCAAGCAGGGGTCGTCCTCGTCGCCGACGATGACGAGAGTGGGTACATCCATCTTGGCGAACTCGTCTGCTCGCGAGTAGAGCGTGGGACGGCGTGCCTGGAAGCCTCGCAGGGTGTTGGCGGAACCTTCGGGCGAGTGCGCTAGGAAGAGGCGTGCGAACTCAGCCCAACCGGCGGGGTCCTTCTCACGGAATCTGATCCGCGTGATGCCCACGAGGTAGGTCTCTTGAGCAGCCATGCCGCCCGCGATTAACTTGTCGGCACGCTCCTCGGACTCGCGTCTCATGACGCCGGCGTCCGCGCTACCAGTGCCTGCGCCAGCGGCAATGATCCCGCGGCACATCTCTGGGTGGGCTAAGCCGAAGTTCAACACGCAGTGTGCCCCCATAGAGAGCCCGCAAAGATAGGCTTGGTCGATGCCTAGATGGCGTAGGAGCTGATAAAGAGTCTCTATTTGGTGCTCCTGAGAATAGTCGTCCGGCGACGCAGGAACCCCGGAGGGTACGTAGCCTCGAGCGTTATAGGTGATGGAGCGGTAGCGGCGCGAGAAGTAGCTGACTTGGAGTTTCCAGCTGTCCATGCTGCCCGCGAATTCATGGCAAAACACAATCGGGACGCCTGCCCCTGCCTCTTCGTACGCTATCTGAACTCCGTCCAAGAGTGCGGTTGGCACTAGATTTCTCCGTCGTCCTTGGCTTATGTTGCGGAGAGCGGATTGTAGCGCCAGCAGACGGGAACCGCTGAGAGCGCGGCCATGCGATACTTGAGCGGCCGCAGGGGTAGGTGTTTACGCATGGTTTCGACGCAGTATGGCCTGATCCGTACCATTCAGGTTCGCAATGCCAACGTTCCGGGCGTGCTTGGAGCTCTCGCTACGGCCGTCGGCCAAGCGGGGGCGAATATCGGTAACATCGTTACGGTACACATCAGCCAGAACCATGTGGTGCGCGACATCGACGTCCTGGTGAGGGATGAGACTCACCTGGCGGACGTGCTCTACAACTTGAACTCGCTTGACCATGTGGACGTGCTGGAGACGAGGGACGAGGTATTGGGGCTGCATCGTGGCGGCAAGATTGAGATGGTCAGCCGTCACCCTGTGGATTCGATCGCGACATTGCGGAAGGTGTACACACCTGGCGTTGCTGATGTGTGCTTGCGGATCGCGGGTGACCCCGATCTGGCTCGTCTCTACACGACTATTCATCGTACCGTGGCAATCGTTACTGATGGTTCAGCAGTGCTGGGCCTGGGGAATATTGGCCTCGCGCCGTCCATGCCTGTGATGGAGGGGAAGGCGGCGCTGCTACACCAATTCGTTGGGGTGAGCGGCGTGCCATTACTGATCGACTCATCATCGATCGATGAGTTTGTGGAGGCGGTTGTCCGGATCGCGCCTACGTTCGGTGGTATCCACATCGAGGACGTTGCTGCCCCTAGCTGCTTCGAGATCGTTGAGCGACTGCGCCAGCGGCTGCACATGCCGGTCATGCAGGATGACCAGGATGGCACGGCGGCCGTGGTCCTTGGTGCCGTGTTGGCCGCGAGTAAGGCAACGCAATTGCCGCTGCGGCAACTCACGATCGGCCAGATAGGGCTCGGCGCTGCCGGGCAGGCGGTGGCTGACTTGCTGATGCACACGACGAACAATCCCGTGCTAGGAGCCGATCTGAGCGGAGAGAGTCTTGAGCGGCATAAGTCCCATGGTGGGATCCCTTCGGATATCGAAGAGATTATGAAAACGGCGCATCTGGTCGTAGCTACTACTGGAGTGAAAGGCCTGATCAAACCGGAGATGGTTCAGCCCGGCCAGATCATCCTGGCGCTCTCCAATCCGGATTCCGAGATCGATCCGCAGGTGGCGCTGGATCATGGTGCGCGGTTGGCGGCCGATGGGCGCTCCGTGAACAATGTCTTGGGCTACCCGGGAATCTGGAGCGGTGCGCTGCGCAGCCAGGCGACGGAAATCAATCGTGAGATGCTGGTGGCGGTAGGCCAGTGCTTAGCTGAGCTGGCTCCTGAGGGGGAGCTGATGCCGAATCCGCTGGATCTGGATGTGCACCGGCGCGTGGCCTACGCGGTAGCGAGAGCTGCTGTCGCGACAGGGGTCGGCGCCGAGATGGGGGCCGAGGAGCTTGAGGTCTGGTCCGGCGGATACCTGGGCCTCGACTTTAGGCGTTGGGCCTAGCTGTCCGCTCCTGCCCATGGGGACTTCTAGAAAGTTTCGTCGAAGTTGACGGAACCGGTCACGCCGACTTGGTACGAAGAGACACGTCGCTCGAAGAAGTTTGAGAGTTCTTGTACGTCCTGCAATTCCATAAAGGACAGCGGGTTGCGGGTGCCAAAATGCTTGGGCATTCCTAGGTTCGACAGACGCTGATCGGCGACGTACTCCAGGTACCCACGCACTTCTTTGACCGTAAGGCCCGCTACTCCCCCCTCTAAGAGATCCTCCGCAAATTGTGTCTCGCAGTCGACCGCCTCCTCCATCATCTCAACGACCTGTTCGCGCATGCGGTCGTCGAAGAGGCCCGGGTACTCGTCGCGCACGGTCTGGACGACGTTGAGCGCGAAATTCATGTGGCCACTTTCATCACGGAATACCCAGTTGGTGCCGGATGCGAGGCCGTTGAGTAGGCCTTTGGAGCGCATGAAGTAGACATAGGCGAAAGCCGCGAAGAAAAACAGTCCCTCGACACATGTTGCGAAGCAGATGAGGTTCAGAAGGAATTGACGCTTCTGGTCAGTGGTGTCCAATGCCTCTGTGCCGTGAAGCGAGTGGAGCCAGCGGAAGCAGAATTCAGCCTTTCGTTTGATGGAAGGGATGGTTTCGATAGCGCGAAAAGCCTCGTGACGCTCATCAACGTCAGAGATGTAAGTGTCGAGGAGCGTGAGATAAAACTGCACATGTACGGCTTCTTCAAAGAGCTGGCGCGACAGGAATAAGCGTCCCTCGGGCGAGTTAATATGGGTGTAGAGGTTCAGCACTAGATTGTTGGAGACAATCGAATCGCCGGTGGCGAAGAAGGCGACGAGGCGTTGCACTAGGTGCCTCTCCGGGTCGGAAAGCTTGTGGTTGAGATCGTTGAGGTCACTGGAGAAGTCGACTTCTTCCACGTTCCACGTGTTGCGTATCCCGTTCTTGTACATCTCGTAGAAGTCAGGGTACTGCATAGGCCTGAGGGTGAGGTTGAAGCCGGGGTCGAGGATCGCCATTGGTAGTACCACCAGTCCCTATGAGGTTGGGATTACGCGAAGGTGACGACCTGCTGATAGGGGAGTCACCTTCGCGCGACGTTAGGTTCACGCGCCAGAGCAAAAAACCGTAAGTGGCGGAGCCGCCGAGTATGGATAGCAGCCCGGTAGCCGGTTGGGCTGCCGGGCTGCTATTGCGTGCCTATTGGCAAGCCTCGCAGTCTTCCGGATTCTCCAGCGAACATGCGAGGGCCTCTTCGTCGGTGTAGACCTTCTCAGTGGCGGTCAATGTCGTCTGCAGAATCCGCGTAGCGGGGCGCGACCGTAGGTAATAGGTGGTCTTGATGCCAGACTTCCATGCGTAGAGGTACATGGAGGAGAGCTTTCCAATGGTTGGAGCCGCCATGAACAGATTCAGCGACTGTGATTGGTCGATGAATGGACCACGGGCGACGGCCATGTCAATAAGCGCTTTCTGCGGGAGCTCCCAGGCGGTCCTGTAAAGATCCTTCAGGTCCTGTGGAATCTCCTCAATGTGTTGGATGGAGCCTTCGCCTGCCTTAATTTTGTTGCGAACTGCTTCGGTCCACAGCCCAACTTCTTTGAGGTCTTCAACCAGGTAGTTGTTGATCTGAAGGAATTCTCCGGAGAGAGTTTCACGCTTGAAGAGGTTGGAGACCTGGGGCTCAATGCACTCGTATGCGGCGCTGATGGACGCGATGGTTGCGGTGGGCGCGATGGCGATGAGCAGGGAGTTGCGCAGGCCAAACTGAGCGATGCGCTCCTTGAGGGCTCCCCATTCGGGCTTAGAGGGGGCGACACCCCAGAAGTCGAACTGGAGGTCACCTTGGGACGCTCGAGTGTCTAAGTAGGTTTCGTGAGGGCCGTAGGCCTCGGCGAGTTCGGTGGACGTAGTAAGTGCCCAGAAGTAAATCTCTTCCTGAATGCGGGCGGATAGTGCAACCGCCCGCGGGTCGTCGAACGGAAGGCGCATCTTGAACATGACGTCCTGAAGGCCCATGACACCAAGTCCGACGGGGCGCCATTTGCTGTTCGAGTAACTGGCGGCATCGGTGGGGTAGAAGTTGATGTCGACGACGCGGTCGAGGTACCGGACCGCTGTCCTAACCACTTCACCGAGACGGGCGAAGTCGAACGTACTGTCCTCAACGAAGTGGCCGAGGTTGACTGAACCGAGGTTGCATACCGCAGTCTCTTCATTGTTGGTGACCTCTAGGATCTCAGTACAGAGATTCGAAAGGTGAATGACATTCTCTGGCCTTAGCGTTTGGCTGGACTTGCGGTTCGCCGCATCCTTGAATGTCATCCAGCCGTTGCCGGTCTGCGCAAGAGTGCGCATCATCCGGGCGTAGAGCTCACGGGCAGGGAGCTGACGCTCGAACTTGCCGTCGGCCTCCGCCTGGGTGTAGATGCGGTCGAAGTCGTCGCCGTAGGTGTCGACCAATTCGGGCATGGTCTTGGGGTCGAACAGCGACCACTGTTCATCGTTTTCAACCCGGCGCATGAAAAGATCAGGCACCCAATTGGCCAGATTCAAGTTATGAGCGCGGCGAGCCTCGTCTCCAGTGTTCTCACGAAGATCGAGGAAATCTTCAATGTCGTTGTGCCACGTCTCAAGGTATACGCATGCCGCGCCCTTGCGCTTGCCACCCTGGTTCACTGCAGCCACAGAGGAGTCAAGGGTCTTCAGCCAAGGCACGACGCCGTTGGACTGGCCATTGGTCCCTACGATCAGGGAGCCTTGAGATCGAACGCGAGAGAAGGATACGCCGATACCTCCCGCGAACTTGGAGAGCTTGGCGATGTCGGTGTATTTGTTGTAGATGGCCTCAAGGTCGTCCTGAGGAGAGTCGAGCAAGTAGCAGGATGACATCTGCGGGTGGCGAGTCCCGGAGTTAAAGAGCGTTGGTGAACTCATCATGTAGTCCAGGTTGGACATCAACGTGTAGAGATCGATGGCCTCACTAGGTGATTCCGCGAGACCGCACGCGACGCGGAGGAAGAAGTACTGTGGGGTCTCTAAGGACTCACGGTTCTCGGGGTGCTTGAGCAGGTACCGGTCGTAAAGGGTGCGCACGCCGAAGTACTCGAACAACTTGTTGCGCTCGGAATCGATGGCGTCGTTGAGTTTGCGGCTGTTCTCATTCACGAAGGCCGCGACGTGGTCGGCAATGAGGCCAAGGGCATGGCCCGCTTTCACCGATTGGGAGAAGGAATGGATGTCCTGATTCTGGACCTCTTTCTCGATGTAAACGGAGAGAAGACTCGCCGCGAGTTTTGAGTACTGAGGTTCCTCAGCAATCAGTGAGGCCGCAGTTCGGATAGACAGCTCGTCTAGTTCGGCGGTAGTGGCGCCGTCATACAGGCCACTGATGGTCCGTGTAGCGATCCGTAGCGGGTCTACCTCGGATAATGCCCCCGACGAGCGTTCGACGGCCCGGACGATCTTCATGACGTCTGCGGTTTCGAGTGAGCCACTGCGTTTGCGTACCTGCATGGCGGTGGACGAGGCAGATGTGTCCTCGACCGGCTCCAAGGGAACCAATTGTTCAGTTGCTGTTGGTGTGTACGTCATTGCGGGATCCTCTCAATGCCGAGCGTGCGTGCTCGATGGCCAGTGGCACCCTTCCATATCTTTTATGAAGGGTAACGAAGGCGGATTAGACACCCACTAAAGAAGAGTGTCAATGAGATTTTGTACAAGATATTGTATCAGTTTCTGTGTTACCTACTAGGGTCGTTGCGGTTCCCCCCCCAGGCTGGCATCGTGCGCAACTGCCGTACACAGCAGACTCGGACAGGCGTTGCATTGACGCAACGCCTGTTTGTCAGCGACTTGAGAGAGCGGCTGAAGGGCTAGCGAATCTTGTCGAAGGCCACGTGGAGATCGCCCGTGATCCGGGTGAGAAAACCGGCCTCACAAGCGGCGAGGTAGTAGTCCCAGGTTTGAATGAAGTAGTCGTCGTAGCCCTGGGCGCGCACGTCATCAATCTTGGCCCAGAATCGCTCTCTCCAATGGTGCAGTGTGGTTGCGTAATCCAGACCGATGTCATCCGATGAGTCGAGCACCAGCCCAGTGTGGGCATTGACGCGCTCCATCTCCGCCAGGGACGGCAGAACACCACCGGGGAAGATGTACTTCTGAATCCAGTTGATACCGGTCTTCTGCGCCTCGAACGCGCTGTTAGGGACAGTGATGACCTGCATGGCAAGCCGCCCGCCCGGTTTGAGGGCAGATGAGCACTTCTGGAAGAAGGTCTCAAAGTACTCGACGCCGACAGCTTCGAACATCTCGATTGACACTATCTTGTCGTACTCGCCAGTGACGTCGCGGTAATCCGTGAGTTGAACGTCGATCAGCTCGGCGAGGCCTGCTTCCTTGATACGCTCGACCGCGAGGTCGAACTGCTCTTTGGATATGGTTACGGTGGTGACGTGGCATCCGTAGGTGCTGGCCGCGAACATGGCGAACCCGCCCCAGCCGGTACCTATCTCTAGGAGCCGATCGTCTTTAGTGACCTTGGCGATCTCGCACAGTCGGCGGTATTTGTTGGCCTGAGCATCTTCGAGGGATTCAGCTTTACGTTCGAAGAGCGCACTAGAGTAGGTCATAGTGTCATCAAGGAATAGCTTGAAGAAATCGTTGCCCAGGTCGTAGTGGGCATGGATGTTCTCTTTGCTACCCGCGATGGTGTTGGTGCGGTTGCGATGGAGTTTCATGTTTTTTGCGCGCGACATCACGCGCATGAGCCCCTTGTTGAGGTCCACCGCCTTTCGGTTCTCGATGGCGAGAGACAGAAGGCTGACCATATCAGGGGAGTCACACATGCCCGTCTGGTAGGCCTCGCCGAAGCCAATTTCGCCGTGGAGCATGAACTGACGGAAGAACGCCTTGTCCTGTACCTGCAACGTTCCTTCCGGTCCCGGATTTCCAGAGTCCAGAAGTTTGGTTGATCCGTCGGGCAACTCTATTAGTAGTTTGCCCACTTTCAGGCCGCTGAGTCCCTTGAGTAATACCCAGCGTGCGAACGCATCGCCGATCGAGCGACCGGCGCTATTTAGAAGTCCCATCGATTCACCAGTGGTGCAGAGGGTATGAGGATCGTTTGCTGGTCGTCAGCGTTAGGTTCGGCTACGCGCCCGTCTCGCCAGTAATGGACCGGACGTCGATTTTGTTGACGATGAAAGTGCGGAGCTTGGTGCGGATGCGCTCGTAGACACCGGTGTGGAAGCGAATACCACTGTCGGGTTTCCCTACCCACTTGGTCGGAATGGGGAGGCCGACTTTTTCCAAAATCGCTTCGCCCAGTAGCCCGTAACCCGCACCACCGAGCCGGTTCATGGCCCCGCGAACGAACCGAGCGGGGAATGGACCGATGGGGTAGTCACGAGCGACTGCCATCTCGACGATTAACATACCTGAGCGCTTGACGTTGCCGGCGCTCTCGCTGAAGTTGCGCACGAGCTCCTTGGCGACATAGTTGAAGTCGACGTTGAGTTGCTGCATCCAGTTGAGGGCTAGCGGGCCGCAGTCTGGAACGAGTTGTGTCCCTGGCATCTGGAAGGTGGAGAGCGATTTGGCGACCAGCTCGATAAGCTCAGGGTTTTCCTCAACCTGCAGGGCGGTCATGCCGCGATACCACACGGTGTGTAGGGTCTCACGCCGCTTTACTAAGTTGGCAAAGTGAGCGGCCTCAGGCGCCGCCGGCTTCAGGAGTGTGGCGAGTAGGCCGTGCCAGTTATCAGTGAGGTATTCCTGAACGGTGCCGAATGTTGTTAATTCGACGGGGGAGATACCGCAGCAGTGTGTGTAGACGCGTGCTTGCAGGTCCTTGATCTGCCGATCAAGCTCTTCCTCTGTGAATCCGATGGAGCGGAGCATCATGTAGTAAGGGAGTGCGTGGGTGTACTCGTCCGGCACCCATACTTTCTCGTTGAAGCGAGCGAGCCACGTGGCGTTGAACTTATCCGCGCCTTCCTGGAATACAGCTGCGTACGAATCAGTGCCAGCTTCAGTCAGCATCGCGAGGCGAAGCATTTTGACGAAGTCCTCTTCGGTGATGGCCTCAGGCAGAGTATCAATTACGGCTTTGACATCGAGCTGCTCAGGAACCCTCTCCATAGCCTTAAGGTCAATCATCTGACCAGGCCGGGCCACAATCTGGTCGACCATCGCTTCCAATTTGGGGGCCGCCGTGGCAGGCAAGCTATAAGTAGAAATGCCGCTCATCGGGGTGCTCCTTCTCTAAAGCAGTACTTACGTACAGGTGGGATAGGTCAGAACGACAGGCTTCTGTATGCCATGTGTTGATGACCAACAGGTACGTGGTGTTCGCTCCTTGAGGGTCTTCATGAGTATATCAGTGATTGCCCCTACCTCGAATCTAGATGATAGAGATGCGGTTGTCTATGGAACAAGTGACGGAAATCACACATTTTGTGTGGTAGGTAGATCGCTACGTGCCTGAGGTCAACGCCCGGACGTGGGTGGAGGCGGTGGGCCGGGCCGCCGCACAGGCGGGCCGACGAAGGTGAGTTCTACGCAGGGCATCCGGTCCATGACGTGTCGGGCGAGGTAGAAGGGACCCCACCAGGGGAGCCGGCAGCGACGGTTGATCCTGATAGCGGCGATGAACCAGCCGAACAGGCGCTGCGTGCCTTCGGGTCGATTGGCCCAGCGATCCAGAAAATCGAGTAGCGGGCCCGTCCGATCTCCCCGGTCGATAATGACGCGTGCGCTGGCGGGAATGTCGTAGTAGATGCCATGCTCAACGGTATGGATGGTGACGAAGGGATGGGCGCGTGCGTTGGCAACCCAATCGCGTTTGCCAGGGTAGCCAGAGACGTAAATCAGGTTGCCTCCTCCGGGTCGGGCAGGCCACACGAAGGTGGTCTCAGTCGTGCGGGGTGCGCCGCTCCGACGTCCGACGGTGGTGAAGCGGATGAAAAAATCACGCGAGAGTGCGTGCAGGAGATCTTCGGGCAGAGTGGGTTGGTGGTCGTCGGCCATTACCGAGGAGTATAGCGGCGGTTCGGTCACGTCCCTGCAGAACGAAGTCTTATGAGTAGAAACGGGCAGGCCTGACCGAGAGGTCTTTAGTTATGGGGGCCTTATCCACGGCGGGTTCGGAGGCCGTCGGCTCTCCTTCGGTCAACGCGGGCGTGGCCGGGCGTCGCGGAGTGCGGGGAATGCCAAACGTAGGACTATGAGCACGCAAATACCTGCACTGGCCATCAGGGAAATAGCGAGCCTGGGACCGACGATCTCGGCGATTATGCCCATGGCGAACATGCCGATGGCTTGAAAGCCTATGCCGAGGACGATGGCTCCCATCGCTTTGCCTCGCTGGTCAGCAGCTACGGCTTCGAGGGGGATCACTGGTTGCATGGTTGCGAATCCTGCGAGTCCTATCCCCGCAAGGAACATGAACGCGAAAGCCAACGGGTACCAGGGAGCCCATGCGAACGCCGCCGCGCTCGCCATGAGGAGCGCGGAACCTCCGATATAGACGTTGCCGCGGCTGGTGGGTTGCGACCAAGCGAGAAGGATGGCACCAGTCAGCGCACCGGCGCCAAGCCCGCTGAGAAGGAGTCCGAAACCCAGCTCTCCAGTGCCAAGTATGTTGCGGGCGATGACCGGCACCATCTGGACGAATGGCCATCCCATCATGTTGAAGGCGATGGTAACGAGGACCGCACCTAGGAGGACGCGGTTGGCACGCAAGAGGCTGAGGGAGTCGCGGATCTGAGCGAGTGGTGAACCGGGTCCGCTGGTCGCCGAACTTACGCGAGGTAGGTTGCGAATGCTGAGCACGAAGGCGAGCGCACCGACCGTTAAGAGGAGGATGGCGATGTAGGCGCCGTTGACGTCAAACAGGCGCATGACCGCGGTGCCCAGCAGAGGCCCAATCATGTTGGAGCCAGTGACGAGACCGGCATCGAGCGATGTTGCGTTGATTAGTGCTCGGCCGGTGAAGATGTCGCCGAGCAGCGCGCGACGTGATGCATAGTCAAGCGCCCAGGTGGTACCGGTGACGAAGATGGCAACGTACGCGTGCCAGTACTGGGCGTGACCGGTGGACAAGAGGATCACCATGCCGCCCGCAGCCGCGAGATTCGACGCTTGCCCGATGGCCATGAGTCGCGGACGACTGAAACGGTCAGAGAGGCCCCCTGCGGTAAGGCCGAAGATGAACATGGGAGCGATGCGGCTGACACCGACGAGGGCGACCTGGAATTCGGAATCGGTGAGAGTCAGAACGAACCAGGAGAGGACGGCGAGTTCGGTGGATCTATAGAGGTAATAGAAGCCACCGAACGCCCAGATCTTGCGGAAGATGGGGTTCGCCAGCGCGCTGAATGTGCGCCCAAAGGTTCCCGGCTGGGAGATTGAAGGCTGATCTGGTTGAGGTTCGGGGGTGGTCAAGGTGTGGTGCCGCACACGCATTCTATATGCCTGATGCCTGATGCCTGATGCCTGCGGCCGCTCCGGAGCGGAGTTCTGGTTGACGTTTCAAATTTTGGTTGAACAATAACTAAGAAACATCGCAGCCGTATGAATAGTCATTGTTGCACTGCAGGGAGTGAGACTAGCTAGCGGTGGACACTCACCAGGGCGGTTTGTACCATGGACGCAGGTCGCAGAGGGCGAGTACGAGCGAGGTGCCAACGATGGTGAAGGCGTGTTTGGTGGGGGCGGCGGTGACGTTGGCATTGATAGCGGTACCGGTGGTGCACTTCATCACGGGATTGCCCTCGGCGTTCATCGGCGGGTACATGGCTGGGTCCCGGGCGGCGGCGACGCCGGGTACGGCGGTCCTCATCGGCTGTTTGATGGCATCTCTGCTTGTCGCACCGGTGGCGGGGGTCTTCTTCCTGATGTCCCTGTTCTGGGGATTCGGTGCCACCGCAGTAGTGATAGGCACTGGCGCATTCGCGGTGTGGATCGTGCTGCTGGGAACGCTGGGCGCGCTGCTCGGCGGCGCTAGCGTACGCAAGCAGAACGCAGCGTAATAACGCGTACTCGGACAGCACCGACTCAGTTCTAAAGTGAATATTGAGCGATTCCGTAACAGATTTTCTGACAGGTGTCCGATTTGTGTGTTTTCCTCACCACGAACGGCTGGAAGCATGCGGGCTTTCTGGATTTTGGTCACAATAGTGGACTCATAGCTAAACTAATTTCTAGAAAAAGTATTGACATTTGTGTAAATCAAACGCTTAATATCCGCAATCAACGCCTAGGAGCGCACTCATGTCCAAGGCACACAAGCCTTTTGCACAACTACTCCGCGTGAGTACTACTCGAACCGACGGCGGCACACTGTTCGGTGCGACGGTGAAGGAAAAATGGGAACGATTCGCTTCGCCGGACAGACAGAACCGGGTTGCTATCGGCAACTACAGCATGCTGGTGAATCACCCGGACGGCTGGATCCTAGTCAATGCAGGGCCTGGGGATAAGTCGCCGCAGAGTCTGAATGTCGCGCCGATGCGGTCGCGGTCGTCGTTGCTGCGTGAGCTTCGTGAGCTTGGGTTGGTGCCCAAGAACATCGCGAAGGTGGTGCTGACGCACCTGCATGATGAGCATGCGGGTGGCGGCACGCACATGACGTCCTCAGGGCGGGTGCTGCCGACGTTCCCGAACGCGCGTTACGTCGTGCAGAAGGATGCGTTGGCGGATGCGTTGAGCCCCAGCGAGCGTTCGGCTAGCTTGTACCGCGACGATGACTACGAGCCTCTTCTGGAGGCAGGACAGCTTGATGTTGTGGATGGCCACAAGGAAATCGCGAAGGGCGTGTGGGTGGAGCCTGCTGGTGGTCCTACGCCTGGGCACCAGATCGTCGTCGCTGAGGGCCCTAGTGAGACGTACGCGTTCTTGGGGACGTTGGTACCGACGTCGATGCACCTGACTCCTGAGGTGGTCGGTGCTGCAGACTGGAACCCGGAGGCAACCTGTAGGTCGAAGCACTCGGTCCGGATGCATGCGATCAAGGAATCGTGGCACGTGGCTCCCGTGGGACGAGATGAGTGGGTCCGCGCCGGAGACCTCGCGGCGCTTGCCGCATTCAGCTTGGGTGAGACTCTGACGAAAACTCCGGCACCGAAAGGCCGACCGGCCAAGGATCGCGTGTCGATAGCGGTCTAGCCTTCTTCCCTCAGCTCTTGTAATAGCTTCTCGTCGGCGGCAGAAAGTTCTGCCGCCGACAGCATTTCTGGCCTTCGCGTAAGCGTGCGCCTAAGCGCTTCTTTGCGTCGCCACTTGTCGACGGCTGCATGATCTCCTGAGAGGAGAATGTCAGGAACCGCTGCGCCACGGTATTCAGCAGGTCTGGTGTACTGCGGGTACTGCAGCAGGCGGGAGGTGTGGGAGTCGTCGGCGACGGCTTCTTCGCCGTGGCCCATGGCGCCGGGGAGGAGCCTGACGAGTGAGTCGATGATGACGAGCGCCGGGAGCTCGCCGCCGGTGAGGACGTAGTCCCCGATGCTGATTTCCTCAGTGGCGAGCGATGTGCGCGCACGTTCGTCGATGCCTTCGTAGCGGCCGCAGATGAAAACGACAGTGTGGTGAGCTGACAATCGCTCCGCGTCACGCTGCTCGTAGGGGCGTCCCTGAGGAGTGAGGACCACCACGGGAGTATCGGCGGGTGGTGAAATGGTCTCCACGACCTCGAACAGAGGCTCAGGCCGCATGACCATCCCCGGCCCACCACCGAAGGGTGAATCGTCGACGGTCCGATGGCGGTCGTGGGTGTAGTCGCGGAGGTCGTGGACGTGGACGGCGGCTAGCCCGGCTCGCCGGGCGCGGCCGACGATGCCCGCATCCAACACGGGAGGGAACACCTCCGGGAAGATGGTTATGACGTGGATGTCCATGGGCGTTAATGGCCGCGGTTCTCGCCGGTGAGCTGGCCCAGGGCGTGCCCGAGAACGGGGAGAAGCACCTCGATTCCTTCGCGAACGCCTTTGGGACTTCCCGGGAGGTTAATGATGAGTGTGCGCCCACGCACTCCTACGATACCTCGGCTGAGCATGGCCATAGGCGTCTTGGTAAGCCCGAAGGCACGCATGGCTTCGGCGAACCCTGGCGCCAGACGGTCGACGACGGCGCGCGTGGCTTCGGGCATGACGTCACGGTCGGTGAGGCCGGTGCCCCCAGTCGTGATCACGAGGTCGAGGTCATCATCGTCTGCCCATGAAGTCAGGGCCTGTTCGATGGTGGCGCGGTCGTCGGGGACAATGGCATAGCGGGTGTGCTCGTAGTCGGGTGCGGATAGTAGTTCCTTGATGAGGTCACCGCTGGTGTCCTCACGCTCTCCACGGGCACCCATATCGCTGCTGGTTAGAACGCCAATCTTATACATGTTCGCCATGATAGCGGCTTGAGGGGGACGGGTATGTGCGTCTTGAAATGTTCCATATTATTCCGTTTCGTTGCAGTTGCACGTGGGCCCGGGGAGATGCGCGCGAAAACCTGGGAGCGCGCCGATACGGGCGGCAAGAAAACGCATACTCTTCACGGTAATGGGGTGGGCGCAATCAGGCCATCGGGACGTATCACAGGCGATGTATGCGCGACTGCGCGGAATCCGGAGGTACGTATCATGAGACGGAACTGCCAGATGCGGCTTGCCGCGAACACGGGGCAGTTTGTTTTCTGGTATCAACACTCGCTCGCGGGAGCGGTTCTATGAGAGAAGCGGAATGATGAATATTGAGAGCGAACCGGAGTTGGCAGACCTGTTAGAGGGCACTGACGCGCCGACTTGGGTAGTTGAGGCGGTCAAAAGAGCGATCGTGACCGACGAGCGCGAGGCCGCCGGGTGGAGCGACGCACTGGCGCTGGCGCTGGGCCGACGGGCGAATCGTTTGCTGCGTGAGCGCTTCGGGGCGGACGCTTGAGACGAGTGAGGGCTTTGGTCCGTGGCTGCGAGGCTGCAGGTGAGATGGAGCACAGGAAGGGGCGTGTGCTAGCGTATTGGCATGACTCTTGGAAATGTTGGCAGGGCTTCATATAACGATTTTGCGGGTAAGCGGAAGTTGCTGATCGTGCCGTACGTGACTCCGACGCGGGAGGATCAGCGGTTGCACGATTTGGTACGAACGTACTGGACTGATGCGTTGGCGCAGGTGGAGAAGCTTGAGGTGTCCCTGGGCGAGGTGAGGTACCTGTTCCACGAAGGATCGGTGGGCGAAGGGCAGGAGGCGGTGGAAATCCTGGAGGCGGGCAATCCACACGGCTACGTGCAACTGAAGGCGATGCTCGATCGGGGTGCAGCGTTGAAGCCCACCGAAGACGTGGAATGTCTCAAAGAAACTTTGGACCTACACCGGTGCATGTCGGTGGCGGTGGTGAGCCACACGGTGGCCGAGCGCCTAGCTGTTTGGTTTGAGGAGTCGCGCAAGTCTCGTTACGCGGCAATCGCCGGTAATGTAGACCGGTACATGAACGACAACGAGGTTGCGGTGTTGGTAATCAGCCCGGATCACGAGGTTAAGTTCGTTGGCAACATCGAGGTTGTGTACGTGGTGCCGCCGGTACTGGACACGATCAACAAGTGGATGCGAGAGACGCCTCTGGATGACGAAGCAGCATCTTCCGCGGATGAGACACCAGAGGACGAAATATCCGGCTGAGCTGAGCGGTGCTCAGCCGACGATGCGCAGGAGAAGTCGAAGCGCAAGCTCGGTGAATGTCGCTTGCATGGTGAGTCGCGAGCCAGGGGGGACGTGATGCTCTTCGGTGACGGTCTCACCCTCACGAGCGACCGCGAGCCACAGGTGTCCTAGGTCTAGGCCGTGTGGACCGGTGACGCCGGTGCTAGCCAGTCCCAATGCCGCCCCGAATCTATCGCGCACCCGCTCAGCCATGATGCGAACGCTCCATTCGCTGACGGAGCCGTGGTGTTTGAGCTGGTCCTGCGGGATATCCAGAACTGACGTGCGGCTGGGGTAGTCGTAAGTGACGACTGCGCCCTTGAAGTATGCGGTCGCACCGGCGTAGCGCACGAGACGCTCCCCGATCCTTCCTCCACTACTGCCTTCGGCGACGGCGATGGTGAGTTTCTGAGCGCGCAGGGCTTTGTTGAGTTCGCGCGCGAGGGCTAGTTCGCCGTTAGCGGGCAATTCTGGACCTCAGGAGGGCGACGGTGGGGCCCTAGCCTCAAGAGTGTATCGCCACAGTTGAGTCTGGCACGGTCTGGGTCGTGGTGCGTAGGGTCCGGACGCAAGACTGGAGGCCCAATGACGGCGAGGGCGAACTACCGGAAGATTCGATGCAAGTCGGCACTGAACGCCGTGTGTGACATGATGTTCAGGTGGCCTCTGAACCCGTATGGGGAGTGCGTTCACGGTTGCCTTTACTGTGACTCGCGCAGGTTCCACTCTGCCCAGGAGCTTCGGGAGGAGTTGTGGTCGCGCGGGGCACGGCGCCAGTTCGGCAGCGGGCGGTGGCGACTCAGCGGACGATTGCGGATTGCGTCAGCTATCGTTAGGTCTGGGGTAGAGGGTATACTTGGAATCCCGTTCGGCGGGGTGTGGCGCAGTCCGGCAGCGCGCCTGCTTTGGGAGGCCAAAGTAGTCAATACGGCATGAAAATGCCAGTCGGTTTTCCCCTCGCTATTTTGTTAGAATTTGGCCAACGGGGTGTGGCGCAGTCCGGCAGCGCGCCTGCTTTGGGAGGCCAAAGTAGTCAATACGGCACGAAAATCCTAGCCGATTTTCCAGCCCGTTTTTTGTTAGAATTTGGTCAGCGGGGTGTGGCGCAGCCCGGTAGCGCGCCTGCTTTGGGAGACCAAGGTAGTCAATACGGCATGAAAATCTTAGCCGATTTTCCAGCCCGTTTTTTGTTAGAATTTGGTCAGCGGGGTGTGGCGCAGCCCGGTAGCGCGCCTGCTTTGGGAGCAGGAGGCCCCCGGTT
>Ga0114996_10000818_pt1 | contig 43219 bp, 36 predicted proteins | sample ArcticOcean_MG_C_4_FD_87039 | JGI IMG/M metagenome (GOLD analysis project Ga0114996, IMG submission 87039) | Marine microbial communities from western Arctic Ocean - ArcticOcean_MG_CB4_134 | ecosystem: Environmental > Aquatic > Marine > Oceanic | place: Arctic Ocean: Canada Basin | collected... | reverse complement strand
ACGATGGCCCCCCGGCTCCCAGCCCCGGAGTCGGTCGAATTCGGCGATCAGTGTGAGAAGATGGTAGGTGGCCGCGTGCACGTGGGCCGCCAGCGTGGCGATTTCGTCCCCGAGGTCGAGGAGAACGTCCGACTCGTCGTCGCGCGGGTGGTTGGCCATCATAACCTCCTCATCTGTAATAAAGACAATGACTTACAGGACAATATAGGGAAGATATTTTGGCCTTCTCAAGCGGGCCGTCGTAACTGTCTGTGATGGAATCCCGACCTACCCCGTCACCACCACCCCATCGTAGTCGCCAAAGTCGTCCATGGCTGGGTGGGACAACCTGTTAGGGAGAGTCGAGAACCACGCTCTCCAAAACTCTGCCATCGAGATCGTCCGGGGCCGGTGTACCGGTCAGCCAGGCCAGCGTGGGAGCCACGTCCACCGTCGCCACCGGATTCGTCGAAACTCCGGAGCGAATCGTCCCCCCGAGAAAGATCAGGGGGACGTGACGGTCGTAATAGTAAGGCGAGCTGTGGGTCGCCGAACTGGCAAAGGAGGTGAGCGTATTCGGCTCGTATCGTACGTATACGCCGGCAAACGCAGCAGGGGCCAGCACACGTGTCCTCGAGTGGGAATGTGCGAAGAGTACTTGGAACGAATCAGGCGCATCAGCACGCTCCACCTCGGCGAAAGTGTATGCGGCCGCGATGTACGGGAGCGCGACGAGCGTTGCTTTTACCGCGTCCTGCGTGGCTTCGTCTTCGGGAACCCCATCCTCCCCTGCCCCTTTGAGCGCGTCCCGGATCCGCTCTTGTATCTCCTGACGTTCGGCGCGGGTGAGGCGTCTGGCGTCGACACCCTCCTCCGCCAGAACCTCGGGAATGCCGAGCACTCCGTGGTCCGCTGACATCGCAACGACCCAGCGCCCCGCACCGACCTCATCGTCGAGAAACGAAAACAGTCGGTCGAGCTCCGAGTCGAGTCTGAGAAGGTTGTCGAGTTGCTCCGGGCTACGGGGTCCAAAGCGATGTCCCACGAGATCCGTTTGAGACAGCGAGACTCCCAAAAAATCCACGCTCCCTCTCTGCCCCAGCTCGAACTCCTCAATCGCCTCGAGGGCCAACGACACCACGGCTCGGTCGGGGAAAGGTGTATAGCGCCACCTCCAATAGTTCACCTCGCCCGGATCGGCAGCGTCCACAAGGTCGCCAGCCCGGTGAGGGAAGGCCGTGTACCCCGGTTCGAACCGACCTTCCAACTCCCATTCGGACGTATCCGGAAGGGTCAGCGACCGCCCCTCCGGAGGCACACGGCTCTCCCACAGCGTGTCCGAATAGTCGAGCGGCATGAGATTGGCGTTAAAATCCTCGATCCATGCCGGGTATTCGGAGTGGTAATATTCCGACGTGACGAATCCACTGCCGCGCTCGACCACCCAGTACACTTCTCCCCGCGCTTGCGTGGCCATCCCGATCGCCGCCCGGTCCTTCTTGGAGATCGCGACCACCCTCGAATCCGGGTCGCGGTCGGCGATCCAATCTGCGATACCGCGACGCTCGATGTTCGCCGGGGACCTCCCAGGCAACTCTGATTCGCCAAGAATCGGGCTGTCCAGATCCTCCATGGAGTACATCGGTCGTAGTAAGCCGTCTTCGAACTGACGCCAGGCGTTCCCCACGATGCCATGGCGCGTCGGGTAGACGCCCGTGGACAGCGTCGTGTGGCCGGGGCCCGTCGTGGTGACTGCGTGATCGTGGGTCGCATTTGTGAAGCGGTACCCCTCGTCAATGAGCGTCCGCAAACCTCCCACGTACAGGTGGTCGTACCGGCTCAAGAGGTCGGGGCGCAGCTGGTCGATCACCAAAAGAACCGCGAGGGTGGGCCTGTCAGCAGAGGGACCGGCCGGTGCCGGCTGACAGGCGGCCGTCAGACAGGCGGCCGTCATACAGGCCGCCATGCGGAGATGCGCCACCGAAGCAGTTCGGGTCACGAGGCGCCTGTCCCCTCCGCTTTGGTGGTCTGCAAACGATGGAATCCGGATAGTCTGAGTGGAAAACCGCTTCGAAGAAGGTCCCGGCGGCCCGCGGGTCGGTTATAATGGGGGGCACAACCTCCAACCAGCAAGTCAGCTTGCCACACCCACGACGTCCGGCGAACGCTCGCGACCGTCTGGGTGCTGCCAGCCACCGCACCGAACGGTACGAGCTCCGCGATGCGCTCGGGATCGATCTCCGTGGAAGAAGTCGGTCGCACGATCAATGTGGAGCGGGCCGGAGGCACCTGAAGCGCCGACAAATAGAGCGCCGGCCTTCGAGACGACTGGGCTCCCATCGCGGCGGCCCTAGGCTGATCCACGACGCCCACGACCTCGTACCAATCGCTGAGGGGGCGTCCGATCTGGACCGCCCTCCCGACGGCATCACCTCGCTCGAAGTATTCGTCCGCCATGGCCCTGTTGACGATCGCGACTCGGGCACCATCCGACGCGTCGGCGTTCGTAAAGTCACGACCACGGACGATTTCATAGCCGGCCAACCCGAAAAATCCCGGGCCGACCGCGTGATGGTCGGCCTGAAGGGTCCTGAGAGGCACGTGTAACTGCCCGATGATACATTCGCCACAATCCGTCACCATGATGCCGTTGGCCCCCAGCCCGATCAACGCCCCTGGAGTGGCGATACTCTCCGCCTCGAAGTCCGGACGCTCGGCAAAGCTGGCAAGAAGCGACTCGTAAAACCGCGCACGCTCTGGCTCGGTAAGGGAAGCCGCGATCTCCATCGGAATCGCGACCGTGTCCTCTCCGAAGGTGTCCACACCGGCGCGCTCCGGGCTCGAGCCGACGAAGCCGCCGATCAACACCAGTACCGAGACCGCGACGGCAACTTGGCACACGACGGCCACGTCCCGCCCGAAAGATTCACCTCGGTCCGGAAAGGCGGAGCTCTGCCTAGAGAGGAAGGCGAAGAGACGCTTGTGTCTCCAGATCGCGAGCCCAGGGAGGACGATGATGGCAACCACGATGCCCATGGCGGCCAAACCAGCACCGACGGCCAAAGCCAGATCGAGCGAAGACCAGTCGAGTACTTGATCCGGCCAAGTCCAACGAATCGCGAAGCCACAGGCCAGTGCCACGCCAAAGGCGATCGCACCGGCACGACGTCCCCGAGCCCCCGCTCCCCGCGCAAGCTGAACCACGAGAGGCCATTGACCGATTCCAAGCGCGGCCCGGATGGCCACGGACCGCGTCGCCGCAATCCGCTCCTCCGCCAGGAGCAAGGCACCACAGACAGCCGCGGTACTCGCAGCTAAAAGGAGGGCTACCATGAAGACGCCCATCAATCCGCCGAGCGCCAACTCCTGAGCGCTGGAGGCAGAGACCAAATTCCGCGCCCAATCCCCTACCCAGGCCGGGTCCGGTACCAAGGGCACCCTCATGAGGAACCCCCGCCCCACTCCCCACACCAGCGCCGCGATCGCGCACAGGCCCAGGGCCACGCCGACAAAAGACGAGACGAGGCGACTCCCTGCGTTGGCCGTTTCTTCAAGCCGTCCGGCACTTGAGGTCCCTTGGTCCATGTCAGAGCTTACGCGCCCCCCGTAAACAATTCCACCCCATGGTCCCCATGCCAAACATCATCGGGAATGTCGAACTGAGTGTTATCCGAGCGCGTCCAGATCCCGAAAAAACTCGAGGGCCTCGGGGTTCGCCAGCGCCTCTACGTTCTTTACTTCACGCCCATGGATGATGTCACGAACCGCGAGCTCCGTGATTTTTCCTGATTTCGTGCGCGGAATGTCGGCCACCGACAACACGATCTCCGGTACGTGTCGAGGTGTTGCACCAGCTCGGACCCGCGCCTTGATCTCACTTGTCAGCCCTTCGGTCAACTCCACACCCTGACGCAGGACCACGAAAAGGACTACTCGCACCTCTCCTTCCCAGTCCTGCCCCACGGCAACCGCCTCCAGTACCGCGTCGAGCTGTTCGACTTGCCGATAAATCTCAGCGGTGCCGATGCGTACGCCCCCAGGATTCAGGACCGCGTCGGAGCGGCCCATGATCATGTAGCCGCCGTGCCGCGTTTCCACCGAAAAGTCGCCGTGGCACCAAACTCCTGGAAACTTCGTGAAGTAGGCCGCCTCATAGCGCGCGCCATCGGGGTCGTTCCAGAAGCGGAGGGGCATCGTAGGAAAAGGCCGTGTGCACACCAGCTCGCCTCGCTCCTCAACGATGCGTTCTCCAGCATCGTTCCAGACTTCGACCGCCATTCCGAGGACGGGCGCCTGAATTTCGCCTCGGTACACCGGGCCCTGTGGGTTCGCCCCAACAAAACACGCCAAGAGGTCGGTCCCGCCCGAGATCGACACTAGAGCCACGTCCCGTTTGATGTGCTCGTAGACGAAGTCGAAACTCTCCGCGACCAAAGGCGAGCCCGTCGCCGCGAGGGTCTCGAGATGGGGTAGCGCGTGCGTCTCCGCCGGCTTCAGCCCGGCCTTTTTCACGTGGTCAATGAACTTGGCGGAGGTACCGAAAAACATCGCCCCTTCGTCTTGTACAAAATCGAACAGGCGGTTGCCGTCGGGATAAAACGGCGACCCATCGAACAGCATCAGGGTCGCCTCAGAGGCCAGCGCCGTCGCCAACCAGTTCCACATCATCCAGCCACAGGTCGTGAAGTAGAACACCCTTTCGTCGGGGCGTAGACCCACCATTAGGCGATGCTCTTTCAGATGCTGCAGTAACGTTCCGCCGGCGCCATGTACGATGCACTTCGGTTTGCCGGTCGTACCGCTGGTAAACATGATGTACAGCGGATGATCGAACGGTAATGGGCAGAACCGAACGGGAGTGCCGAGTCGGGCCTTTAGAACCCGACGCCAATCGAGCATACCCTCGGGCACACCGAGATCCATATACGGCACCATCACGACCTGCTCCACACTGGGCAATCGTTCGCCGATGGCGAGGACTCGGTCGCGAATGTCGAGCGTTTTGCCGTTGTATCGATAGCCGTCGCAGGCGATGAGGATTTTGGGCTCGATCTGTAAAAAACGGTCCAGAAGGCCCTGCTCTCCAAAGTCCGGGGACGCAGACGAGAACACCCCTCCAAGGGCGGCGGTCGCGAGCATCGCGGTGATCGTCTCGGCGATGTTGGGCAAGACGGCGACCGCGCGGTCGCCCTCACGGACACCGACCTCCTCCAGCCAGGCGCGGAAAGCGCCGACCTCGGCGGTGAGTTCGCCCCAGCTGACTCGCCGGCATCGACCGTCCTCCCCCAAGGCCACAATCGCCTCACCTTCGCCCGAACGGCGGAGCAGGTTCTCCGCGAAATTCAGCGTGGCGTCCGGGAAAAACCGGGCCGAACGCATATCGACACCGGGCTCGAACACGGTCTCTCCCGGCTCACCGATTACATTGCCGAACTCCCAGACACTCTCCCAAAAAGTTTCCGGCTGCTCGATCGACCACCGATGTAGTCCGTCGTATTCGAAGGAGGCTTGCCCCACGTAGGGTCCGTAATGTTTTGCGAAGTCTGAAAGTACGGAGTTCGCCGCCCGTTCGGGCGACGGCCTCCACAAGACCCTGTGCTCCTCGGGAATCACGAATGGGTCGCGATCGTAGCACCCGTGCGCACGACCCTCACCGCCTCGGTGGCGGCTTTCATCCGCGTACGAACACGAAGTCCTCGTCGCCGGACAGTTGCGGCTGGAACGCGTAGCCGTCTTCCCCGAACGCCTTCAAACCGTCCGCGTCCTCCACGCGATGTTGGACCATGAAGCGGGCCATCCTTCCCCGAGCTTTTTTAGCCACCAGCCCGATGGTCTTGGGCGTGCCGTCCCGCATTTCCTTGAAGTGACACGTGACGAACGGACCGGCGAGCTCGTGGGGCTGGATCGCTTTGATGTACTCGGCGGAAGCGAGAGAGACGACCGTACGATTTTCGTGAGCGGCGGTCACCGCATTGCAGGCGTCGGTAAGACGTGATCCCCAGAATTCGTAGAGGTTCTTCCCTCGTCCCGTGAAAAGCTTCGAGCCCATCTCCAGGCGGTACGGTTGAATGAGGTCGAGCGGCCGCAGCACCCCGTACAGGCCCGAAAGAATGCCGAGATGGTTTTGGGCGTACGTGAGGTCGTCCTTGCTCAGCGTGTCCGCGTCGAGTCCGACGTAGGTGTCCCCGCGGAACATGAAGACCGCTTGTTTGGCGTTGGTCGGAGAGAAGGGTGTGGAATATCGTTCGAAACGAGTTTGGTTCAGCTCGGTCAGCGCGTCCGACAGCTTCATGAGAGCTTTCAGCCGGCTCTTTCCGAGACTCTTGACGGTCTCGACGAGCTCTTCACTGTTGTCCAATTGCTGAGGCAGCGTGAAGTCCCCTAGCGGGGGTTCGTTTTCGGTTTCGAGCTTCTTCGCGGGGGAAATCAAAGCGAACACTTTGTTGTTATCCTTTTGGGGGCTTCGGTCACGAGATCAAGGCCGTCGATCCGACCCGAATTGAAGCTAGTGCCGTGACCGCGTCGCGCCACCGGCCGGACGATCCGCCTCTACGCGGGTGGGTTCCTCACACGTAGAGGCGTTCGGCTGAAGTCTTCGAACGGAGATGCGGCGGGCGCCGAACCATCCCCCAACTGCCCGACGCTGTTCAGCCCCCAGCAGTATGCGCGACCGGCGGTCGTGGTAGCACAGGAGTTGCTGCCCCCCGCCTCCACGTTCACGAACGGCTACCCGCTCGACACCGCGACCGGATAGTTACTCGAGATTCCGGTACCGTCACCCAACTCACCGAAATTGTTCGAACCCCAACAGTAGGCGGCTCCGCCTACCGTCATACCGCACGCATGATCGAGTGCGGCGGAAACCGTTGCGAAAAGTTGGCCGCCTCCTAGTGGAGCTGGAACCGGCCCGCCGGCGATTTGTTGGTCGGAGGGCACGTGGACGGTCACCGCTCCCCAACAGTAGACCGCGCCCCCGACTTCGATGGCGCACGCGTGCTGGTGGCCGGCCGAAACCATCTCGAACGTGAGTCCACCCGAGACGGGGGTGGGTTCGGCAACGTCCACCTACGTACCGGTCCCGAGCTGGAAGGAGTCGTTGTTTCCCCAGCAGTACCCGGCTCCGGCCAACGTCACGCCGCAAACGAACCCGCTTCCTCCGGCCGAAATGCTCTTGAAAGCCAACCCGCCAGGTACCGCGCTTGGAGACACCCCGTGGGCGGACCAGCAGTACGCACTGCCATCCGCCGTGAGGCCACACGTGATGAAGTCGCCCGACGTGAGCGCGGTAAACTCGAGCCCGCCGGGAACCTCCTATGGGGTGGTCACAAAAGGAGGCGCGAGTTGCGCGCTGTCGATGACCCCCCAGCAGTAGGCGGCGCCAGCCTCCGGGACCCCACAGGTGTGTTTCCAACCGGCTGCGATCGATGCAAACGCGACGCTGCCAGAAACCGACAGAGGCGACCGAATTCCCGCGGGGGCGTTGCTGGGGGCGCTGCCCAACTGGCCGTTTTCCCAGGATCCCCAGCAGAACGCGGGTCCGGGGGAAGTGACGCCGCAGCTGAAGTCGGAAAGTGCTCCCTCGCCGATCGACACCGATGTCCAGAAGACGTCCGGACCCTCCGGTTCGTCGAGTCCCGTAACCAGAGTCGGGACGGTCGGTCCGCCCCCGCACGCCATCAAAAGTTGTGTGCCTAAAAGGAAGACCGTCTTGACGGTCGGCTTGAGTGTCGTCTCCAGCACCTTCATGAATGTGCGTCGGCGGGTTGGGGACCATTGATGGGACATAACACCAAGAATGTGTCTAAGGCATGCTCGACTGCAACAGAGTTGATCGCGGAGTACAACCCGTCGTGGCCCCCGACCTCGCTCCACACCTTGACATCGGCCACATGTGGTCCTATCGGTCCCTGTGGTCGCGTGGTCTGAACCCAGGAACGTAGCGAAGGGAGAGAGCATGGACACCCAAGGAAAATCACGGCGTTCGTTCCTTATCGAATCAGTATCTGGCCTTGGCGGTGTTTGGGTCGCGGCCAACTACCCCGGCATTCTGGCGGCCGAGGAGTATGTGCTCGAGGAGGCGAAGTCCGGGCAGCCCGCGGAGTTCGCGTTCTTCACTCGCGACCAGGCCATCGAAGTCGAGGAGATGGCTTCGCAGATCATTCCGACCGACCACACGGCGGGCGCGCGGGAAGCCCGCGTGGTGTCCTTTATCGACAGAGCGCTGGTGACCTTCGATAGCGGACGCCAAGCAGACTATACGCAAGGTCTCTCGGAGCTGGCGGCGACCTCACGCCAGCAGTTTCCGAGCGCTGACAAATTCTCCGACTTGACGTTCGACCAGCAGATGCAGGTTCTCCTCTCCATTGAGCAGACCCCCTTCTTCAACTTGGTTCGGACTCATACGATCACCGGCTTCTTCGCTAGTCCCGTACACGGCGGCAATCACGACAAAGTCGGTTGGGAACTACTTGGTTACGACGACGCGCTCAACCACGAGGCGCCGTTCGGCTACTACGACGCGCTCCCCCAATCCCGCGGATAGGCTTCGGAACCGGAGAAACGCAATGAGACAGTACAGTCCACAAGAAGAGGTCGACTTCGTCATCATCGGTTCCGGGGCTGCCGGAGGTATCATGGCCAAGCAGCTGTCGACGGCCGGCTTTTCGGTGGTGGTTCTGGAGCAAGGGGGCTGGGGGAAGTACGGGCACGAAAGGGACTACACGAAGGACGAGTTGCTCAATCGGAATCCGAACCTCGAAGACCGGCTGATGAGCAACCCGTCGACGCAGCGGAACACGTTCCGCCGGACCGACCGCGACGAGGCCACGGCGGGCAGGCACTCGTACGGATGTGTCGTCGGGGGTGGGACGGTCACGTACGGGGGTAGCAGTTGGCGCCACTTGCCGTGGGAGTTCAACGAGGCCAGCACGGTGGGAACGATTGCGGGTACGGGCTTGGCGGATTGGCCGATCACGTACGAGGAGTTGGAGCCCTACTACACCCAAGCGGAGTGGGAGATGGGCATCTCCGGGCAGCGGATTGACTCGCCGTTCCTCGCGCCGATGTCGAGAGAATATCCGGTGCCTCCCGTGCCGATGAAGTCCTCGGGCGCCCTGTTCCACGTTGCGGCGGCCAAGCTCGGCTTGACCGTAGTGCCCGGCCCACTCGCCATCATTACCCAAGCGCATAACGGCCGTATGGGATGCGTTAACTGCGGGATGTGCTCCGGCTTCGGCTGCCACGTGAAGGCGCGGTCGAGTTCTGCGGTCACTGTGATCCCTATCGCGGTGGAAAGCGGTAACTGCGAGGTCCGTGTCAGGAGTTACGTCCGTGAAATCACGACGAACAACAGCGGTCAGGTCACAGGCGTCACCTATTTCAACGCCCAAGAGCAGGAAGTGTTTCAGCCAGCCAAAGCTGTCGTGCTGTCCGCGAACGCGGGGGAGTCGGCTCGTTTGTTGCTGATGTCGAAGTCGTCCCGTTTCCCCGATGGCCTCGCCAACTCGAATGGCGTGGTGGGCAAGTATTTGATGCTCGGCGGGGGCGGGGGGGCGAGCGCGTTGTTCGAGCATCCGCTGAACGACTACAAGGGCGTCGTTTCAGGTACGGGCATCGTAGACTACGTCCCATCCGATCCCAACCGGGGCTTTTACGGCGGTGGCCGCATGACCTCCCGTGGCTACGCGACTCCGATCAGCTACGGACTCGGGGGCTTGAGCCCGGACGCTCCCCGGTGGGGCGCCGGTTACAAACAAGCGCTGAGGGATGAATCACGACACAAGATGTCGATCTCCTGCTTCACCAGCCAGCTGCCGCTAGAGACGAATCGTGTGGATCTGGACCCCAACGTTAAGGACGAGTGGGGTTTACCGGCGATGCGTATCACGTCCCAGAGTCACCCCGACGACATCAAGAATATGGAGTTCTTCAGACAGAAGTCGATCGAGGTGCTCGAGGCGGCGGGGGCCAAATCGGTGTGGGCCGGTCCGGTCCGCGACAGCACGGGCGGTGCGCATAACCGAGGCACCTGCCGAATGGGCAACGACCCGAACACTTCTGTGGTCGACCGATACCACCGCGCGCACGATGTGCCCAACTTGTTCATCGTCGACGGGAGCAACCTCGTCACCGGCGGGCGTAATCACCCCACGATGACCATCCAGGCACTCGCGTTCCGGGCGGCGGAGCATCTGGTCCGTGCTGCCAGGGGCGGAGATCTATCGGCGGGCGGCGGCGCCTGATTCCGCCTCCGGACACGGGTGAGGTCAGTACGGAAGAAAGTAGAGTACGCTCGCCAGAAAGGGGATGAGCAGAAGCATCATCGTGATGGCGTAGCCGAACATGTCGCGCGCTCGCAGGCCAGTGATGGCCAGGAGCGGAATCGCCCAAAATGGGTTCAGTAAGTTCGTGTGCGCATCCCCGACGGAGTAGGCTGCGATCGTCTGGCCGTGCGGAACCCCTAATTCGGCGCCAGCCATCATCATCGGTCCACCGATGATCGCCCACTCTCCGCCCGCGGATGGTACGAAGACGTTGAGCACCCCCGAGGTGATCCAGGCCGTCACTGCGAACGTATCCCGTGTGGCGATCGAGAGTAGCGACTCGATGATCGAATCGATCAATCCGGTCCCGGTCATGATCCCGATGATGCCCGCGTAGAACGGAAAAAGCAGGATCACACCTGCGCTCCCCTTTACGGCTTCGTAGAACTCGCGTTGGTACCTGGTCGGGCTGGCGTAAAGGAGGAGGCCGATCATGAGGAAGCCGAAGTTGAAGTTGTTCAAGTCCAGCGCCGCCAGGCCCCGTGTGAAGAACGCGCTCAGAAACACCACGACGCCGATCGAAGCAAGGACACCACCGAGAATTCGGCTGTTGTCGATTCGGTCGGCAAAAGCCGGCTTTGTGGCCCTCGACTCGGGTGGCGTACGATCATCCGGGTCCTCATGGGGGCCGAGATCCACGTAGTGCCCGATCGGCCTGCAGTTCTCCTTCGGCGGACTCAGCAAGTACAGCATGATCGAGCCGTACGTGAGCGCCAGCGCCGTGAGGGCCAGCGGATAGGGGTGGAAAACCCACTCCGTCGAAGGAACGACGCGATCGACGAAGCCCAACTCCATCAATGTGTTCCCCTCGGTGGCCTGAAGCAGGCCCGCGGAGCTCGACAACCCCCATCCCCAGGTGAGGCTGATCCCCATATATCCCGCAACGGCCAGAAGGGGATAGTGGACGGGCATTCCCTTTCGGGCGGCGTACTTCCCCATTTCACGCGCGAGGATCGCTCCGAAGATGAGGCCGAGACCCCAGGAGATCCATGCGGTCACCATGGACCCCACGCCGACAAGGACGGCGGCTTGGCCCCCGTTCTTGGGGATCCGCACCAAAGCGAGGATCGAACCTCTCACGCGCGGATGGTGCGCCACCACATTGGCGGTCACGAGAATCAGAACCATCTGCATGGCGAACTGCAGTAGTGACCAGAAGCCCCCGTACCACGACTGGGCGATCTCGATCGCGGCCGATCCCTCCGAGACGAACGCTGCCCCGGCGGCGACGTACGTCAACAGGATCGCGAACAAGAAGGGGCTGGGCATCCACCGCTCCACCCGATCCGCAATTACCTCCCCCAACTTTTGGATGGGAGTGCGATTCGGGATGGGAGTCCGATTCGGCTCACCGAACTGTTCGACCGTGGTCACGCCGGCTCCTTTTGTGTTGGTGGGAACTCCTCATGCTGACGAGCGTCCGGGACATTACGCGCTGCGAGCGCGGGCGGGAACCCAAAGGGAGACGCCATGCGTTCCGATTGTGTGCCGTTTCGTTCTCCTCCTATGGGATGGATCGTCATGTTATTGGGTGGTCGAGCAACGGGCCCCAGCCTGACGGGCCAACGGGGTGATGTGGATGGATTAGCAGCCCCCCTTCCCTCTCTTGCTCGAGCGCCGGTAGAAGTCGCCTCGTTTGACGCCCCAGGGTTGCCCCCTCAAGTTTACCCCCCATGAGAATCCGGCGACGCACTAGGAGCGTAGTACGATGGTCTCGATTCGGGGACTCGCAAACGAATGCATCTTGGAGGGCTCTTTGCTGAGCTTGGTTCAGTATCTGTGGTACACCGTCCTCGATGTGGCTGCGAGTTCGGGCTAGTACAACAAACTCGAGCGCCGGGGGCGACGAACGTGGCGGGAAAGGACAAACTGCGAATGGCTGCCCTCAAGGGGCTCACCGGTTCGATCATCGCAACGCTCGTGGTTCGTTGGGTGGCGGTAACCATGCTCGACATTCCGCCCGAGTTTCTCCCATTGGCCACACCGGGCCCGACGATCTTCTTCACTGCGGTGGGCGCAATTGGAGCGGCGGGTGTCTTCGCGATCGTGCGTAGACGGGCGCAGCGGCCGGAGTCCGTCTTTCGGCGGATCGCATCAGTGGTGTTGCTTCTGTCGCTCCCGCCGGACCTGTGGCTTCTGAGCGACGGTGCTGCCGGTGCCATTCCGGGGGGAACTCCTGCAGCGGTCGGAGTGCTCATGCTCATGCATATCGTGGCTGCGGTGGTCATCGTTTGGGCCTTGACTGGGTGGGGCCCGAAGGGGACGAGCTCTAGGAGCTGACCCAGGTCCGGGGCTTGGATCGGGTTTCCCGTTGCCCCGGGGTTCGTGGCGGCATGATTCCCACGGCCACGGTTGAAAGAAATGGCTTGCTCGGCGACGCGTGCAGCGAGAACATTGCATGATATGACCGCTTCTTCCGCCTCCCTGCGGCGTGCTGGCTTCGAGATCGTGGTAGCCTCTTTCATCGTCTTGTTCCAGGAACTGGCACTCATCCGCTGGCTCCCCGTTCAGGTCAGAGTGGTTGCCTACTTCCCGAACCTCATCCTGATCAGCTCCTTTCTCGGCTTGGGGATCGGGGCTCTGAGGGGACGCAAGAAGTCGATGTTGTGGCTTTGGCCCCTCACGCTGGCGCTCGTGGTTTCTGTGGCGATCGCTTTGGGCAACATCGCGTTTACCGCGGATTCGGTGAGTGAGCACCTGTGGCTTCTCTACTGGGATCTGGGGGACACGGCTCCAGTCGTGGAGGGAGTCCGACTACCGATCATACTGCTCTTCGTCAGCTCTTGGCGTTTGGATACGCCGTTTCCACCGATGTGCGAGATACGTCGATGTTCGTAGTCGATCACGACAACACCCGTGAGTCGCGGGATCTGGTGTCCGCGATCGTCGCGTCCGGCTACTTCGATGTGACGGGGCGTTCCCAAGCACCGGCAGACCTCGTACGTGCTTTGGACCACGGGGATGCGGTCCTGGGCCTGGAGATTCCGCGGGGGTACGCCCAAGCCTGGCTGGGGGACGGTGGCGCGCCCATCCAGGTACTCATCGACGGCACCAACTCCAACACGGCGGCGGTGGCTCAGGGATACATCACTCGGATTATCGAGGGTCGCGCCGCGGGTCGGGCGCTGGCTGGCGCCGCACTTCCCGTGGACCTACGCGAAAGAGCGTGGTACAGCCCCGAGCTGTCCAGCCGGAACTACAACGTCCCGGCGGTGGTCGGGACCCTCATCATGCTGGTTTGTCTGTTGCTCACATCCCTTGCGATCGTGCGTGAACGTGAGATCGGAACGTTGGAGCAGCTCAAGGTCAGCCCACTCACGGCGGGGGAGCTCATCGTCGGAAAGACTCTTCCGTTCGGGATCATCGGCATGGGAGATCTGGTCCTGGTGACCACGGTGGCGGTCCTCTGGTTCGGAGTGCCTCTCCGCGGTAGCCTGCTCCTCTTGTTCTTGGCGAGCGTATCGTTTGTGATGGCGGGTCTCGGCATGGGTCTGCTCATTTCCACGGTCTCCAAGACGCAGCAAGAGGCCTTCATGGGCACGTTCCTCGTGTTCATGCCCGTCCTGCTCCTGTCGGGATTCATGTTCCCTGTTTCGAGCATGCCCGGCATTTTCCAGGATCTCACGATCCTGAATCCGGTCCGACACTACATCGAGATCGTGCGCGCCATCTTCCTCAAGGGGACCGGTCTCGACGTGCTTTGGCCACAGTTTTTGGCGCTCCTGCTCCTGGGGACGGCCCTCCTGACCCTGGCGACGCTTCGGTTCCGACGAGAGATCGCCTAAGCCCCAACTTGCTGCGCCGTTCGTCTTGGACCCATCTTGTGCGCGACGCCCGGCCCCGAGAAGGGAGTTCGCGAATGGACAAGAAGACCGGACGGTAACCCAAGCATATCCCAGCGGATGAAAATTGCGGTAACGGGGGCCAACAGCAGTGTGGGTCGGAATCTGTTGGCTCACGTCTCCGGGCGTGCCGACATCGACGTGATCGCGGGAGTTCGATCAGGTAGTGCGGCCGCTTCCCTTCCCGACTCGCCCCGGATCCACACTCGTGTGATTTCTTATGAGAGGGTCGGGGAGCTGACCGAAAGCCTCAAGGGTGTGTCCTGTGCGGTACACCTGGCGGGCATTCTGATCGAAGGCCGGGCGTCCACCTATGAGATCGCGAACGTCGCGGCCACCCGCGCCGTTGTTGAAGCGTCTCAACAGGCGGGTGTGGGGCACATCGTCTTGATCAGTGTCCTCGGCGCCCACCCGGACTCGCCCAACCGTTTTCTGAGATCCAAGGGAGAAGCGGAGAAAGCTGTGCTCGCGTCGGGGTTGGCCGCGACCATCGTAAGAACACCGATCCTGCTGGGCCCGGGTACAGCTGGAGCTGAAGCACTCATGAGAACGGTGAAGCAGCGTAAGTCAAATCTTTTAGCAGGTGGCAGTTACACTATGCGACCTCTGGATGTAGATGACCTGAGTCAGGCCATCCTTGGAATCTGCGAGGCACCGACCAAAGGTGTCCGAGTCCTTGAATTGGTAGGTCCAGAACCGATTGTATATCGAGACTTGGTGACGCGGATGGCCGCCCTGCTAGGACATGACGTGACCATCGGCACGATACCCGTTTGGATCGCCAAGCTGGGTGCGGCGGTGACCCATCGACTGACGGGGGAAGGCGTTTCGCCCACGGTCATCGAGGTCATCACCGCCAACGAAAGTGTCCCAAAAAATGCGGACGAGGAGATGGGCGTCACCCTGACGCCTCTATCCCAAACCCTGGAAAAAATCCTAGCGATGAAGGACCGAAAGGCGTGACCGAAACTCAATTCGATGAGCCAATCGCACAGCGGAAACCGGGCGTGCCCGCGCGCCTCCTGTTCTTGGGTATCACGGTGGGTTGTTTCTTCTACCTATACACCCGCTTGAACGGTGCGGCAGTGCGCGAAGGGCTGTCGCTCGTCGACTACATGACGCTGGTCTTCGCCAACGTCGCTTGGGTACCCTGGCTGTTGCTGATGATGGTGTATTCGGGTGCGTATTTCGCCATCGACACGCTGGTGGTGACCCGGGCGCTCAACTGGTTCGTCAAAGAGATCAGGTACAGGGATATTCTGCCGATCCGTGCCAGCGCCTATATCATTTCGATCTTCAACGAACAGATCGGGAAGGGCGCCATGGCCTACTATCTCAACCGCCGGGACCGAGTACCCGGCTGGGAGGTGGGATCGGTCATGTTGTTCGTGATGTTTTGCGAAATATTTTACCTGCTGTTCTGGGCCACAATAGGGTTTTTCTTGAGTCGTGATTCATTGCCCGCCGCGTTTGGTCTCGTTCCCCCCATCGCGTTGGGGGCTTCGATATTCCTTGCGTTATGGATGCTTTATTTTCAGGGTAAGTTGTTACCAAAAAACCCGTTACGGGATAAGCGAGTCTTCCATGCGTTCAAGTTGGCCAAACCTCGGCACTACTTTCTATTCTTCTTGCTACGCTCACCTGCGCTACTCTCGGCCGTCGTGGTCTACACGATCGCGCTGAACATGTTTGGCGTGGAGGCTTCCCTCGCGTCTTCGCTGGGTTATCTGCCGGTGATTTTTTTCGCGGCGGCGGTACCCACGCCCATGCGCGCGGCCGCGATCACCTCGTGGGTGATCCTGTTCCCTGAAAACGAAGGACAGATGGCGGCGTTTGGATTCGTTCAGCACAACTTCTTCATTCTGTTCAATGCGGTGATCGGGCTTCTTTTCTGGCGACGCGCCCAGCGCGATCTACTCGGTCCGTAATGGTCCACCTGATTACCGGTGTGCGACTGGTCCTGGCGATACCCGCTGCGCTGGCCTTCGCTCAACCGCAGTTCTTGTCGCCGTGGCTCCTGCTCGTGCTCATTTCGGTCGCGATCGGAAGCGATTTTTTGGACGGGATCGTGGCGCGCAGAACCCAGACCGCGTCCGCTCGGGGGCAACTGTTCGACCACACGACGGACTTTCTATTCGTTACCTGTGGGCTCACCGGAGCCGCGGTCGCGGGTGAGGTGACGATCGCCCTCCCCGTGCTCATTGTTTTGGCCTTTTCACAATACGTGCTGGATTCGCACTTTCTGTATCGGGAAAAGCGCTTGCGCATGAGTGCGCTAGGGCGCTGGAACGGAATCCTCTACTTTGTGCCCCTGGTCGTCATTTCCATGTCCCGCCTCGATATCTTGGCGGGTGGGTCGGAAATACTCTCTACGCTTGTCGTGTCGTTGGGTTATCTGCTCGTTCTCTCCACGGGGGCGTCGATCGTCGATCGGGGGATTGCGCCGCTGCGAACGCGACGGCTGAATCAGGGGCCCCAGCCGGAGCTCCGCTAGGTCGCTGGTGTCGACCTGCGGAAGCCGAGACCGCACGGTACCGACGACGACACGTCAAGGAAACGTGTCGCCAATTATCCGTTTCGACGACACATCAACATGCCTCTATCGGAGCATGCCTTTGCTGGAGCATGCCCCTACTGGGTCGCCGCCGCGCCTCCGAGACCGTGCTGCGCCAGAAAGCGCTCAATCGTCTCGAAGATCGCCACCGTCTGCGCGCGGTTGAAACCTCCGTGCCGTCCGCCGGGAACCGTGTGTAGCGTATTCAGCACGCCCACCTCGTCCAGCTTCTCGTGCAGCATGACGCCTTGTTCGAAAGGAACGGTCGGGTCCGCATCACCGTGGATGATCAACGTGGGGGGCAACCCCGCCCGCACGTACGTGAGCGGGGACACACGCTCTGCGATCTCGAATCGGTTCTTCAAGCTCCCCATCCACTCGACCGCGTAACCCCGCGTATTGGGGCCATCCAGCAAATCGCCGACATCGGTGATTCCGTACCAGTTGATGATCGCCGCGACTCTGAGCTCTTCGGGGCCAGGACATTCTCGGTCCAGACCCGCCGAAGCCGGGATCATCCCCGTGGTCAAAGCAAGGTGGCCACCCGCCGAGTTTCCGCTCGTCACGATACGGGACGGATCCAGGTTGTATTCGTCGGCGTTCCGAATGACCCAGCGCAAAGCACATAGGCCGTCCTCCACCGCCGCGGGTGCGCGTGCAACCGCACCGAGCCGGTACCCGACGTTGACCACGGCCCATCCCATCTCGAGATACGGCAAAAGACGAAGTACGTTGGCCTCTTTCGACCCACCCACCCAACCGCCACCGTGGATGTACATCAACACCGGGGTCGGGCCGTTGGCATCCCTCGGAACGTACAGGTCGAGTTTGTTCTCATGGCCGCTCGCGACGTGATAGGTCACGTTGGGAGTCACCCGATACTGGTTAGAGACGTGGGCCAGGAATGCGCTGGTCTCACCGAGCTGGGCGTTCGCATGGATCGGCCCGGCCACCATGAGCGCGACGGCGAGCATCGTGAGGAGGGGGACGGAGCGGATGGACATGTTCTCCTCCAATTGCACTGGTGGGATTGTACTAGCGAATCAGCATGCCCAACCACACCACAAACCGCAAGCGAGCGGCCTGGAACCCCTTGTCCCGACAGGATTCATCTACTGAATCCTGTCGGGCGCTACCGCCCGCCCATCTGCTCTTCCCGAACCGCACGAAACTCACTCGTCTCGCTCCACGCAGGCCAAGCCGTACCCGTCGCGAGGGCGCGCCCCATTCGGTAGAGGAAGCTGAGGTCTTCGACCGCGCCCGAGAGATCCCAGTCTCTCTTTACTTCGTCCGAGACCTTGTGATAATCCTCTGAAGTGTACTGTTGGCGCTTCTCGATTCCGTAGCCCTCCGGCTTTCCGATAAAGTCCACGCCGGGATCGGCGTAAAAAGCCGGGATACCCACCTTCGCCAACGAAAAGTGATCGGACCGGTAGTAGAAGCCCTTTTCCGGCTCCGGGTCGGGGATCAGGACCCGACCCTGCTCGAGGGCAACTTCGGCCGCTACTTGGTCCAACTCGGACTGACCCAACCCAACAACCGTGAGGTCACGGGTGCGACCCCAGGTGCCGAGTACGTCCATGTTGATCGCAGCTACGGTCTTGGCCGCCGGATAAAGAGGATTCTCTCCGTAAAACCGAGAGCCCAGTAGCCCCTGCTCCTCGGCCGTCACGGCGAGCCACAGGATACTGCGGCGCGGTCGCTCACCACTCCGAACGAACGCGTTGGCAATCTCGAGCAAACCCGCGGCGCCCGTGGCATTGTCCGCCGCTCCATTAAAGATGCGATCACCGCGGATCGACGGATCCATGCCCAAGTGATCCCAGTGAGCCATGTACATCACCATTTCGTCGGCGGCGTCGGTACCTTCCAGCTTGGCCACCACGTTGTTCGAATCGATCGTTCGCAAGGTGTTGTCGATCCGGGTACTCGCCGTGACACCAAGCGACACCGGCACGAATTCGCGTTCCGCGGCGGCTTGTTTCTGCTCCCCGAAGTCGAGCCCGGCCATCGCGAAGATCGCCTCGACCGTCGGGCGCTGTATCCAGCCCTGAACGGCCACTCGTCCCATGTTCCGGTCGGTGCTGACCAAGTCGAACGATTCACCGAAAGGGCTACTGCCGATGACTTCCCAGGGATAACCGGCAGGCCCGGTTTCATGAATGACGAACGCACCCGCAGCCCCCAGCTCTGAAGCGATTTCGTACTTGTACGTCCAGCGCCCGTAGTACGTCATCGCTTCGCCCCCAAAAATTTCTTCGTGGGGCGGATCGTTGACGAGCATGAGCAGCACCTTGCCGCGCACGTCGACGTCCTTGTAGTCATCCCAATCGTACTCGGGCGCGGATGCGCCGTAGCCCACGAATACGAACTCCCCGTCCAGGTCGACCCGCTCGACCACGCGCGTGGTCGAAGCCACGTAGTCCGCGCCCGGCTGGAAGAAGCGAGCTTGCCCCAGGCCACGAACCGTGAGCGTGTTGCCTTCGGAGGGCGTGATGCCGACGAGGGGGACTTTTTGCACCCAGGTACCGTCGGGGTTCCCAGGAATCAGCCCCAGAGCGCTGAACTGCTCGGTGAGGTATGCGATCGTCTTTTCCTCACCAGGAGAGCCCGGCGCGCGACCCTCGAAATCATCGGACGCCAGGGTTCTTATGTGCTCGAGCAAAGAACCGGCGTCGATGCCCTCAACCCGGTCGCCGCCCGGCTCTCCCGACGTCTGCCCGGCAGGATCCCCGCACGCGGAAACCAAGAGCAAGGCGCTCAAGATTTGAAGCCGCTTGATGTGAAGACGCTTAGTCACATGGCCTCCATACGCTGGGGCTACCTCATGGTGGCTGCGCGCTGCACGATCTCTATGGTCGCCCCATTCGGTCCCTCGATGAAGAAGATGTTGATGGTTCCATTCACAAACGTGACGTCGTTTGGCCCGCGAGTGATCTCATGGCCATCACCCCTGAATTCCTCGAGCTTCGGGATGAGGTCCAAAGCTCTCCAACCGAGGTGGTCGAAAGTAGTCCCCGAGCTAGGGAAAGTTTCTCCGCGAGTCACCAACAACCAGACGTTGCCCGGATAATAAATTCCGTCCAACCGACCCCGAAGAGGCGTACGCACACCGCCGAACGTATCGGAGTACCACTGCAAGGTGGCCTCGGGGTCTGGGCTCCTCAAATGGACGTGGTGCAACCCCAAGTGCTGGGGGTCCTCGATGATTTCAAGGCGCATGCCCCAGGGGTCCTCCACGAAGCTCAGCGGAAAGAGGCCTTCGACGTCGCGCCTCGGCGTGGTGATGGTCGCACCCGCGGCTTCGAGCTCACGCAGCTTCGAGTCCAAGTCCGGGACCGAAAAACCGACGTGATCCAGCACGCCTCCGGCGCTCGGTCTGAGATCGTCCCCCCCTCGCCAAATAAACCGCGTCGTGCCAAGGAGCAGTCGCCCCTCCCGACCATCGACTCCCTCGCCTCCGATGTGGTCCATGTACCACTGGGCTGCCGCTACCGGATCGGACGCAGCCAGATGTATATGATCATACATCATCGTCTCGGTCTGAGCGCTGACGGCAGGCGCAGCTACGGCGGCCAGGGCCATCGCCACAAAGAGCGACGTTACGAAGCGTTGCATGATGACTCCAAAACAAGAACGTGGGTGGAAAGGCTTATCGCCGGCCGGCCTTTTATAGGGAGGCGCTCTACGGATAACGTCGCCGACGGACCGACCTGAGGAACCGGCGCCCATGGCCGACAAGATGCGCCTGAGGGGTGCGACGCGGCAAGCACCCCACGTCAGGCCATTGACGAGACACTATGATCGCGCACAATGTGTCACCGTTCGGAGCACCTTTCTGCGCGCTGCGAGCCGACGCCCGGTAATATCTGGACAAGCTCCATGAGCCACCAGCCTTACCGTTGCACATCCATGGAAGGCTGGAGAACTATGACTCACCGCGACATAGTGCCCGTTCGTCAAAACCCGAAGACCTCAAGCAGTGACCGCAGTTTGGGGATTGGTACACGAAGCGCAGATCTGCTCGGCATGGCCCTCGCCCTCTCGCTGAGCCTCACCGGAATAGCGATACGTCCGACGGCAGCCGCAGGGCAACAATCGGTGTCGTACACCAACGCACAAGCAGAAGCCGGAGCGACCCTATATTCGACCACGTGCGCCGTGTGTCACCTCGCCAACTTCCAGGGTTCGTTCGAGGCCCCCGAGTTGGCGGGCCCTAACTTCAGAAACACTTGGGGCGGTCGGCCGGTGAGTGAAGTCCTCGAGTTCATCTCGACGACCATGCCTCCCCAGGCCGCCGGTTCGCTGAGCGCCGAACAGGTCACCTCGATTGTGGCCTATCTGCTCCGTGCGAACGAAGTCCCGTCGGGCACGAGCCCGCTGACTCTCGCTTCCGACGCGACCATAATCCCGGGCGCCACGCGCACAGCCGCCGCGGACCCGAACGCGGTCACGCCGATTCCGGGTCGGGTCGGGACCGTCCGTTCGCCAGAAACCATCCAGGCTCCCCCGGAATTTTTGGGCACGATATCCGAGTCCGATGCGGGTATCACGGAGACGTATCGGGCGGCCGAGCGGTACGCTCCCGTGTCGAACGCGGATTTGGTGTCGCCCCCCGCCGGCGATTGGCTACACTGGCGTGGTTCACCTGGATCGAACGGTTACAGCGCCTTGTCCCAGATCAATCGGGAGAACGTGCACCGCCTCCAGCTTGCGTGGGTTTGGGCGTTGCCGGATGGAAGTCGCTACCGGACGGCACCACTCGAGAGGGACGGCATTCTTTTCCTGACGGCCGCTGGCGGGCTCGTGCAGGCGCTCGATGCAATCGACGGCACCCTTCTTTGGGAGTACCGCAGAAAGGAAGCCCGGGCCGGCGACCGCGTGCAGAGTGTTGCGCTGTCGGAGGACATGGTTCTCGTTGCGACGCCGGACGGCGCGATCGTTGCGTTGGAGGCACGCACGGGGGTGGTCCGCTGGGAGACTCCGCGGATGGGGTTCGGTAACACCGCGGGACCGATCATCGCCGACGGGAAGGTGATCAACGGCGTCAACGGTTGCAGCAGGTTCATCGAACAAAAATGCTTCGTTAGCGCGCACGATGTCAGAAACGGTGAGTTGCTTTGGCAGACCGAGGTCATCAACCGGCCCGGTGAGCCGGGCGGAGACACTTGGGGCGGCCTTCCTTTTGAGCTCCGCGCGGGCGCGGATCTATGGAACGGCGCGAGTTGGGATCCGGATCTGGGCCTGGTTTATATCGGTACGGCGCAAGCGAAACCGTGGGTGGCCGTCAGCCGGGGACTCACCACCGCCGATTCGACGCTTTACGCCAATTCGACGCTGGCGCTGGATGTCGAGACGGGACGTATCGAGTGGTACCGCCAGCACGTACCGGGCGAGTCGTTGGACATGGACGAGGGATTCGAGCAGGTCCTCGCGGACATCAATGGCGTACCGTCTCTTTTGGCGATCGGAAAACATGGTGTTCTCTGGAAGCTCGACCGGCGCGACGGACGGTTCCTGGGGATGAAGGAGACGGTGTACCAGAACATTCTTACGATCAACGCCGAAACGGGGGCCGTCCAGTACCGCGACGATATCGCGAACGCCGGCATCGGCGACTGGGTTTCCGTGTGCCCCTCCACGGCCGGTGGACACAACTGGCAGGCGACCAGTTATTCGCCCGACGCTGGCCTCATCGTCATTCCGCTGAGCCAAAGCTGCATGGAGATGACCGCACGCGAAGTGGTCCTGGAAGCGGGTGGCGGTGGTAACGGGGGCGATCGGGCGTGGATGGAGATGCCCGGCACGAACGGAAATTTCGGCAAACTCGCGGCCTTCGATGCGGAGACGATGGAAGAGGTGTGGAGTGTCGAGCAGCGGGCCCCTTTCCTCACAGCGGCCTTGACCACGGCGGGTGGCCTCGCGTTCGCGGGAAGTTACGACCGGTGGTTCAAGGCGTTCGACATCGAGACGGGAGACGTGCTCTGGCAGACCCGGGTGGGTACGTCGGCTCAAGGCTTTTCGATGACCTTCGAAGTGGACGGCGTGCAGTACCTCGCGATGACCGCGGCGCGTGAGGGTGGAAGTCCCTGGCGCGTCGCGACCTTCTTGGCCACCGAGTTCGTGAGTCGTCCGCAGGCCAACGCTCTCTACGTGTTCCGGCTCGGCGAGCCCTAAGCTGATGATGGATTCCGGATCGTTACGGCGATCCTTACACTTCGCCGGACGCCGGGCGGCTACGGTCCTGGCCATCCTGGTGCCGGCATCTGGAGCAGCCCAGTCGCAAGACGGGCCGGTCGAACCGACGACGCTTGCCCTCCGATCGGGCGCAGCGATACGCGTGGACACGGGGCCCACCGTCGATGGGCTACTCGACGAAGCGGCGTGGGCGTCGGCCCGGCCCATGACCGACTTTGTCCAGTACGAGCCCGTCGAGGGGGCGGCGGCTTCGGAGAAGACCGAAGTTCGGATTCTCTTCGACGAGGACGCGATCTACGTTGGTGCTTGGCTCTATGATCGCGAGCCCGAAGGCATCATCGTCGGGGAGCGGCGACGAGACACGAATCTGGGTGACGCGGACGGCTTCATGGTGGTCTTCGACACCTACCACGATCAGCAAAGCGGCTTTGTTTTTGGGACGAATCCGGGCAGCATCGAATACGACGCGCAGGTGCGTGGAGAAAGCGGCGCCAACACGAACTGGGACGGCAGCTGGACGGTGGCCACCACCCAGAGCGATGAGGGGTGGTTCGCGGAGATGCGGATCCCGTTTTCGACGCTTCGTCACGCCTCCGGCGACGAGCAGCTGTGGGGGCTGAACATCACGCGCTACATCAGGCGAAAGAACGAACAGGTCGTGTGGTCCCCTGTACCGCGGCAGTGGGGCTTCTTCCGGCTTACGGAAGCGGGCGTGCTCTCGGGCCTACAACCGCCCGCGCGCAGAGTCGCGACGGTAACCCCGTATGCCCTCAGCGCTGCACAGCGCGTTCCCAGGCTGGATGCCAACACGACCTACCCGTTTGAGGCGGGGGGGGACGCCAAGATCGGTATCACGCAAAGCCTCGCCCTCGATCTGACCCTGAACACGGACTTCGCACAGGTGGAAGCGGACGCGCAGCAGGTGGACCTTACGCGCTTCAGCCTCTTCTTCCCCGAAAAACGACCGTTCTTTCTCGAGAACGCGGATCTTTTCTCGGTCGGACTGGGGTTCCTACCCGGCCGTACCTCCGGCCGTACCGCTCTTTTCCACAGCCGCCGGATCGGTGTGGCGTCGGGCGGGGAGGTGCCGATCGATTTCGGCGGCCGCGTCTCGGGCAGAGCCGGAGGCTTCGACGTCGGACTTCTGCATATGCAGACCGAGGGCCTCGCAACCGTCCAGGAGTCGACGGGTTGGAGCGTAGCGCGCGTCGCCCGGGAACTTCCCAACCGATCGCGAGTCGGGGGCATCTTTACGTCGCGGGTTTCTCGAGACACACCTGGTGCATTCAACCGGACATATGGAGTAGACGGCCGACTCGGGATCGGTGAGACCTGGACGTTCAACGGGCTGGCGGGAGTCACGGACGAGCCGGGGGTCGAAGGCGGAGAGGAGATCCTCAACTTCTTGACCGAGTACCAGACCCCGAATTGGTACTTCAGGGGTTACTACGATCAGCTCGGTGACAACTTCAACCCGGCCATGGGTTTTATTCCGTTTCGCGGATTCAGGGAGGGGAGCCTGCGCCTTGAGCGCACCCATCGCCCCGCGATTTCATGGCTGAGGGAAATCCGTACCCACCTTCGCCGGACGTGGGCCCACGACTTCGACGGATTCAAGTTGGTGGACTTCAGGCACATCCATTCTTCGTTCATATTCGAGAACGGAAGTCAGTTCTCTCCCGCGTTCCAGCGAATCTACGACGGTCTCACCGTGCCCTTCGCGATCCGGGGCACGGACATCGTCGTGCCCGCCGGTCAGTACTCGGGCTGGGCCTCGTACGGCAACCTCCGTACGAACACGTCGGCCCCGGTCTCACTGAACGGCCGTTTCGACCTCGGGAGCTACTTGAGCGGCAACCGTTGGGGTGGCAGCCTCGGAGTCAACCTTCGCCAGGGAGACACGTTCACGGGTGGCGTGACCGTTGCGCACAACAGGATCCGCCTGCCGCAGGGCAACTACAACACGACGTTGACCCGTCTGAACCTGCAATACGCCTTCAGTCCGAGCATCTTCTTGCAGTCGCAGATCCAACACACCGATCAGACCGGAATCTGGTCCGGCAACTTGCGCCTCGGTTGGCTCACTACCGCAGGGACCGGGCTGTACCTCGTATACAACGAACGGCAAGAGATGGACATCGACGGAGTGTCGGGACTCTACCCACGCCGCGCGCTCGAGCCGGCGGAGCGTATTTTCGTCATCAAGTTTACCCGTCAATTCGATATCTCAGGGATGACCGACCATTTTTGGGACTAGCTCGGTCCCCACTATCCCGGTTCCCAGATACTTAGTTTAGTTTCTCCTAAACCTCCGCGGCTGTATTACAAAGGGACCCGATCAAGCGGGTTTCTTTACCACCCAACCGAGGAGTTCTCATGAAACCGTACGTCGTTAGATCCGCAGCACTCTTTGTCACTCTCTTCTTCTTCTCCTGCACGGGCGACGCCGGACCCACCGGACCGGCTGGAGCAGGCGGGGCGGCGGGGGCCGACTGAGCAACGGGGCCGGCAGGGCCGCCGAGCATCCAGAACTACACGGCCTCCCTAGACGAGGCCCAGGTCGTAGGCGGCACCGGAAGCACGGCAACTGGCACCGCAACCTTCTCGGTGGTTGGGCCGACGCTGTTGTTCAGCGTCGACGTCACGGGCATTAGTGACGTCACAGCGATTCATATTCACGGTCCCGCTGCCGTGGGTGTTGGTGGGAGCGTCATTCAAAGCCTCTGTGGAAACACGGCGGACGATGCGCCTGCCTGCAAAACGGGCGCAGCTTTTACCGGAGTCGTCGCTGCCGGCGCGGCCACGCGACCAAGGATTTCACTCGATTCGCTCGTGGTTTTGATGGGGAACGGAAACTCTTACGTCAACATCCACACCGCCGGATTCGGCGGAGGTGAAATCCGCGGGCAGGTCTCGTTGATGCCGTAGGCTCCAGCTCGAACTTCTGGAGGCAGAAAAACGAAGTGGGAGCAGGGCTGGTCGAAGCCTGCTCTCACTTTTTTTATCTGTTCATGTTTTTCGGAGCACCCACGTCGTCATCGCCCGCATGTTCTGCACGACGGTGGTCTTCAGTGGATCCATGAGTTCGCCCCCAAGGTCTGATGAGATCCCTAGGAGGTACGCTTCGTCGACGAGGAATCGATCACTCCCGTCGGGCAGGTGGTGCCAACGATCGCGAAGATGGGTGACGCGATCCTCGACCCCGATCGTGGAGGCGAGACGAGCAAAGAAAACTCCGCCCGGGCCCAGGACACGCCACATCTCCGCGACCATGCCCTCGAACTCGGGTGTGTCTTCAGCGAAGTGCAAAACCGCGCTGCAGATCACCGCGTCGAAGTACGCCTCAGGAAATGGCAGATCGGTGAGCCGACCGACTCCGAAGTTGCTCGCGGGTAGCCTCGGCGCACGCGCCTCCGCCGCCGCGCGGATCCGCTCGATTTGACTCGGGTCGGCGTCGATGCCGAACACATCGGCGCCGCACCTCATCAGGTACTCCGAATTCCGGCCGGTTCCGCAGCCCGCGTCCAGCACCCGCATTTGTGGTGTGATGTGACCACGCAGAATCTGGTCGAACACGTAAATATCGATGTGGCCAAATTGGGCGAGCAGAGCGTCCCGACCACACGGTGGATCTGTTGGTGTCACTGCCCTTCCCCCCCGAATCGTCAGTCGGGCACGTCCTTATCATTAAAAATGACCGACGAGTACAGCCAGTTTCCGCTTTGATCCTTACGAAGGATGTCGACGAAATCGAAGTACATGGGCACCTCGTCCTCCTCCACCTGGAGGGTCATGATCCCCGAGCCGTAGACGGCCGCGAGATCGCCACCGACCTCGATGCGATCGAAGTCGAAGGTCATCGACGTCTGGACGGGAAAGTTATCGAGCCGAGTCCGAAGCGCTTCGCCGGAGACCCTAGGGCCTCCTGGACCGCTGAAAACCACGTCCTCTGTGCACATCGCCAGCAGCTAGTCCCAGTCTCGGTCGAGGCAGGCACGGTTCCAAGGTTCGATCGTCGCTTTGATTTGGGCGGCGTCATCCGTTTGTCGCTGTGCGCCGGTGCCGGTCGTTTCCATCTTCCTCTCCTCTTTGTATCGGGCGTGTCAGGAGGACCCGAGCACGAGTCAAAACCACCCTGCCAGCCTCACCTTCGTGTTAACCTGAGAGGCGGACAGGCAAGCCGCAAGTTACCAAGGGCTCACACCGGCGGCCGTGTTCCACTACCTTTCGTACTGCGGGATCCCGCACCTCAGGCCATCGGTTCTGAGGACGCACCCTCACACAGTACTCTGCACCAGCTCATCGACCCGGATGTCCCGGCTCGCCTGCTGGGCACTCAGCAACGGACAACTTTTGCCCTTTTCAGCACTCAGTCTGCACCCGACCCTTCTCAGAGGCGTCGACAAGTTGGGCTTCGTACGCCCCACCCCCATCCAATCGGAAGCCATCCCCCGTGCGCTCGAAGGCCGAGACGTCCTCGCATGCGCGGCTACGGGCAGCGGTAAGACCGCCGCTTTCCTTCTGCCCATATTGCACCAGTTGATCGACCGCCCACGGGGCACGAGCCGCGCGCTGGTCCTGGCACCCACCCGTGAGCTCGCGCTCCAGATCCGCGACGACCTCAACGGGCTGGCCCAATACACCGGTCTCAAGGCCGCCGCCGTGCACGGCGGCGTGCCCATGGGTCCTCAAGTCACAGCGTTTCGGCGTGGAGCTGAAGTCATCATCGCCACCCCGGGCCGGCTTCTCGACCACTTCCAGCACGGGTATGCCGCTCTTTCGGGCCTGGAGTATCTGGTCCTCGACGAAGCCGACCGGATGCTCGACATGGGGTTCCTGCCCGACATTCGGCGCGTGCTCCGCCACATCCCTAAGCCGAAACAGACGTTTTTCTTCAGCGCCACGATGCCCGGCGCGATCGAGAAGCTGACGCAGGAGATCCTACGTGAGCCGGCAAAGATCGCGCTTCAGATCAAAGCCGCGCCGGCCGAGGGGGTGGTTCACACCGCCTACCCCGTCCCGTCAAGCCAGCGAGGAGCGTTGCTGGTGGAGCTCCTCAGGAAGGGCCACATCAACGACGCGCTGGTGTTCACCCGAACCAAGCACCGGGCGGACAGTTTGACCAAGCTTCTCAACCGCAACGGAATCTACTCCGAGCGGATCCACGGCAACCGCTCCCAGCCTCAGCGCACGAAGGCGCTGGCGGGATTCAAGGCCGGAAAGTATCGAGTGCTGGTGGCAACGGACATCGCCGCCCGAGGCATCGACGTCCAAGCTCTAGGGCATGTGGTAAACTTCGATGTCCCCGCGGCTCCGGAGGACTATATCCATCGGGTCGGTCGCACGGCACGCGCCGATGCCACCGGTGAGGCCTTCACCTTGCTCGCTCCGGAGAGCGAGGCCGACTTCGGGCGCATCGAGAGATCTCTTGGATTGACGATTCCGCGGGTTCTACTCGACGGATTCTTTTATAATGTGACCCCCGCTACACCACCTCGGGAGCGGAGTCCAGTGACCCACGCTAAAAGAGAGACCCGCGGCAAAACCGAGGCCCATCGCAAGACGCACGCCCGTGGCAGCGCCGAGAACCGTGGCAACACTACGACCGCGACCCGTGCGAAGAGCGCAACCGGACAGACCGACGAACGGAGCACCGAAGTGGGCGGACGGCCTCGGCGGAGACGCTTCGGCAAACGCCCCCGATAGAAAGCATTCGCGCCGTCGCCCCGGATCGTTGAACCCCGCGATACTGATTCATCGACCTAGGGGATGATCGCGATTCAGGCGAGAGTCGGACCCCCTCCGGTGGTGACGGCGGCGCGCGGAGCGCCGCCACCGTTGACCTCGGGCTCCCGCAGGCTGATGATTCTGCCACACATTAAGACGAGATTCGCTCCCGCCCCTTCGCACTTCAGTGATATCTTCAGCCCCCCTTACGCCGCAGAGTAACCGCCACTCGAACGCCGGTCGTTCGTTGGCTCCTCCTCGCGGGGTGGCCTTTTTTTTCGCGGCGTTCATCCTTCTCGCCCGCTCCGCCGACGTCGCCGCGCAGGTGACCGAAGCTTCCGAGGCGAGTCCGATCACGATCGAGGGCCCTCCACCTCCCACGGCCCCATCCGTCATCAATCGTGATGACCAGGGCCGCGCTACGCTTCGGGCCGTTCGGACCGCGGCGCCACTCAGCATCGATGGCGAGCTGGACGAGCCGTTCTACACGGACACGGCTCCCATATCGGACTTCGTTCAGAACCTCCCCAATGAAGGCGAGGCCCCAACCGAGCGTACCGAGGCATGGATCGGCTTCGACGACGCGAACGTGTATGTGTCGGCCCGGGTTTGGGACTCCGCCCCCGAGAGCGCTTGGGTCGCGAACGAGATGCGCCGGGACTCACCGTCGATCGAGGCGAATGACCAGTTCGGCGTCTTTTTGGACACCTACTACGACCGTAGAAACAGTGTTGGCTTCTTCGTCAACCCGCTGGGCGGTTTCTCCGACCAGCAGATCACGAACGAAAACGACCTCAACAACGATTGGAATCCCATCACGCAGATCCGGACCGGTCGCTTCGATGGCGGATGGACCGTCGAAATGGCGATCCCCTTCAGGTCGCTGCGGTATCGCGCCGGGAGGGACCAGGTCTGGGGGATCCAGATGCGGCGCTACGTCGTTCGAAAGAACGAGTGGAGTCACCTTACGGACCTTCCCCTGTCCGTGGTCAGGAACGGAGCTCAAGCAGCGATTCGCGTCTCGATGTACCCGACTCTCGTCGGAATCGAGCCGCCGCCGCCCAGTAAGAACCTGGAGATCAAGCCCTATGCGATTTCCGGCCTCAAGACGGATCTGACCGCGGATCCCCAGCTCTCGAACGACGGGCACGCCGACGCCGGGCTGGACGTCAAGTACGGGATCACCGAGAACCTGACCGCGGACGTCACGATCAACACCGACTTCGCGCAAGTCGAGGTGGACGAGCAGCAGGTGAACCTCACCCGCTTCAGCCTCTTTTTCCCAGAAAAGAGAGAATTTTTTCTGGAGGGTCAGGGGATTTTCGAGTTTGGCAACGGTGGCAGGGTTGGAACGGCCGGTGGCGGTGGTCCGCCCGGAACTTCGAGCATCAGCGCCTCGGGCCGGGGGCGTGGGGGTCGAAGTGTCAACGCCCCCACGATGTTCTACAGCCGACGGATGGGGCTTCAGGGTGGGGAGCCCGTGCCGATTCAGGCGGGGGGGCGTCTCACCGGGAAGCTCGGTTCGTTCGATGTCGGAGCGGTCGGCATGCGGACCGGCGACGAACCGTCGGTCGGCGCCGAAGCCACGACCTTCACCGTGCTGAGGGTTCGTCGGGACGTATTCGCGCGAAGCTCCATCGGCGCCATGTTCGAGGACCGCTCAAACTCCGTCGCAACGGGGCAGGGTTCCAACCAGGCGTACGGGGTCGACGGCAACTTCAACTTCTTCGGGGACTTTCAAGCGTTCGGCTACTACGCGAAGAGCAAGACAGACGGGCTCGCGGGCAAAGACGAGAGCTACCGGGCCCGGGTGGGCTACCGGGGCGAGGTGTGGAGTGTGTCCGCCGATCAGGTTCTGGTCGGCAAGGGCTTCAACCCGGAGGTCGGATTCCTGCGGAGGACCAACTTCCGTGAGAGCAATCTGTTCGGGCGCTTCAGTCCCCGGGTGCCATCCATGCCCGAGGTCCGTCGGATCAACTTTGCGGGGGCCCTCGGCAACATCGACAACGAGGAGTTCGGGTTCAAGGAGAGCGGGACCCGACTGGGCCGCGTCGAAGTCGAGTTCGAGAACAGCGATTGGCTGACCATCATCTACACGGACGTCTTCGAGAGGTTGGCGGAGGACACCAACATCTCAGGCGCGATAATGCCGAGCGGCCGCTACTCCTTCTCCGATGTCGGCGTGTCCTACGCGTTCGGCCCCCATCGCCGGGCGTCGGGCAACGTTTCGGTGACAGCGGGCAGCTTCTACACGGGAAACGTCATCTCGGCGGGCATCTCCGGGGCTCGAGTGGAGGTCCTCCCTCAGCTGTCCATAGAGCCCAGCATCGAATTCAACTGGATCGACCTGCCCGACCAACAGAGCTTCAAGGGTGATTTCAACCAACACGTTGCACGCACCCGTGTCACCTACAGCTTGAGTCCCCGGTCGTTCTTGAGCGGACTCGTTCAGTACAACGCGGGAAGCGACACCTTCAGCACCAACGTGCGGTTGCGGTGGGAGTGGGCCCCGGGCAGCGAACTCTTCATCGTGTACACGGAGGACCGCGACTCCGACGTGCTCGACCGGTGGTCCGAGCTTTCGACCCGGGGGTTCGTGATCAAGGTCAATCGGCTGTTCCGGCTCTGATGAGCATCGATCTCCGGCTTGATTGCTTGCGCACTCTATGACTCAGGCCTAGGATCGACTTGGACGCATCGGTGTCGCCGATGTTGCATCACGCTGCTCAGAGCAAAGCCACCGAAAGGCGGTGACGCAGAGCTTCGGGGCTTCCTTGATCCTTGGGATCAAGAAGCCGGCCGGGCCGCCAGTTCATCCTGATCTTGCGAGATCAGGATGAACTGGCGGCCCGTTTGCTTCCTCCTGGTCCGCACAGAGGCGGGCGTGGGGCGAAAAGCACGGTGCTCAGCCAAATCCGGGCACGGAAAGTGTGGGGTCCAAATGCCGGCAGCCCAATATCTTACCACCCGACTCTTCATGGTCCTCTTGAAGCTCCAAGGCCAGTACTCCGTACGTCTCGCCTTGGACCGAGCCATCTCAGAGATGTCCGCCACACGCTCGAAGTGACGCCACGGGCTTTAGACTGAAGGCCCGGGCTCCGGGTTGATTTGAAACTCCAAGGCCCGCCCCCCCGTCGGTGGTCAGCAGACGCCCTCACCGACGGAAGCCACCCATGGAAACACTTTTTCGAGATGTACGCCTAAGCCTCAAACGCGTCGTCAAAGAGAGGACGTTCAGCGCGACCGTCCTCCTGACGTTGGCCGTATGCATCGGAGCAAACGTCACCATCTTCAGTGACATCCAGACGGTCCTACTCCAACCTCTTCCGTTTTACCAACCCGACCGGCTCGTCACCATCAACAACAGCTATCCCGGCGCGGGTGTGGAGCGCGGCTCGACGGACTTCTTCTTTCGCCGGGAGCGGATTGAGGCGTTCGAGGAGGTGGCGGCATATCAAGGCTTCGGGAATACGGTGGGTGAGGCCGGGAGCACGGAGCGGGTTTCGAGCCTGCGCGTGACCCCGTCCTTCCTAGGGCTGCTCGGTGTCGATCCTGCGCTCGGGCGCGGGTTCACCGAGGAGGAGATGGACGTCGGGAACCATCAGAGTGTGATTCTTACTCACGGTTATTGGCAGGAGTACTTCGGGGAGAATCCGGACGTTTTGGGCCGCGAGCTCAGGGTCGATGGTCAGCCGTTTACCGTGGTGGGGGTGCTGCCCGAGGACTTCCGGGTGGTGGGCCGTGAGGACATGCGCCTGCTCCTTCCCATCCCCTTCACCGAAGAGCAGGGGAGCCTCGAGAATTGGCACAGCAACAACTTCCAGCTCCTGGCGCGGCTGCGCCCCGGCGCAACCATCGAACAAGCTCGAGCACAAAACCAGGCGCTGAACACTGCACTCATAGAAGAGTGGTCGGAGCCCAACGCCGCTCGACTGCTGGCCGATGCTCAGTACAGCACCCAGATCGCGGCGACACAGGACGACCTGGTCCGTGATGTTCGAGCCACACTCTATATGCTGTGGGCGGGTGTGGTCTTCGTTCTCCTCATCGGATGCGTGAACATCGCCAACCTGATGATGGCTCGCTCTCAAGCGCGGATGAGCGAAGTCGCGACCAAGCTGGCGCTGGGAGCCGGGCGGGCCAGGGTGGCACGGCAAGTCCTTACCGACGCGGCCGTCCTGGGCGTCATTGGGAGTGGTCTGGGGATTGGAGCGGGGGCGCTCGGCCTTCGTCTGCTCGCAACGATGGGCGTCGATTTGCTCCCGAGGGGTAGCGAAATTTCGCTAAACGGCACAGTTCTACTCTTTACAGCGGTCCTGGCGCTCGGGGCGAGCGGTCTGTTCGGTATTATTCCCGTGGCGCACGTGATGCGGAGCGACCTCAGTGCGGTGTTCCGTGGCGAGAGCCGGACGGGAACGGCCAGCAAGAAGGCCGTCCTACTGCGCAGCTTCCTGGTCTCGGGACAGGTCGGCCTCGCGTTCGTGATGCTGATCGGCGCCGGTCTCATGTTCATGAGCTTCCGTTCGGCGCTCGCCGTAGCTCCCGGCTTTCAACCGCGCGGGGTTTTTACGGCTTCGATGTCTCTGCCCGAATCGCAGTACCCCGACGAGGACGCCCGCCGGCAGTTCACATCAGAACTTCTGAGAGAGATACAAGCGCTCCCCGGCGTGCAGGCTGCCAGCGCGACCAGCCAACTTCCTTTCAACAGCGCAAACAACTCCTCAAGCGTCATCTTCCCCGAGGACTACGTGCCAGAGCCCGGAGAGTCGATCCTTTCCCCGTACCAGACGCGGGTGGGCCCCGAATACTTCGATGCGTTGGGAATCCGGCTGCTGGAGGGACGGGTCTTCAACGAGTCGGACACCCCGGATCGAACCAACGTCATCATCCTCGATGAGTGGCTCGCCCGTCGCTACTGGCCCGAGTCGAGTCCGTTGGGAGAGCGCATGGTTTGGGGCGTTGTGCCGGGTACGGATAGCATCCCGGCGAGTCAAATTTTCACCGTGATAGGCGTCGTCGAGAACATCAAACAGAACGACCTCACCCAGTCCGATGCGGAGCACTCAGGGTCCTACTACTTCACGTACCAGCAAAATCCGATGTCCTTTTTGCACCTCGTGGCCCGAACGGCCATCGCCGCGGAACAGGTCACACCAAGCGTGCGTCAGGTTCTGAGCCGTATCACCCCCGAAATGCCGCTCTTCGACGTTCAGAGTATGGACGACAGGATCGCCGACTCTCTGGTTTCCCGTCGGATTCCGCTGATGCTTCTGCTGGTCTTCGCGGGTGTCGCACTTCCTGGCCGCGGTGGGGATCTACGGGGCGCTGGCCTACTCGGTGGCACAACGTACGCGAGAGTTGGGCATCAGGCTGGCCATGGGCAGCACCCCGGAAGACGTCTTCCGTTTGGTGGTGAGCCAAGGATTCAAGGTCATCGGCCTTGGGCTCGTCCTGGGTGTGGTCACGGCGCTGGGAGTCACCGGCCTGCTCCAATCGCTGCTCTTCGGGATCCAGTCGACGGACATTCGGGTGATGACGGCCGTCGCCGTGACCTTGGGCGTGGTGGGGCTCGTCGCGTGCGTCGTTCCCGCACGAAGGGCTACCAAGGTGGATCTGGTTTCGGCTCTTACGTACCAGTGATACGGTTTACGGTTACGCTTCGACAATTCGGCAGTACGGGTAAGGCACAGGGGACCGCCCCCAGTTCAGCGACCGGCCCCCAGAATCGCGTTCACCTCGCGGGTGATTTCATCCAATTCCGTGCGCAACACCTCGTGTCGGGCGATCGCGTCACGACCGATTTTCATATCGACTCGCGTGGTCATGCTACGAAGGTACGCGACGTGATCTTCGAGCCCCGGACTGCTATACCGGACCGGGCCGGTGATGAGCTTCTCGGCCATGGGAGCAATACGAGCTTGTAGTCCGACGTCGCCACTTCCCTGCGCGGCTTCGACCCGGTCGATCAACGCGTCCACCTCGGCCATCATTACGTTCATCTTCTTGTTGTGTTCGTACTGCTCGCTGAGGTCTTCGACGGTCACACCGCCCGCTTCGACCCGTGGATCGATGAGGACGCTGAAGGGTTGCGCTTGGGGCCGACCATCGACGGTCAGTCGAGCCTGGTACGATCCGGGCGGGACGGACAGCCCCTCGGCATCCCGAACGTCCCACACCATCCGGTTGAACCCCGCCCTGTTCGTCACCGTGGGTGACGGGTCCCCCCGACGTCGTCCGTTGCCGCCCCTCGCCGCCCGGGCGCTGCTACGGTACGAGTTCACCATGCTGCCCGCCGGGTCGATGATGTCGAGCGTTACGGTGCCGGAGGCGCCGTTCGGCAGATAGTAATCGATGTTGGGGCCGAGTAGATGAGACGCTGTCGCTGTCCGATATCCGTCCCGGGGCTCAAACAAATGGACCTCCGAGAGGCTCGTCTCGGACGTGATTTGGTGTAGAGCCGATACGTTGTCGAGAATCCGAATCGCGCGACCCTGCGTGGCGATGATCAGATCTTGGTTTTTCAACTGGATGTCGTTGATCGGAACGTTTGCCATGTTCAGCTGGAACGGCTGCCAGTGGCTTCCGTTGTCGAACGAGATAAAGAGGCCGAACTCCGTGCCCGCGTAAAGCAGCCCCTCGCGATCCGGGTCCTCGCGTACGACCCTCGTCGGCCAGTCCGCCGGAATCCCGTTGTCGCCTGAGGTGAGGCGCGTCCAACTCTCGCCGTAGTCGTCGGTCCGGTAGATGTACGGAGCGTAGTCGCCGAGCAGGTACCGGTAGACCGCATAATACGCCGAGCCCGCCCGGTGGGGCGACGCGTCGATCCACGCCACACGACCCCCCTCCGGAAGGTCCGCCGGAGTCACGTCGGTCCACGTGGCCCCATCGTCTCGAGTGATGTGGAACGGACCGTCGTTGGAGCCCGTCCAGATGACGCCCGGCTCGTGCGGTGACTCCTCGATCGCGTATAACGTGCTGTAGAACTCCTCACCCGTGACGTCTCGCGTGATCGGTCCCCCGCTCACGCCCTGGCCATGCGGAGGAAATGCCGTGAGATCCGGCGACATCGTCTCCCACGTGACGCCCATGTCGCGCGAGCGGTGGAGATGTTGCGACCCGTAGTAGATGACGCTCGGATCGTGCGGCGACAGCTCCATCGGTGAAACACGCTGAAAGCGCAGGATCAGGTCCCGGGCCGCGTTTCCGTAAAGCGACTGTGCGCCGATCCAGTACGGCTTCGACTGCCCCGTTTCCTGGTCGAGGACCACGAACTGACCTTTGCACGAACCGTAGATGATGTTCGGGTAGGTGGGGTGCGGCACGACGGGCCCAGTCTCGCACCCTGGCCCCGTCCACCAGTCGACGTTGCGCTCCCCCCCGCTGGCGACACTCGAAATAATGTGTGTGCTGTTGGCGTCCTGCTGCGCACCGTACAGCCGATACGGAAATCGGTCGTCCGTGTGAAGGCCGTAGATCTCCGAAGTCGGCTGGTTGTACTGCGTGGTCCAGGTCCGTCCGCCGTCGTACGAAACGTTGGCCCCGCCGTCATTCGCCTGGACCATCACGTTCCCGTCGTTCGGGCTGACCCAGATGTCGTGATTGTCGCCGTGCGGCGTGGGCACTCTGGTCATCGTGCGACCGCCGTTGCTCGATCTGAAGAAACTTTCCGCCCCGGTGTAGACGACGTTGGCGTTGGTCGGATCGGTGCCGAGCGTCGTGTAGTAGAACGGCCGCTGAATCATCGCACCGTCGTCGTTGACCAGCCTCCAACTCCGACCGGCGTTATCGGAGCGATACAACCCGCCCCCTGGCTTCGCTTCGACAAGCGCATAGATCCGCTCAGGATTCGCGGCGGTCACACCCATGTTGGCCTTGCCGATCAGCTCGTTGGGCAGGCCGTTCGTGATATGGTCGAAGCTCTCCCCGCCGTCCGTGCTTTTGTAAAAGCCACCTTCACGCGAACCGCTGATGATCGTCCAAGGCTTACGCTCGATACGGTTCATCCAAGCGTACACGACGTCGGGATTCCCGGGCTGGATCTCCACGTCCATCGCACCCGTGCTGTCTGAAACGAACAGCGTGTTTCGCCACGTACGGCCGCCGTCGATGGTCTTATAAATGCCGCGATCCGGGCTCGGCTTGAAGGCGTCACCGTTCGCGGCTACCCAAACGGTGTTGGGATCGGTGGGGTGGATCCTCACGGCACCGATCTGACCCACGTCGTACAGCCCCGAGAAAGACCAGGTCTCACCGCCGTCCGTCGTCTTGTACACACCCCGTCCCGTGGAAACGTTGCTACGCAGGCCGTCCGAGCCGGTACCGTAGTAGATGATGTCGGGGTCGGAGTCGGCAACCGCGATGGCTCCGCTCGAGCCCACCGGTACCTGTCCGTCCGTGAGCGGCTCCCAGCTGCCACCTCCATCCATCGTGCGCCACAGGCCGCCGGAAGCCACGCCCATGTAGAAGGTCCGAGGCTGGGACGGTACGCCGGTGACCGCGGTCACCCTTCCGCCTTGGGCCGGACCCACCCATCGGAAGGACATCCCCTCGAAGAAGGCTGGCTCGACCTCATCCATCATCGGCGCGCTTTGCGCGAACGCGGGCGCGGGCGCACAGAGGAGTATCAGCACCACCGAGATTACCACGGCTTTTTCGTACATATCTTCGCTCCAGGGGGCGAGTCGGGGTTTGCTCACCAACCATTACGGTGCGTGCTTCGCGACGGGAGGGGCCGCCCCGTTTCCGTCGCCCACGTCCGAGGTGCAGGGTCGCACAGACACACCGGCGTTGCAAGCGTCCGGCCGCGGGCCGACGTTCCAGGCGCCCGGCTATCGGCCGACGTTCCAGGCGCTCACGGCTATTGGCACGTCCCCCGTATTGACCTGACCCGGTGCCTTCCGCATCTCTTTGGTCAGAGGCGGTGGCACCCCCGAGGCGGAGTCGGACTTCTTGGATGAATGATTTGAACCCGTTCGGTAGGCCCTTTCCTTCTCTCGCACCGTATCTCGCACGGTTGGCTGTTCTACTGCTGCTCGTTTTTTGGGGGATGACCATAGCCCCGGCAGCCGTGATGTCTCAGACCTTGGGGTCGGTCGACGACCGTGCCATTCAGGAGGCTCCCCCAACCGTCGGCCGCGACGCGGACGGGCGCATGACGGTCCGTGCCGTGCGTGTGGAGCGGCCGCCCGTGCTCGATGGAGTCCTCGATGAGGAGGTCTACCGTACCCTCACGCCCGCCTCCAGCTTCGTTCAGCAATACCCCGTCAACGGAGAGCCAGCAACTGAAGACACCCAAGTCTGGATCTCCTTCGATTCGGACAATGTCTACGTGGCGCTGCGCGCTTGGGATAGCAGGCCAGACCAAATGGTCGCGAACGAAATGCGGCGCGACAATCAGAACATATGGCTCAATGACAACATCATCGTGCTCCTCGACACCTTCCTCGATCGGAGAAGTGCGTTCTTCTTCCAGACCAACCCTTTGGGCGGCATCCGGGACGCTTTGGTCCTCAACGAGAGCACGACGAACTACGACTGGAATACGGTCTGGGACGTAAAGAGCCGCCGTGATGACGAGGGTTGGACAGCCGAGATGGCGATTCCCTTCAAGTCGTTGCGGTACAACTCGGAGGCGGTGCAGCTCTGGGGATTCAACGTCATGCGCGTCGTGCGTTCTAAAAACGAGCAGTCGTTGTTGTCACCCGTGCCGGACAACGCCGGCGGCGGCATGAGGATGGCATCGGCCGCCACGCTCGTCGGCATCGAAGCGCCCGATGGCTCCCGCAACATCGAACTGCGGCCCTACGCGATTTCGGACCTTACGACGAACCGGCCGGCCGGGGTCTCGAATGACGTGAGCGCGGACGTCGGCATCGACGCCAGGTACGGCATCACCAGCAGCATGACGTTCGATCTTACCTATAACACCGACTTCGCGCAGGTCGAGATCGATGAAGGGCAAGTAAACCTGACCCGCTTCAGCTTGTTCCTTCCTGAAAAGCGGGAGTTCTTCCTCGAGGGCCAGGGGGTGTTCGACTTCGCAGGCTCCGGGGGCGGCGGCCTTCGCCGGGTCAACGGTCCCCTTCCCTACATCTTCTTCAGCCGCCGCATCGGCATCAGCGACGGCACGCCCGTGCCTATCCAACAGGGGGGGCGTGTCATGGGCCGGGTCGGGCCCGTGTCGATGGGTCTGCTCAACATCCAGACGGAGGATGCCGAGGTCGGGGACGCCCGGGCGACGAACTTCTCCGTCGTCCGCATCAAGAGTGACGTGCTGCGCAGAAGCAGCGTCGGCATGATCCTTACGAACCGAAGGCCCGAGTTCCTCGGTGAGGGCTCCAACCTCGTCTACGGCGCCGACGCCAACCTTCTGTTCTACGACAACATGCAGATCAATGGCTTCTATGCCCGCTCTTCCACGACCGGAGCCGGTGGCAGCGGTGGCGGGCCCGGTAGCGAGACCCTTGGCGACAAAGACAGTTATCGAGCCCAGCTCCAATACGACTCCGACCGGTACGGCCTCCAGGCCGAGCTTCTGAAGGTCGGCGACGCCTTCGATCCGGAGGTGGGCTTCCTCCTCCGAGACGACTTCCGGCGAACGTTCGCGTCGGCTCGATTCAGTCCACGACCGGCGGCGAACCGGTACGTGCGTAAGCTGAGCTGGGAGGCCGGTCTGGACCGATTCGTGAACGAGGCGGACGTCCTGGAGACCCGCAAGGAAACGGGAAACTTCAGCCTCGAGTTCAATAGCAGCGATCTGCTGTCACTCGATTTCAGCAGGAATCTGGAGTTCCTGACAGAGCCGTTCGAGGTCGCGGACGGCCTCGCCGTTCCGGAGGGACAACATCGCTTCAACGAAGCCGCCGTCGGCATTCAGCTCGGCTCCCACCGCCAGGTGAGTGGCAGAGCGAACCTGACGTGGGGAGATTTTTTCAACGGTCAACGCACGGGGATCGCCTACGTCGGACGCGTCGAGTTCAGTTCGCGGTTTTCCGTGGAGCCACGGGTATCGTTCGACTGGATAACGCTGCCCAGGGGGAAGGCGCGCGTCGCACTTTATGGTGTCCGGCCCACGCTGACGGTCACGCCGCGGATGTACGTCGGGGCCCTCATGCAGTACAACTCCAGCACCGAGGCCCTCGAGACCAATGTCCGGTGGCGATGGGAGTTCGAGCCGGGTAGTGACCTCTTCGTGGTCTACACCGACGGACGCGCTACGACCGGCCGGGGCTTCTCGCGGTTGGTGAATCGGGGGCTCGCGATCAAGTTCACACGTTTCTTTCGCTTCTGAGTTTCGGCTTATGCACCGTACCGAACCGAGGTCACATTTTAATTAGAAAACCGCCCCCCGGTCAGACGCCGCGAGCGCAGGTTACGAAGATGTCGAAGAAAAACGGCTTCACTTTAATCGAACTTCTTATTGTCGTCGTCATCATCGGAATTCTCTGAATCGCCGTGACCCTTATCCAGAATGGATTCGATCCGATGCGGATCATCCGTGAACTGCTCCGGGCGAGTCTTTGCCGCGTACCGCACAACCGAGTACCGGGATAGGAAGGCACTAGAAAGCACACCCCCTGGACGAAGGATACGAAGTGCCTCGGACACAGCCTTGGCCCGGTCCGACTCGGACTTGAGGTGGTAAAGGGGGCCGAGGAACAGCGCCGCGTCGAACGAGGCATCCTGAAAGGACCTTAACGCTGTCGCGCTGCCCCGCTCCACCCCGTCCTGTTCCAAAACCCAGCCCATCGTTAGTTGGCGAGTTTGCAGGAGTTAGGTTGTCTCCTCGACGTCATTCTCGGTCGACATGGCGCATTTTTGAAACCGACGAGTTGAGGGATATTGAGCACACCTTTACAGATGTTCGTGATGATGCTCGCCGGCTAGGTGAACGAACAGCACCGAGCCGTCCATGCCTACCTGAAGGAAGAGAACCGAGTCCTGCGCGAGTTGCACGGCCACAAGCGTCTGCGCTTCAGCGATGATCAGCGGAGGAGACTGGCCGAGAAGGGCCATGCGCTCGGACGGCGAGTGCTGAGAGAATTCGAACCGATCGTGACACCGGACACGATTCTGCGTTGGCATCGGGAGCTTATCGCGAGAAAGTATGACGGGAGTGCGATGCGACGGTCTGGACGACCGCCCGTCGGGAATGAGATCCGTGCACTGGTCGTGCGTATGGCGAGTGAGAACGAGGGCTGGGGCTACACGCGAATCGTCGGAGAACTCTCGAAGCTGGAGCATCGGGTCTCGCGATCCACGGTGCGGCGGATTCTGAAAGAGCGAGGGATCGGACCCGCCCCCGAGCGGTTGCCGCACATGCCCTGGTCGAAGTTTCTGAGGGCTCATTGGGAAGCGATCGCGGCGGCCGATTTCTTCACGGTCGAGGTGTGGACGAGCATCGGGTTGGTTCGCTACCTGGTGTTCTTCGTGATTGATCTGTCGACCAGGCGCGTGGAGATCGCCGGAATCGTTCCGGTTCCCAATGGGCTATGGATGCGACAGGTGGCCCGGAACCTGGTCGACGACTTAAGCGGCTTCTTCAAAGGCAAGCGATTTCTCATCCATGACCGCGACCCGCTCTATACACGTGGCTTTCACGAAATCCTCGGGTACGCAGGCGTGGCGCCGGTCCGATTACCTCCGAAAAGCCCGAATCTGAACGCCTACGCGGAGCGCTTCGTCCTATCGATCAAGTCAGAGTGCCTCGACCGGATGGTCATGCTCGGTGAACGACACCTGCGGCGAGCGATCGCCAGCTACGTGGAGCATTATCACGTTGAGCGGTGCCACCAGGGCATCGGCAATCGGCTCATCGACGGGGTTCCAAAACTCGCCTCAGGGCCGGTCGCCCGACACGAACGGCTCGGAGGGATCCTGAGCCATTACTACCGAACAGCCGCATGATCGGTCGATCGAGTTTTGGAACAAGACACCGTGGCCATGCCGCCTTCGCCTAGCTCACGCTCGATGGCGTAGCGGCCTTCAAGGGCTGCGTTCAGACGAGCGACGGCATCGGACATGGGCGATGTCCTCGGCATGGGAAGATCAGACCGAGGTCAACATCCGAGAGCGGGCCGGCGGGCGCAAGAAAAAACCCGCGACACTAGCGTGCCATCCCATCGATCAAACTGCCAATCGCCACCAGAGCCACGAACTGAACTACGACAGACCCTCACCTCTTGAGGGTGATCTTCCCGCTGCCTATCCTAGCTCTATCCTTTCTCACGTCGAGCCTAACGAGGGCCTTTCATGCTTGAACACCGTCTCCGAGATGCACGCGGCCTCCTCGCCGCCATGGCCTTGCTCCTGGTGGCGTGCCAGAGCGGATCCCCACCGGGCGCGGGCGCAAGCGAGGCCCCGGCTGCCGTGGACTCTCCGACTCCCAGTGGGGCGACGGTGGAGCTCAGGGAGCCCAACACCCTGGAGGGCATCTACACCGCTGCCCAGGCCCAGCGCGGCCGCCAGGTCTTTGAGAACACCTGCTCCGCGTGTCACAAACCGGAGGACTGGCAAGACGAACTGTTTCTCGCCCGCTGGGAGGGCGAATCGGTGTACCGCTTCTGGTTCTTCATCTACGAGCGGATGCCAGGCGATGCCCCGCCCTACTCTCTTCCCCGCGAGCAGGTTACGGACGTGCTCACCTACATCCTGCAGTTGAACGGGCTTCCGTCTGGAGACGGGGAGCTAGGAAGCGATGACGACAGCGTAGGTCAACACTGGCTGCATTGGGGAAACCCGGAATCTGTCGGCGCTTCACCCGCAGAGTCGACGCAATCTCTCTAAGAGGCCACTCGGACTAATCGGCGGCCTTCAGCTTGAACCTCTGCATCCGTCTACCGTAGCCCGAGCGCGTGGACGAACCGACGCGCTTCTGGAAAGCCACGCCACTTCTTACCCAGCCAATCGGGCCAACTCACCCAGCCCTTGTCTCGGTAAACTGTGTGGGGGCCAGCCGGAATATCCGCCGGTAGTCTTCCGCTTTCATAAAGCTCCTGCCACTGCTCTTTCGATTGCGGCCCGAGTGCGTGGGCGAACCGACGCGCTTCCGGAAAGGCGCGCCACGCACGCTTTCCAGGGCCGACGGACCCCGTGCCCAGCCAATCGCCCCAACTGACGCATCCGGCGTTCCTGTAGACATCTTCAGGGTGCCTGGGAAGGTCCGCCGGGCGGTGTTCATAGCTCGCGTACGCAGGTTGTGACTTCAATCCCAAGCCCCTGACACACCGACCCAGAACACAACGCGCCCGCGAGTACGGCTCGAAAGCGGGTACTTATCGGGTACTTATGGTCCTAAGCCAGAATGGTGATGAAGCACCACAACCACTGAAGTGATTGCAGGGCATCATCTTCCATCAGTCGGGGCGCCCGGATTCGAACCGGGGACCTCCTGCTCCCAAAGCTTCTTCTGGGACCCCCCATTTTCGTTGAAATAGCGAACTTCTGGGGGAAACTTCGTTGTTTTGACGTACTTGGCGACGGATTTACACTGTTTTAATGTGACGTGCCCCCAGATGTGGTACCACTTTCTATGTTAGGCTTTGAGGCCCCGGCGGTCCAAGAAGTTGGGGCATTCTAAGGAACCAAGGTGATGGTTT
>Ga0114996_10000817_pt1 | contig 43254 bp, 29 predicted proteins | sample ArcticOcean_MG_C_4_FD_87039 | JGI IMG/M metagenome (GOLD analysis project Ga0114996, IMG submission 87039) | Marine microbial communities from western Arctic Ocean - ArcticOcean_MG_CB4_134 | ecosystem: Environmental > Aquatic > Marine > Oceanic | place: Arctic Ocean: Canada Basin | collected... | reverse complement strand
TGACCCGATACAATTTTCCTTTCAACCCGAACGTCAAACTAGGATTCTAATGAAGCTTACTATATATACTGTTGTTAATTATGACTATTTTGATTTTGCCGAAGTGTTTATCTCTTCGTTAAAAGAAAACTACCCCGACGAAAAGCTAAACAAAATTATAATAAACGATATAGGTCTATCAGAAGAGCAAAGGGTTAAGCTTCAAAAAATTCATGACAAGGTAGAATATATTAAAACGTCAGAGGAAATCCGCGCGGAGACTTCGCACACAGAAGAATGGAGAAAAGTAATCAACCAAAAGACTATCGGGCTAGAAAAAATATGTAATGAAAAAAATTATCCAGTTTTAATGATTGACTCAGACATGTACGTCTTAAAGGATTTTAGCGATGAAATTTTTTACGGATGCGATATACAAGTGTGCCCACAAAATCCACATATAATAAATTGGGACGGATTTCTAATAGATCATATCGGGTGTTGGTTTGTGGTGCATAATGAGAAAGGCAAATCATTTATTGAAAAATGGCAAAAACTAATGCCGACAATAGAAAGCTCGCATATTGAAACCCCCGCCCTTTGCGAGGCTCTAAAAACGAATTCAAACAAATTTTTAATTAAAGAAAACAATATACAAAAGATTTCTTCAATGGACTACAATTCGAATTCTAAAATTTTACATTTCAGAACTAGTCCTGATTATTTAGGCATGAAAGAGTCTTTTGAGGAAAGAATTAACAATGTAAAAAATATTCCAGACCATATAAAAAATAAAATAATAAATAATACCGCCATTCTTATTGACGAACTATTGGAAAAGCATAAGAAAAAACTAAATTCCGTCAACCAGACCTTTAAGCCCATTCATGATAGAGTATCAAAAAGAGCAAACGAAATAGCCACTCAATTCGACGGTACAACTAGCATGCAGGATTGTAAATTTTTACAATTACTATGTTTAGAAAAATGCCCTAAAAAAATCTTAGAAATAGGAACTTGGGTGGGCAACACGACATATTCCATGGCTTTTGCTACCGAAGAATTTGATTCAATAATTTATACTTGCGATATTCAAGATGCATTTTTTTATTCACAAGAGCTTGTAGCAAAAAGAATCCAAGTCTTTCCGGGCACTTGGAGTGGTCAATTATTAGATTATGGAATTCTTGATGGAATGGAATTTATATTTAATGACGCAGACCTAAGCGCCGAAGATGCTGAAAAAATTTATAACCTTGCGAGCGATGAATTTTACTTTGTTACTCATGATTATTATGACTCAGCAGGCAATCACGAAAAAGGGTTTCACGCAATACAACAAATGGTAAACACTATAGACAAAAATAACGGAAAATACGAACTATACAAACCAAAAAAAGAATGGTATTTCACCGGATATAAAGAAAGCATTAATGGGTGTTGCGCTTTAATAAAATGCATTAAATAATTATGAAATTATATAAATACAAAAACAACGAAGAGTATATAAGTTGTCAAAAAAAAGGAGTGTATAATCATCCGGCGTTAGGAAATTCCGTGGATTATGAATGGGTCAACTATCCAGAAATACAATTTATAAAAAATAATATCATTAACCCTCATTTTGATAAATTAAACATAACCCCTAAAAAAGGCATATGTCATGGAGCTAAATTGGGAAAAGAAAACAAATGGTTTGAAGAAGTGACGGGTGTAGATTTTATTGGGACAGATATTTCAACAGAGACGAATGAAGAAATGAAATTAATACAATGGGATTTTCACAAAGTAAAAAATGAATGGAAAAACAATATTGATATAATTTATAGTAATTCTTTAGATCATTCTTACGACCCTAACTTAGTCTTAAGACGATGGGTTTCATGCCTGTCTCTCGATGGAATATGTATAATAGAATGGAGCAAATATGATTCGGAGGAAAGCTATTCTGACACGCTCGACGGAATGAAGGTCGATTGTTTTGGGGCTTCCTTAGAAGAATATAAAACAATGATAGAGTCAGCTGGGACTATTGTTTCGACTTTAGATTACGAAAGCCAAGAGAATCTTAATACCGGCTTCGTACATAAAACATTTATAGTTTTTAAAAAATAAAACACCATGGGTATAGATCGCGACACATGCTTAGGAGAATTGAACGGCTTTATCGGATCCTATCTGGGTTGGAAAAATATTTCCATGATAGAGCTGGGCAATCAAATACTCGACAATAACGAAACTGGCAAAAAATACTTTTCCGACCTAGGAGTTAATCATATTTCTATAGACTTAAACGGAGAAGATGGCGCGCTTCCATTAGATTTGTGCTCTGAAATAAAAGGTATTCCACCGGTCGATATAGTGACCAACTTTGGCACGTCCGAGCATGTTAATAATCAGTTTCACTGCTGGAAAAATATTCATAATTTTACATTAAGGGGAGGGCTGATTTTTAACGTTGTGCCTCACTCCGGCCATTGGCCTAATCATTGTGATCATTGGTATACCTTAGATTTCTTTAATCGATTATCTGAGCTTAATAAATACGAAATACTGAAAAATGAAATATACAAAAATCCCCCTTACGTGGGGGACAAGGCTCTAATCATGTGCGTATTACGTAAAATACATAATAATGATTTTAACGGTATTGATCAGTCAACCCTAGCTTCCAGATGAATCGAAAAGAATTTCTACATAATATAAAAGCTTTTCTTGATGAAAACCCTGTGTGTGTTGAAGCGGGGGTTCTGGACGGAGACCTCTCTGTTGAAATTTTAGACGCCTTAAATCCGCAAAAATTGTATTTGATTGATCCGTGGGAAGTCGGCGGCGATAAGAACGATGTGCCCTATTATGAAGATTTAAATAAACAACCAACAGCTTACAGTAATTTAACTAATTTCGAAAAAGTAAAAGAAAGATTTTCTAATGAAATATCAAATGGACAAGTTATATTAAAGAAAGGATTCTCTTACGATGTGGTAGACTTTTTTCCTGACAATTTTTTTGATTTTATTTATATTGATGCGTGTCATTTATATGGATGCGTAAAAGCTGATTTAGAAATATTTTTACCAAAGTTAAAAAGCAATGGATTAATGTGCGGTCATGACTACAATAATCAATATATAAGATTCGAGGGAGTAGACAGGGCGGTAGACGAATTCGCCAATAACTACGATTTTAGAATGATAATGCTAAGCGAAGACTCGGATTGGGCGTTGAAAAAATTAACATGAAAACCAATATTTTAATTACAGGAGGGACAGGGCTGGTGGGCAAAGCTATACAGTCCTTAAGTCCAGAGAATTCAATATTTATATCCTCATCAGATTACGATCTAACCAAAAAAGATCAAACAATTGAAATGTTCGACAAATATAAACCTAAGAAAGTTATTCATTTGTCTGGAAAAGTAGGAGGGGTTAAAGCTAACATGGATAATCCAGTACAGTTTTACGCAGACAATGTTAACATGAGTTTAAATATTATGGATTGCGCGCATAAGTATGGAGTGCAAAAGTTAGTATGTACGCTTAGTTCCTGCATTTACCCAGATAGAGTAGAGTACCCAATTAAAGAAGACTATTTGCATCTTGGTCCACCGCATGAATCCAATTTCGCCTATTCTTATGCTAAAAGAATGTTAGAGGTACAAATGCGATCTTACCGCAAACAATACGGCTGCAACTTTATTGGAGCGATTCCAACAAATATATTTGGTGAATATGATAATTTTAATTTAAATGATTCACACGTGATTCCCGCTATTATAAGAAAAATATATGAAGCAAAAAAACAAAACAAATCAGTTTCATTATGGGGAGACGGATCCCCCTTGAGACAATTTACCTACTCCAAAGATATAGCCAAAATATTATTGTGGCTTGCGGATAATGAATGCCTTTACGATTTAATAAACATAGGTGACAGCAAAGAAAGATCAATAAAAGAAGTCGCGACCACCATTTCTAATGCGTTTAATTTTTCTAAAAACATAGAGTGGGACACTAATATGCCAAGAGGGCAATTTAAAAAGCCATGCGATATGTCTAGATTAAAAAGGATTGGGTTTAACAGCTTTACTGATTTTGACGAAGCAATAGTCGGTACAGTAAAATGGTTTGAAGCAAACTATAATAACGCACGATTATGAAAGAATACGAAGAAGGCGCGTGGGCCGAACGGCGGAGAGACGGTACAAAGCTGCACGTAGGATGTGGCGTCAAATATCTAGACGGCTGGGTTAATGTAGATATATCAGACGACATAAGAACAGATGTGATGGAAGACGTAAAAAACTTACCCAGTATCGAAAATGAGTCATGCGCTCTAATATACGGAAGTCACATACTAGAGCATTTCGGAAGACATGAATACGAAAGAGTTTTAAAAACATGGTTTAAAAAAATACGCACGGGAGGAATACTTAGGTTGGCTGTACCTGATTTTGATAAAGTAGTTGATCATTATAACAAAACTCATGATTTAGGCTTAATTACAGGGCTGTTGATTGGAGGGCAGAGGGATGAATACGATTTTCATAAAATGATTTTCGACAAAGAAACATTAACTAAAACATTAAAAAAAGTAGGTTTTTTCGAAGTTAGAGAATGGGACTGGAAGAAGGCTTCTCACGGGGACGTGGATGATTACAGCCAAGCGTATTTGCCGCACATGGATAAAGAAAATGGAACTTTAATGAGCTTAAATATAGAAGCGATTAAAATATGAAAAAAATACTTGCAACCGTTGGGGGCGGAATGGGTAATAGATTTTTTGGTCTTCTTACGGCTTATTATTTTGCTCACAGAACAAATTCGATATTAAATATATATTGGCCGCGTGACGCGGGCTGTTATGCTGGGTGGGGTGATTTATTTGAAATAAATTCGGATAAAATAAACGTTTGTGACGTTGATCCTTCGTTAGTAAAACTGAGTGGAAACGAAATTTGGTTGACTCACGATGAAGGCATTCACCAACTGATGAAGAACGATCAAAATTCTTGCGATAGAAGTATGCCCGTGTTTTTAACCCGCCTTACGGCAGGATCGCTTTGGCCTGCTCACGGACCAGATAGCCACAACTTGGGTTTGACGATCGGGACAAAAGAAAAAAGCTCTGACGAAGTTTTAGATATCATAAATTCAGCTGAAGAAGATAAAACAATTATTATCACAGACTGTTATCCGACAGTATTAGCTGATTCATGGAGTCCAAATTATGACCCCATAAAGGTTGTCGAAGATTTATTTCAAAATGTATTTGTAATAAAAAAAGACATCTTAAGAAGGGCGGAGGAATTCTGTAAAAAGAATAATATAAATAAACAGTCAACGGTCGGATACCATTTTAGAACGATCAATCTCCACCCCATCGATCTGGGTCACGCGTCTTACGTAATAGAAAACGCTATTTCTTCAGGAGCTGAAAATATTTTTCTTTGCGCAGATAATAAGGAAGCGGAAAACGTTCTCCGCGAATGTTGGCCAAACCACGTCATATCATACGCAAAAGAAGAATACATAAAAAAACAAGATGAAAAATCTCCTTGGTTTGTCGAGGGAAAATTTCTTGGAGGATACAATATGGAAATAAGCAAACAGGCTGTCATAGACGCTTTAGTAGACTGTGTAATTTTATCGAAAACAAACTCACGATCTATGTTGTTAGATACTGGGTGGACTTGGGAAGGAAGCTTTTATCAAATGTCAAGACTTCTTCAACGCTTTGGAAATTTATGAACTTATTAGTAACAGGAGGATGTGGGTTTATCGGCTCTAATTTTATAGAGCACGTTATAGATAAAAAACAAGTTCACAGGCTTGTTAACGTAGACTGCTTGTCTTACGCGGGCTCACTAGATAATACGGTTAATTTCTGCAAACACCCGAAGTATCTTTCGGAAAAATATAATTTGTCTGAGTACAAGTACGTATATGATACGTTCTACAAATTTGACATAACTCACGTAGTTCATCTCGCCGCAGAAACGCACGTAGATAACTCTATACGCAACGCTGACGCGTTTTTAGAGGCAAATGTACTTGGGACACACAACCTACTTAAAGCCGCTTTAAAATTTAAAATAAAGCGATTCCATCACGTATCTACCGACGAGGTGTACGGCCATTTGGAGAAGGGCGATCCAAAGTTCTCGGAGGATACCCCGTATGACCCAAGAAATCCATATTCTGCGTCGAAGGCGGCTTCCGACTTCTTGGTGAGGTCGTACTTTCATACCCACGGTTTACCGGTAACGATTTCAAATTGCAGCAATAATTACGGGCCAAACCAACATAAAGAAAAATTTATACCTACCGTCATAGACTCCTTGTTGCACGAAGCCCTAATCCCGGTCTATGGAAAAGGAGACAACATCAGAGATTGGATCTACGTAGAAGACCACTGTAAGGCGTTATGGAAAGTGCTGACCAAAGGAAAGAAGGGCGAGACCTATTTGGTGGGAGCAAATTGTGAAAAAACAAATTTGGAAATAATACACGAAATTTGTAAAATATTGAAAAGGAACCCTGATGATTTTATAACGTTTGTTGAAGACCGCTTGGGGCACGACTTTAGATATGCCATTAACAATGACAAAATATCAAAAAACTTAAAATGGAAACCTTCTACAAAATTGGTGAAAGGTTTGCAAAAAACTATAAAGTACTATGAAGAAAAATCTTTATAGATATTTTACCTCCCGCTTAAAAGGCCCCCTGTGAAACTTGCTATTGTTCAACCCAATTTCTTTCCCTATAAAGCTTATTATGATTTAGCTCAAAGGGTGGATAAATTTATTTTTTTAGACGACTTCAACTATAGCGCTAAAAACTGGGTAAACAAAACTATCATTAAGCTAAACTCTTCTAAATTTTATTTCAGGGTACCTGTCGACTATAAAGAAAATACTGCCACTTTAACAAAAAACGTGAAAGTCAAGGGAGACCAATGGAAGAAAAAGTTTCTTAAATTTACTAAAACACAATACAGGAATTATCCTAACTTTAATTTGGTGTTCCCTATCTTGAAAGAGGTGATAGACTTGCCTTCAGAAAATATTTGTGACATTTCTGCGTATAGTGTATTTAGGATATGTGATGAGCTAGGCTGCAAAACGGAGTTTACCATCTCTTCTGTCAAGCACGGCTGTGTAAAAAAATCATACCACGATAAGATTTTCGAGATATGCCAAAGAGAAAAAGCTAGCACATATTATACTTTCTCAAGACACAGGGGGGAGTTTGATGAAAAGAAATTTTTGCGCGCTAATATAAGGGTAAGTTACTTTGCGTCGTATGCGGATAACTATTCTATAATAGATAGCCTTATGTCTGACGATAATCTATTTTGATTTTGTTAAGAAATAAAGCTAAATGGAGTGTAATCTCCGTTAGCTATGCAAAAAAAAGATAATGACGGACCCGCAGCTAAGGGAAAAGTTAAAATCCGCGGCGGTAAGGAATTAGCTAGAGACTTAAACAAAACGAACAGAGACCCTAAAATCATTACGCCTAACCCAATTAAAAAACAAATAAAGATTAATCAATTTCCTTGGACCGACAAACAAAAAGAATTTTTTAGAATAGCCTTAGACCCTTCAACTAACGTAGTTTTCGTTAATGGTCCAGCGGGGACAGCAAAGACTCTTCTTTCCGTATACTGCGGTCTCCAGCTTTTGAATATGAAGGTTGCTGACGATATAATGTACTTGCGGTCCGCCGTAGAAAGCTCCGATAAAAGCTTGGGATACCTACCCGGAGACGCAAATGAAAAGCTGAGATTCTACAACTTACCCTTTCTTGATAAGCTAGAAGAACTGCTAGCCGAGAGCACTGCTCAAAAATTAGAAGACCAAAAGAGGGTCTCCATGTTCCCGGTAAATTTTGCCAGAGGCATGAATTGGAAACATAAATGCATCATTCTTGATGAAGCTCAAAATAGCTCCATAAAAGAAATTATAACTGTACTCACCAGAATGGGGGAAGGGTGCAGGTGCTTTGTGTTAGCTGACCCGATGCAAACTGATTTAAAAAATGAAAATACGCAGGGGGGGTTCGAAGGATTATCTCAAGTTTTCTCTGACGAAGAAAGCGTTAACATGGGGATATATACGTTTGAATTTTCAGAGGAAGACATAATGAGATCGGAACTAGTCAAATTTTTAATTAAAAAAATCCGTGAGTTCGCAGAGGAAGAATAAATGCATTCAGCCCTAAGGAAAGAATTTGAAAACCTTAAATCCTTGTCTCAAGAAGAGGGGTCGCCCCTTGCGATTATAGAAACCAAGATGGAAAACGCAGTCTTTATTTCTAACGGAGAAAAGCTAGTGTGCCTAGTTATAGAAGAAACCAAAATTCACAACGTGCTGTCCTGCTTTAAAGTTAATCTAAAAAAATGGGAATGGGCCGAGAACGAAGGATTCACAATAGAAGATGGCCTACCGAAAAAACTGGCTGACGAAATCTTAATTAAGTTCCAAACTCCAAGCGAGTATTTAAATTATTTGGGTCTTTGATCGGGCTTATTGTGCTCCAAGTAAACCTCGGCGTCATGAGCTAGGGAATTTATTTTTTGAAAATACAAGGCCATTTGTCCATCTTCGTTTTTACAAAAAGGGAAACTTAACTCCATGATTTCTTTCAGTTTTTCTTCCATTTCGCCTAATATCAATTACACCTAAAATGGAAATTTTTATTTTTAAAAAAACGATATACGGTTAGTATAGGTTATATGAAGAAATACTGTTTTAAGTGTGGGGCTAAGTTGGTTTTTTCAGCTAGAGAAAAACCAAAGTTTTGTCAAAAATGCGGAACCGCATTAGATTCTTCTGCTTCTTCCGAAAACGCGGGAAACACGGAAGACAACGAAGATCACGAAGACCACGAAGACCACGAAGAAGCCGTTCGAGTAAAAGATATAAATATCGACGCACTTGATTTTGAGTTTGACGAAAACGCACTATCTGTTCGTGGTCGAAAAATTGAAGAAGTAATGGGGACGTTAGACGAGGCTCAATTAACCGACCACCTCTTCCCGGTCAAAAGAGAAAAAACTTCAAGGGAAGAATTTAAAAAAGAATTCAAAAAAGAGGCGGGGACTCTAAAGCCGGGGGAAAATGTCTAACGATGGAAAGAAGAAATCTACAGCTAAGAAACCAACCTTTGAAGAGTCTATTGGTTTTATCGACGTGGAGATAAGAAAGAGAAGGGGAAAATGGAGCCTAACCTCCCTTCACTGGATGGACTATGACGACGTTTCTCAAATAATAAGGATTCATATATATGAAAAATGGCATCTTTACAATCCAGAAAAACCCTTGGCGCCATGGATTAATAGAATAATTTCAAATCAAATTAAAAACCTTATAAGAAATTATTATGGTAATTTTAGTAGGCCATGCTTAAAATGCGAAGCGGCAGAGCCTAATAGCTCATGTAAAATATACGGAAAACAATGCTCGGAATGTCCATTATACGCAAAATGGGAAAAAACAAAGAAAAAAGCTTATGACGTAAAAATGCCATTAGCGTTAGACGATCATTATCATGAAATTAAATCCGTAAGTTTTGAAAGCGGCATAGATATAGAGCGAAGCGCGAAAAAATTACATTTAAAAATGAAAAAAATCCTTAGACCTAACGAATGGGTTGTATATGAAGGGCTTTTTATAAATAATCAGGAGGAAGAAGAAGTCTCTAAGTTGTTAGGATTTAAGTCTAACGAGCAAAACCGTAAGCCCGGATATAAGCAAATTAAAAATATAAGAAAAAAAGTTATAGAAAAAGTTAAAAAGTTACTGGCAAAAGGCGAAGTAGATTTAATGTAAATTTTATGGAAAACCCCTCACTCACCGAAGATCAAAAGAAAATAATTCTTAACGAATGGAATTCTCGTGAGGACAACCCTCCTTCGTTGCTAGAATTAATAAGGCTCGTGCATCCAAATAATCCAGAGCTAGACGGAAGAAGTAAAGAAGGCAGAGAAATTAAGGCTTTTCTAGCTACAAGAAAAATAAAGGCAAGGGGTGCGCACGAATACCAAGCGAAAGAAAAAGTAGAGCTTACCCAAGAACACAAACAATTTGTAGAAAGTAACGCGGGTATGATGAACGGAAGAGAAATAGCGCGCGTTATATTCGCCAATGACGAGCTTACAAACCTTCACCAAGAAGTTCGCACGGTAAATGAATACATAAAGTCCCTAGATTTAAATCCGTACGAAAACCCTGACGAAGTTCCTAGCGCAGAATATAAACCCCCCAGAACTTTCGACAAAACCGTCAATACAGTTAACAGGTACGTTAATAATACGATTGATAAAAATAAAATTACAAGTTCTGTCAAAAAGAATATTGATTCTTTGATAAACTATTTAAGCACTTATAGGTTCAGTCATCAAATTAATACTTACTCATCGCAGACAGACAGAGAGCTGTTCGAGAGCAGCTTCGTAAGGTATACCCACAATAAACCAGACTTATCTCAAGAAGAAGTAGATCAATACATAGTCCTTTCTACAGAAGTTATTATTGCCGCCAGCATCCAAAGAAGGACAGAAAGGCTTCAGATATTGCTTGATACGGCTGCGGAAGACACGGAAGGAAGACGTATCGCCATGGCCCTTGTAGACGCCATCAGCTCCGCCCAGACAGAGTACAACCAATGCATCAACAGGCAACAGAAGCTGTTGGAGCACTTAAAGCAAAAAAGAAGCGATGTACTTAAAAACAAGATAAAAGAAAACGCAAGCGTGCTAAACCTTGTCCAACTTTGGAAAGAAGAAGAAACCAGAAAAAAACTGATACAGCTTGCGAACGTAAGAAAGAAAGCCGTGGCAGATGAAATCGAAAACTTAACCGACATGGACGAAATTAAATGCAAAATCATGGGGATAAGTAAAGGAGAAGTTTTAGATGAGTAAAACCGACGCGCCAGAACCAACTTGCCAAGCTTGTCAAAAACAATTCGAAACACACAGACAACTACACGCGCACATTAAGGCTCATGATTTAAGGGTCGTAGGGTATTATCAAAAATATTTCCCAAGGCATGACCTTCATGACGGCGACATTATCAAGTATAAATCCTTAGAACAGTATTTTTCGACAGACTTTAACTCCAGAACCAATCTTAGGCTTTGGCTTAAATCGGCCCCGAAGAAAGAAGCCAAGACCTATTGCAGAAACACTCTATTAAAAAGAAAAAATGACAAAGGGCTTGTATATACCCCAACTCAGGTGGAGCTTAGAACAATACTTTCGCCGCCCATTCAATACTTGAGAGATATTTTAGATGGGTATTATAAGGTGTGCGAAGAGATGGGGTTCAAAAACAAATATCAATTACCGACAGAAATAGTTGAAGGTAAGGAGTATGCAAAGCCGCAGTATTCTATACACATAGACACAAGGGAGCAGCGACCCTTAAAGTTCGATGATTATCGCACTAAATCCACGACGCTATCCGTAGGGGACTATACTTTTAGTGAACCTAAATTGACATGCAATTGTTATATAGAAAGAAAATCTTTAGCTGACTTTATTTCCACCATGAGCGTTAAAAATTTAGAAAGATTTGAAAAAGAAATAGCAAGAGCTGAAGATGAAAATATCAATTTAATTATTTTGATAGAAGACACGTTAAGTCACGCGGTTAGCTTTAAATATTTACCTCATATATCAAAAAAAATAAAAGCAACGCCAGAATACATATTTCACAACGTACGAGAACTAATACAAAAATATCCACATATCCAATTCCTCTTCGTTGGAGGAAGAAGGGAAGCCGAAAGAGTTATTAAAAAAATATTCTTTAGTGGGTGTTTTTACAAACAAATAGATTTACAATACGCATACGATACGAAAGTTTTATAATGTGGTACTGCCCTGAAAAATACGAAACAGAGCCAGCAAACATCAATAAAAAGATGTTAGAAATGGAAGGCTTTTTGTCTGACAGAGAAGCGAAAATAACTTTAGCAAAGTTTTTACAAGCCAATCTAGGTTTTACTACTGAGCTATTATCGGGAATTAAACTTGCGACATACCAAGAGGTAACTCTTCGCGGCATGATGAATAGAAACTTTACGATGTGCGTGTGGGGGCGTGGTTGCGGTAAAACTTTTATAGCTTCGGTTTTTTGTTTTCTCCAGTGCATATTTAACCCCGGAACTAAGATATTAGTTGCTGGCCCAACGTTTCGTACGGCAAGGTTTATATTTAGCAACTTGGAAAAGATGGTTGAATCTAAAGGGGCAGAACTGCTGACCCAATGTTTCGGCGCAAAAATAAAACGCAATGACCAATTCGAGTGGTCTATTAATGGGGGAACCATAACAGCTATTCCTCTTAACGGGGAAAAGATTCGTGGCTTTCGCGCTAACGTCCTTTTGCTAGACGAGTACCTTTTATTGCCGGAAGACTTAATCAATACGGTTCTTATGCCGTTCTTGGTGGCTCCTCAAAACATGAAAGAGCGTATTGAAATTAGAGAAATGGAGGACAAGCTAATTGGATCCGGCCATATGACAGAAGAAGAAAGAATAGTGTTTGATAATGATTCAAAAATGATCGCCTTGTCCTCCGCGTCATACACGTTTGAAAATTTATACAGAACTTACAAAGATTGGTCAAATCATATTTACGACAACAAAAAAAGTGATTCCTCGTATTTTATTTCACAAATGGGGTACGAATCATTACCCGAGCACATGATCGATCAAACCATTATTGAAGCGGCTCAAGACGGAGGGACTTCAAACGCTTCCTTCCAAAGGGAATATTGTGCGATGTTTACTGATGGTAGCGATAGTTATTTTAGCGCAATTAAAATGCACGATTGCACTGTCCCAGACGGAGAAGAGCCAACAACCCTCATAAAGAAAAGGCAAGACAAAAAATACATAGTGGGTATTGACCCCAATATGAGTGATAGCCCAAGCGCAGATTATTTCGGTATAGCGATAATGGAAATTGACGAAGAAAAAGAAACCTCTACATTAGTGCATAATTATGCGGGGCTGGGGAACTTAAATAAGCACGTGCAATACCTTTATTATATATTAGAGAACTTTGATCCAGTTTTAATTTCTGTTGATAATGCTGGGTCAGACATGTTTCTCGACGCAGCTAACAACTCTAAGCTTTTTTTAGATAATAAAATTAATTTAAAAACAATTGAATTTGACTCCAACAAGGAGGGTACAGACTACATTAAACAAACAAGAGATTTTAAAAGAGCATATAATAAAGAAAACAGGCAAATAGCGTTCAATCAAGTTTTTTCAAGCGATTGGATAAGGAAGGCTAACGAGCTTCTTCAGGCTAATATTGATTATAAAAAAATATGGTTTGCCTCTAGAACGTCGGCAAATGGCTCCGAATTTGACAAACAAAGCACTTATAGGATAAACTTAAAACAAGTTAATGAAACAAATTTAGGAATGTTCATAGAAACTCAAGATGATCTAGTATATCAAGTTAAAAGACAATGCGCGCTAGTTGAAGTTAAAACCACAGCTAGGGGGACACAGACATTTGATCTTCCCCAGCATTTAAAGCGAAATATTAGCGCAAGTAGGGCAAGAAAAGATAACTACACGGCTTTATTGCTTGCAAACTGGGCTGTCAAATGTTACTTTGATATGCAAAATTATAAACTAGACGAAGGAAGTTCCACCTTTGTACCAAGAATGGTGTAATTAAAATGAGACTTTAAACAAAAAAATAATCTAAAATTTAAAAAAATGGACCAAAGTAAAGGAAACGTAAAAAGCTCGCCAAAAAAGGCGAAGAAACCCGCGAATAAACCCGCGAATAAACCTGCAAAGGCAATAAGCGGAGAACCCTTAATGACTTCTACGGCTTCGCACGAATCTTTAGCGTCTCACGTAGGTACAAGCTACAGAAGAAATAAAGCTGGCTCAATAGAAAGAACGGATAAATTTAAGAATATTGAAGATGGCCTTATACCGTTTAAAGCTTACAGCGGGGCCGGGTCGTCGGGAGTTTCTATCCGAGATGCTGTAATTTTGTGCCAGAAGGCTTATTATAACTTTTCGGTATTTAGGAACACAATCGACTTGATGACAGAATTTTCTACTAGCGAAATCTTTTTCGAAGGTGGAAGCAAAAAATCGAGAAACTTCTTCGAGTCTTTGTTTAACAAAGTAAACATCTGGGACTTGCAAGATAGATTCTTCAGAGAGTATTATAGATCAGGAAACGTTTTTCTTTACAGGTTTGATGCGAAATTAAAGCCTGCTGACGTAAAAAAAATTACCCAAACCTTTGGAGGAAAAACCTCTAAGGTAGAAATTCCCTATAGGTATGTGGTTTTAAACCCAGCGGACATATCGGTCGCCGGATCTTTAAATTTCAACCAAACCAAAAAATATCACAAAGTGCTTACCGACTATGAACTAGAGAAAATAAGAAACCCCAAGACTCAAGAAGATAGTGAAATTTATGATGCGCTTCCGGAGGCAACCAAGAAAGCTATAAAAAATTCGCCGCTTGCAAACTCAGTGACCATTGAGCTAGACGGAGAAAGATTTTCAGCAATTTTTTACAAAAAACAAGACTACGAGCCGTACGCCGTACCTATGGGGTACCCGGTTTTAGAAGATTTAAATCATAAGGCTGAACTTAAAAGAATGGACATGGCTATTACGAGGACTGTTCAACAGGCAATCCTTATCGTGACCATGGGCACTGAGCCGGATAAGGGCGGCATAAATCAGGAGAATCTAGCTAAGATGCAAGCGCTTTTCGAAAACCAATCTGTAGGAAGAGTTTTGATCGCAGACTACACGACTGAAGCTAAATTTGTTATCCCTCAGGTTTCGGATATTCTTGATCCAAAAAAATACGAAGTTGTCAATGCAGACATTAACGCCGGACTTAACAACATGCTCACCGGCGTAGGCTCTAGTGGAGAAAAATTTGCGAATCAACAGGGAAAGGTAGAAGTATTCATCGCTAGGCTTAGGCAAGCTAGGAAAACGTTTTTGAACGACTTTCTTTTACCTGAGGTAAAAAGGGTGTCCAAAGTTCTTGGTTTTAAAAATTACCCCGTCCCTAAGTTTGAAGAAATCTTGCTAAGAGACAATACTCAGAAATACAGAGTGTACACCAGAATGGCCGAGCTTGGACTACTCACTCCGGAGGAACTTTTCAAAGCCCTCAACACAAATAGACTTCCGAACGAGGAAGATTCTCATGAGGCTCAAAAGAAATACATAGACGACAGAGACGATGGTCTCTATTTCCCTCTTGTTGGCGGATCACCCGTAGATAACCCAGCTATGGAAAAGTGGACCCCGCAAGAAGTCGCTCACCCAGAGCTACAAAAACAAAATGTCCCCCCCGCCGCTAAAAAACCCACGGAGGACACGACAAAGAAGAGTCAAACTACTTCTCCGAATAACGGAAGGCCCTCGGGGACAGATGGTGTTCCTCAAGAAAGAGCGTCGAAGGGAAAATTTAATCTTGAGCAGGTTAAAGATAATATAATTAAGTCTCAAGACCTAGAAAAGAAAGTTGAAAAAGAGCTTAGAAAAACGCACAAGAAGACAAGACTCTCAAAGGCGCAAAAGGAAGTAGCCAAGACCATAGGCGAAATTATCGCAGTCAATGAAGCTCCAGAGGATTGGGGCGCTTCTGTTTCTAAATATTGCAAGACCCCGACAGATCAAAACGAAAAACAAGTTAAAGCTGTGGAAGAAATAGCTTTCGAACACCAGCTAGACATGTTCATGGCTAGCATGCTGTATCACAGTAAGGCAAAGGAACAAAAATGACTTTTAGAGATACAGGAAAAAGAGACCCCGGGAATACCATAAGCAGAGACGCCGCTTATCTAGACGCAAATAACGGTTTGCTTATTCCTGCGTGCGCAGCAGACAAGAGCATTATTATATATGACATTTTAGTGTCTTCTGGCTCAGGCAAGTTAGGCACTGCTGCCGACGGAGGGGGAACACGGATTTGCCTTATAAACGCAGGAAACAATCATACGCGCGCCATAGTGCCTAAGGGGCAAGCCGTATACACTGATGCTCAAAGTGGAAACATAACAATTACTTACGCCATTGTGGATGGCTTTTTTGCCAACGTAATAACCAATATAGTTTCAGGAGGGGGAGGAACGACGACAACAACCGCTACGCCACAAGCGACGCACATATCTTTTGCCACGGCAACATCTTCTATAGCGGAAGGAACCGGTGGTTTGGGAGCAACCTCGATACACTCCGTTACCGTTACCTCTGATAATGTGAACGGTACTGCTACAGTTGCCTATGCCACGGCAGATGGCACAGCCATGGATTGCGTCGGCTGCACTTACGTTGCAGCGTCTGGCACTTTGACATTTGGCCCCGGTGTAACATCGCAAACCATAGACATAACTATAAATGCTGACAGCTATGTATCGGACGATTTGACCTTTACCGTTGCACTCACAAACGCGACGGTTACCGAGGGCACCGTTTCTATAACACCGCTTAACACTCACACTGTAACAGTCTTAAATGATGACGCTAGTTATTGTGACTTAAGGTTTGCCACAGAAGGTGAAGTGATTGACAGCATTGCTCGGACATATTCTATCACAGAAGGAGACTCAGGAAACCAAACCCTTACTGTCGCTGTCGTAAGAGAAAATTATAATAGCGGCGCCGAAGCGAGAGTCGATTATTCGTTTGGCGGTGGCACTGCTACTAATGGGGCAGATTATACAGGCTCCAACGGAACATTAACATTCGATAATGGTCAAAACTATTTAACCTTTGATGTAACGATTCATAGTGACACAGCAGTCGAAGGCGATGAAACATTTGAGATCACGCTGGCGAACGCACAGCAGGATGGGGTTGGATCTGCCACAAATAACACCGCCGCTATTACCGGAACTAACCCGGTCACTGTAACTATAGTCGATGACGATACAGCGGCCACAACGACGACAACTACGGCAACCCCGGGAGCTTACTTCCGAGTAGAAGACTGTACTGCCTCGGGCACGTATTATATTATTGATGATTCCATGTCGTACGCGCCTTCGGTGGGCGATGTTGTGTTTTGGGTGGACACCGGCTATACCACTAACTATTGCGGTACGATTACTCAAACTGGCATTGGTGGTACGAGCGTGGGAGATATTCAGGGCGTGGAAGACTTCAATTCGGATCCGTATACCTGTGCTACCTGTGATTCAGAGAATGGTGGGCCATAAGCGTAATTAAAAAGTGTAAGTAAAGAAAAGGAAAAATAATGACTGAAGAAAATCAAAATTTAAATAACGACGATCAAATCAAACACATGTATAACGAAGAGATAGATATCTCATTACCTGACGAAATGATGATCCCTACGCCAGAGGCGGTCAACGAAGGGTCGGAAGCCGTGTACCGAAACGTAATAGAAGACGATGTAGACGTCTCCTTTAAATTTGCATTTATTGGCGCAGGGCAAGGTGGATCAAGAATTGTGCAAACGTTTGGTAAATTAGGTTATAATAGGACTGCCGTGATTAATACGGCAGAGCAAGACCTCAACACTATCTCTTTGGAAAATAAACTTTGTATCGGGGACGGTGGAGCCGGTAAACAACCAGAGTTAGCTAGAGAAAAATTTCTAGAAAGAAAAGAAGATGTTTTAGATTTTATGCGGTATTCTTTCGGGGAGGAGTTTGACAGAATCATAGTGTGCGCTGGCGGTGGTGGGGGATCGGGCTCCGGTAGCGTGGGCCCACTAATAGAGGCTGCGCACGACCTGCAGGTTAGTTTAAACACCTCGTCCAAAAAGGTCGGCGTAATACTCACCTTGCCAAGAAGATCCGAAGGAGAAAAAGTACACCAAAATGCAATGAAAGCCTTGGCGGAAGTGAACAACCTAAAAGCAAAAGGGCTCGTCTCCCCGCTCATACTCCTAGATAACGAAAGAATAAGCGAGCTATACCCTAATCTTTCTGTTTCTAAATTTTGGGATACCGCAAACTCTAGTATGGCGGGACTTTTTCATTTGTATAATTTGACTTCTAATAAGGATAGCTCATATTCGTCTTTCGACAAAAACGATTATAAAACTATTTTAGATTCTGGTACGGTTGCGCTTGGCGTTTCTCCGGTAAAAAATTGGGAAGACCCTGTGGCGCTGTCTAGGACTGTTAGGGATAATTTGAAAAATAGTTTATTATCTGGAAAATTAGATATATCAACGGGCAATATCGCCGGGGTTATAGTAATTGCTGGAAATGAAATTTTAGACAAACTTCCCCAAAATCACATAGATCAAGCCCTCGATCAGCTTAATAGAATACTTAGGCAAGGAAGCGTGGTTCATAGAGGGATTTATAGTGGGGATAAACCGAGCTTGATGATATTCACCGCGATAGGCGGTCTTGCAAATCCAACATCGTATAGATAGAAAGGATCGGTCATGGAGAATGACGTAGCAGCAATAACATGTTTCTTGAATTTTGAAAATGATTTAGACGAAGTAAACAATTTCATTAAATTCAAAGAAAGGCTAAAAGAACAGGGCGTCCCTCTTTTCGTAATAGAGGTGGTCCCCGAGGGGAACATCCCCGATCTATCAAAGATATGCGGTGAGCAATATTTCCTTGAAAGGATTTTGTTACCCATCCTAATTAAGGGGAATGCTTTAAACGTTCTATCTTCTAAGGTCCCTAAGAAATACAAAAAAATAGCTTGGCTTAACAGCGGCGTTTTAATATCAGACAATGATTGGGCCGAGAAAGCCTCAGTCTTGTTAAAAGAGTACAAGCTTGTAAGGTTAAATAGAGAATTAAAGCATGAGTCTCCAGCGGTAGTGAATAGAGACTTTTTTGAGGATGTAGGAGTTTTTGATTTAGACCTTTGTGGCGAGACCAACCTGATAACTCATTTGTGCTCAATTAACCACGACCTGCTTTTCGACGAAAAAGATTTGCTAGATTTGTACAACGAAAACAATTTAAATATTTTTTACAAGATTCTTTCTTATAGAGACAGATGCTATAATTACTTTGGGGAAGACATTAAGTTTCTTGATATGAAAATAGAGACATTGCCGAAAAAGAAAGACCCTCCCCTCGAAGAAACTATTAAACTGCTAAAGAAAATAGATATAGACTCCAACATCCATTACGAACATATCCATAAAATAATTGCTATAAAAAACATACACGGCTTAGACTACTGCAATGAAATGTTAAGCTTGTTTAAATAAGCGTGTAATCGTTATGGATGAAATTTATCTTAGCTTTTCTACTTGTGTTTTTTACTTCAGGGTGCGGCGTGCTAAATGGTGCAAGAGACTCGGCCCACATTAAACAGGCTAGAGCGGCAAATTACGATCCTTACCATATCCAAAGCTGCGGGCCAGAAGCACTTGAAAAAGCGTTTGCTAGGCATGGAGTCGAATTAAATATAAAAAATATTAGCCACAAGATACAGACTGACCCTTCGTGCAGTAATCTTTTAAGAGACTTTTTGTCCGTTTTTCATAACGAAGCTAGGCAAATAACCTTTCCGGCTGAAATGAAAAAGATTTTAAAGAAAAAAGGGTTCACCATCGTCTCTATAGGGAGCTTAAAACAATTAAACGACAATAAGGATACGGCCATAATTCTAATTAAGAAAAGAAACAGCATGACATACCATTGGGTGTGCTTTCCTGTAGATAAAAATATTGAAAGTTTTTTTGGAAAAGGCACGATTATTAAAGAAATATATCTTATCAAGAAATAGTTGAATATTTTTTATAATTTATTGAAAAATTTCGTATAAAAAAGTGTATTTCTTAATGTAGGGAAGTTTTTTTTCATGAAAAAATTAGATATCGAAGGCATTAGCAATGAAGCCTCAGACGAGGTGGATATGAACGAGCAAGAAGAGAGCGTACTATTCTCATCTAAGCTCGTCGACTTTCTTCACGGCAAGGCCAAAGTCTTCTCAAATAAAAACAATTATTCCCTTACGTTGGGCCAACTTAAAAAGGTATATTGTCATTCCGCTAGACTAGGGGAAATCCAAAAATCAGATGATATTAATCTATATTCCTTGGCAAGAGTCAACATGTTTTTAAGACTTAAGTCTGGAGAAAGAATGATTAAAAGCACAGAAGCCTCAGAAGTAGATAGTATGACAGAGCTTCAATTAGAAACGCTAACCTGCAAAACCCCCTCTAAGTTTATTGATATATCCGAGGGGTGGATTCCGAACGCTGGAGACTTTACGAAAGCGAGGGAAGAAATTAAAGAAAATAATTTAGAATATAGCTACAAAAGTATAAATAATTTGTATCTAGAGTACGAACCGTTAGAACCAAACTGGGAAGATTAAGAATATGTATATTGACTTCACGAAAAATATTAAAGAAATGAAAGAAAAGGACGTTTTGCACAAACCGTTCCCCACCGGGAGTGGTTATGCTCTTTTCGCTAAAAACGAAAATGACAATTTTGTAAAGGTTCTTTTTTCTAGCCAAGACCACCTTAAGAAATATTTAGCTGATTTAGGTTATGAATGGGGTGACGAAGGGAAAGATGAATTTACGAACTTTGATTGCGAGCTTAGGCTCTTAAAAGTTCTTCCTGAGTTATCGGAGGTAGAGACTATGGCCGCCGACCCTCAGTGGAAAATCTCAGAGAAAGCGGTTGATCTGCCGCAAAACTCTTCTGTCAGAAAAATGGAAGACTTGGCTCCCGAACTACAAGAAGAATTGAGGGAAGTAGATCATCCTCTTCATTGGGACGAAGGCAACTACGACGCAAAAGCTAAAAAGCCCGACTTCCTAAAGAAAAAGGGCGACAAGAAAAACGGCAAGGAGGGAGACAAAGAAGAAAAAGGTAAGAACGGTAAGAAGCTCCCGCCATGGCTAAACAAGAAAAAGGGCGACAAGAAAAACGGCAAGAAAGACGACAAGAAAGATGGCAAGAAAAACGGTGAGAAGGGAGACGAAGAAAAAGACAAGAACGGCAAGAAGCTCCCGCCGTGGCTAAACAAGAAAAAGAGCAAGTCAAAAGATTATTCGAAGCTTTATAAAAAAGTTACGACCTCGGCGCATGGCCTTGCAGTAGGAGACATGGTTGAAGACATTAACCCTGATTGCAAGCATTTCGGAAGCCGAGGAAACATAGTGGCCATGAAAAAGATTGCTGGGATGCATACGAAAAACGCGTCCGCAGATGATAACGGCAAACATACGGAAGAAAAACAAGACGCCGGATATCTATTCGCTTATAGCACTATTAATGCAGGCGTACATTGGGACGAAGGAGATGTTTTGGAAAAAACAGGCGACCAATTACGAGTAATAGAAGGCAATGTAAGTATGCCTTGGGTATACTAAGGAAACATAATGGCATACTATAGAGAAACGGGCAGACCAAACGCTTCGGGAGTTGTAAACGCAACCGCAGCCGGAGCGCTAATTACCGGCGTAGCTGGGAAATCGATCGTAGTGTATGACGTTTTAACTAGTGCGCCAATTTCTTTAACAGACGGAAGCAACACCATCATGCATGTCCAAACAGGAAATTGTAACCTGAACTCTCCCATTAACTTTGGCAAAGGAAACGGCATTACTCTCGTTGGCACGGCCAACGTAACAATAACGTATGACGCCCTACAAGGATAAATATGAAAGATCATAAATATAAAACAATTTTTAGCTCGACAATCAAACCCTTGGTTTCCGAAGAAAAGGACAAGTACCTAGCTTTAGCGAGTCTTGCTGACATTGGTGACTTTATTCCAGATATCGATACCGAAGAAAATCTTGACCTTTTACCAATCGCGTTCAACGCTTGCGTAATCAATAGGGTAAATAAGAATGGCGATGTGATTGACACCGAAACTGCCACCAAGATTTATGATAACTTTATTAATAAGCCCATTAATATTGAGCACAACAGGGAGCGCGTAGTTGGGGTGATTTTGACGGCAGGGTTTAGTGAGTTCGGCTCAGACGACGCCTTGGATGCGGAAAAAATTTCAGGCAAAACAGAGCCTTTTAATATAACTTTAGGGGGAGTATTCTGGAAGATAGTTAATAGCGATTTAGCTGAATTAATTGAAGAAGCCAGCGATCCAACTAGCGACAATTATATGACAATTTCCGCAAGCTGGGAATTAGGGTTTTCGGACTTTAATATAATTTTACTTAAAAACGAAGATAAAAACATTGAAAATGGAGAAATTATCGCCGAAGAGAAGCGCGTTGAACAACTTCAAGAACATTTAAGAGCTTTCGGGGGAGATGGAAAAATAGACGAAAACACAAAGGCGTATAGACAAGTCGTCGGGGAAGTTGTCCCGCTCGGCATCGGTTTAACCGAAAATCCAGCCGCAGATGTCATGGGAATAGCCACAGAAGACAAAAAAGAAGATGAAAAAACTTTGGCAAAAGACTCAGGAACGCCTAATAATATTTCACATGAACCTGAAATTAATGTAATTTCAAAGGAGAATACTACTATGAAAATAAACTCAGTAAATGACATAAATAATGACTTGTTAAAACAAGTGGAAGCTTCTGTTGTGGCTGACTTTATCGAGGAAGAGCTAAAGCAAGCCTCTGAGAAATTTGCCGAAGAGAAGAATAAGCTCGTGGCAGATCTTGACGAAGCGAAAGAGCAACGTGAAAACCTTTCAAAGGATCACGAAGATCTTAAAACTAAGCTTGAAGAAGTTGGAAAAACTTTAGCCGACCTCGAAGAAGAAAAGTCCCAAAGAGAAGCTGAAGCTAGGTTCAACGAGCGCATGACTTTGCTTGATGAAGACTATGAACTGACCGATGAAGATCGTGAAGTTATGGCCTCAGACATTAAAGACATGAATGATGAAGGCTTTGAGTCTTATCAAAAGAAAATTTCAATTCTTTTGAAAGATAAATCAAATGCTGCCATCGAATCCAAAAAGGCTGAAGAGGCTAAGGCTGAGGAGGCCAGAGCAGAAGAGTCCAAACCTGTAGAAGAAATTAAGGCAGACGTTGTCGATACCGCGGTTGATGAAGCCGAAAAGGCAAACGACGAGCTTCCTAATTCTATTCGAGCAGAGGACGAATCCCTTATGGATAAATACAGATCCGCTTTTAGCTTGGATCAATTCGAACTCAAATAAAACATTTAAAGGAAATATAAATTATGGCTAATTTAAGACCATTTAGAGACTATGATGAAAAGGACGTTATTAACTTATTCGCCCTTGACACGACTGGCTTGACTATTGACACTTACGTAAATCGTATTAAAAAAGGAACACTAGTTAAGGCATCGAACACGGGATGGAACACAAGCCAAGAGCTTGACATGCCCGAATCAGCCGGAGACTTCACTGTCGCCGGTGTAACATCCCAGCGCTACCATGTTAAAGCTAAGGTAGAGATCGCGGGAGTACAAAGTATGCCGCTTGGCATGATGCTGCACGACGTAGCAAATCATGACGAGAACGGAGAACTATTGAAATTCAACCCGAGAAAAGCCAGTGAGCTTGAGGCAGTTTTGCCCGGACAAGCAGTACCCATCGTAACACATGGAATCTTCCTGTACGAAAGCGCTAGCTTAGGGGCCGAAACATTCAACGCCGGCGCGGCTTTAACAATTGCCGCCAACGGAGAATTAACGTCCACAGGTATTACCCTCGGAGCAGGCAATGACGCCGCTGTAGCAACCGCTCTTGGAGCAGGTTGGACCAGCTCGTCGCTGTCCACCGCCGCGGGTGACATGGTACTAATTCAATTGCATTGCCACGGAGTAATGCTATAAACAAATAATATAAAGGAGACTTTAGAAAATGAAATTAAAATTAAAAAATACTCCAGAACAAGTAGAGCTTATCAAAGCTATGGGATCGAAAGATCCTGCTGTTGCCCGCGAGGCGCAGGAAGCCTTTGCCGCTTTTCTTGGACCAGTGATTCAGAAAGTTCTGTATACCGCTGGAACTGCAAGTCAAATTTTTGTTGATTCCCAATTTGATGAGGACGATAGCCCTAGCTATCCTCTCGATCTTTACTACGGCGAAGGCGATGGCTACGTAACCGTATGGAGTCAGCACATGGCTGGTGGTTTACCCACTTCACAAGTTGAGGGTATGAAAGAGGTCAAGATCGCAACGTATCGTTTAGACTCAGCAGTGAGTTTCAACAAGCGTTATGCTCGCAGAGCACGTCTTGATGTCGTAAGTAAGGCTATCGAAAGAATGGCGCAGGAAGTTCTTGTTAAGCAAGAGCGTAATGCTTGGGCCGTTATCATGAAAGCTCTTGCTGACGCAGAGACAAACGGCTTGAAGCACGTTGTCGCGGCTGATAAAATCGGTCAATTTGGTCTCGTAGATCTTAATAAGATGATGACTCTTACTAAGAGACTTAACGAGTCCTTCTCAGGCAACACACCGATCGCACCTTATTCGAACGGAATCACTGACCTGTACCTCAGTCCTGAGGTTATGGAAAAGGTTCGCGCGTTTGCGTATAACCCGATTAACACAACTGGCGCTGCTACCGGCACGCATGACCAAACTTTGTCAGATAATATCCGTGAGGACATTTATCGCAGTGCTGGCATGCAGTCTATCTACGGCGTTAACCTCGTTGAGATGGTCGAGTTCGGAAAAGACAAGAAGTACAATAAGCTCTTTAGTGAGTTTGCGTTTACTTCTGCCACCGACAACTTGGAAGCTCTCGAAGATGATATCGACGATGATACCGTCGGGCTTCAGCCGTTTGCTGTTGCATCCCACGAAGTTCTCGTTGGTGTCGACAATACACGCGGCGCATTCATTCGTCCTGTTGCTCGTCAACACGACAGTGGAGGCGACGGCACATTCAGGGCTCTTCCTGATGAGCAATTCAACATGTACGGAAGTCGCGTTGAGAAGACTGGCTTTTACGGATTCCTCGAAGAGGGACGTATCTGCATCGACTCACGCGCAGTCCTTGGTTTGATTGTGTAACACGAACAGTATTAAACTCTAATCCCCGCCTTCGGGCGGGGATTTTTTTGTTTAAATATTTGTTTTTTTAGCTAAGTCTAATACCATAAGTCATGACACAAAAGAATAAACCATCGAAGAAGGCTGCTAGTAAAGCGGTAAAAAAGTCGACAAAGGGCTCTAAAAAGGGAAAAACGCTTCTCGGATCGCTTTCCCAAACCCACGGGAAAGAAGAAAAGTGTCAGCCTACAACCTTAGATCAAATTTGGGGAGATAAGGGAAGCACGAAATATGGCACGGTTGATGTAAATGAATATGTCAGGAAGCTAGAAAACATGAATACGTCTGATTTACAATCTCACGCGCACAAAATGGGGCTTATTCCGGTAGACGATAGGGTAACTATCACTAAAAAATTAGTTTACGAATTTAAAACATATATTTCTGGATTTAGAAAACCAGATCAAAAGCTCTCCTCAATCCCTCCCATTTCGAACGAAGCAAAAAAAATATTGGACGAAGGTCGATAAAAGTAATAAAAAAAAGTATATTTTCCTTGCTCAGGTGTAAATAATATATGTATGAGCGCGGAGAACGTAGATCTAAATATAACCCAAGGTTCGACCTTTAATATAAGGATACAGGTATTAGACGCTAGCCTTAATTCTGTTGATTTAACAGGCAATGAAGTAAGGGGCGTAGTAAAAAACAAATATTCTGATCCTGATACTAATATTTTAGTAAATTTAGACCCCGTTATCTACGATGGCCCAAATGGTCTCGTAGATATTCTTTTAACCTCCATTCAAACTGCTCAGCTTCCCATTACGGAAGCATTATACGATATAGAAAGATTCCCGCTAACTGGCGCGGAAGATATTGAAAAAATCTTGAAAGGAAAATTTTTAATTCATCCAGAAGTTACCAGCGGCGTGGATGCGGATTATAGTTAAATAACAGGAGAACGGCAAAAGGAGAATGACTACAAATTACAAAGTTTGTATTACAAATTTAGTTACTGGGAGCGAATTATATTGCGCTTCCAGTACTTCCTCCTCGTCGTCGTCTTCTTCTGGCTCTGGCGCTGGAGGGGTAGGGCCTCAGGGGTCCCAAGGATCAACCGGGGTAGCGGGAATAAGCGGCGAAGACGGTGACCAAGGATACCAAGGTTATCAAGGCTATCAGGGAAATCAAGGCGAAACAGGGTTAGCAGAAATAGAATTCATAGTAACCGTAAACGCTAATAAATATTTTATCGACGGAATACAACAACCGTCCTTAAAGCTTCTTCCGAATTTTAAATACAATTTCAACCTAAACGACTCTTCTAATTCTGGCCATATTTTTTCCTTATCCACCGGAGCTGACGGAACGTGGAGTAACAATAACACCTATACGGGTGGTTCAAGTAATGAATTACAAAAAGTAGGAACCGATGGTAACGGGGCAGCATATTTAATTTGGGATGTGCCCAACGGCATAAATGATAGCATGTATTATTATTGTGCTACCCACGACCTTATGGGTGGTGTTTTAAAAATGACCGGTGCCGACGGCACGTACGGCGCGGATGGGGAGCAAGGTTATCAGGGCTATCAAGGGCTAGGGTATCAAGGGGTAGGGTATCAAGGATATCAAGGGAATGGTGGCGCTGATGGGAATGACGGCGCGCAAGGTTACCAAGGATATCAAGGTGTAGGATATCAAGGATTAGATGGCGCTGTGGCAAACCAAGGATACCAAGGGCACCAAGGAAATGGTGGTGCTGACGGCGTAGATGGCGCTGACGGCGTAGATGGGGCTGACGGCGTAGATGGGACTGACGGTGCGCAAGGGTATCAAGGAAACAAGGGTTACCAAGGCGAAGGGGGTCCAGAAGTTGTATTCTCTGCTGACGAAAATACATCTACTTATTACGATTTTACCGACAATACCACTAACTGCTCAAGCGAGGGATGCCCACTCTGGCATAAAGCGGATGTTGATAATGAATTAATTGATACAGCTTCTAACTATGATGTTAGCACAAGTAGATTTACTCCAACCACGGCAGGAAAATACAAACTTCACGCTAAGATAGGCGGTAGCGGTATATATAGTAGCCCTAACTACGGCGGGGGCGGTAAGCATATTGATATCCGAATTGTAAAAAATGCATCGGGCACGGCGGGAACAACCACGGCCCCTACGGGTACAATCGTAGCGGAAAATTTTTATACAGCACCAGACGCAGGCCACATCGCTCACGCATCCGTGGAAACTGGAGGCATAGCTGAAGCAAACGGTTCATCGGATTATTTTGAAGTTTGGTTTAGATTTAAGAACGTTACATATTCTAACGGAACAACTCAATTAATCGACGCTGCTTTTGATGGATTTTTAATTAATGTTGGCCAAAAAGGTTATCAAGGTGACCAAGGTTACCAAGGGTACCAAGGCTTAGGATATCAAGGCTACCAAGGTACAGTGGGTGAGGAAGGGGAACAAGGCGAGTCTGGAGAACAAGGTATATCTGGCGCTTACGCAGGACAAGGCTACCAAGGCGTATTAGGGAAAGATGGGTGTCCGGGGTGTGATGAATTTACATGGGGAACTAACATAGAAGACTGGGCTGCATGCACTTCCGCTGATTGCGAAGAAAGTGAGGCTGATTCTGTGGGATTTTTGAATGCCGACGCCGCCGCAGAAGCAAATACTTTAGAATTTTGTAACGAATATGGACCTCAAACTTTAATTGATACCGCTAAACTGGGAGACTGCATATACATACAAAAAGATGGAACAACTTATTATCACACAATAACACAAATAGAAGATAAAGGTTCCTGTATTTTAGAGTATAGAATAATACCAGCATTATCCGTTAGTCTTGTGAGAGACGATTTTGTATTCGTTTGTGGGACGTCCCCCGTAGGAACTTTAAGGGCCGCGACAAGTTACGGAGATACTAGTATTGAAATTAATTGCACAAATAATTGCGGCAATCTAGAAATCGGTGACATCATAAGAATAACTGGCGTTACCGGAGATGGCTCAGTTCAATCAGAAGACGTTGAAGTGCAAAACATAACTCCGATCGGAACTTTACCAAGCAAGCTTCATACACGGGGCGTAGTAGACATTCGTGATGCCGCCGAGATACAAGTGAAGCCGCTTAGTTTCGATTTCGGCATTGGAAGTTTTATATCTGGTTTGACGTCGTCATGGAGACGGGACCTATATGTAGGCTTTGATTGTAAAGGTGACGCTCACTTATTCAAGCCATGCCCCAATCATGAAGGATGGGAGATTGAACTGGGATTGACAAGCCCAACGTCGGTTTTGAACGAACCACAAAGATTTCAAATGACGACCGGACAAGCCGGACAAGTTCACGGGAATGGGACCGCCTTTCCGGATACAAATGCAATTTACACAATTAAATGTTTTGAGGATCCATTGTTCCAAGACGGCGCGCCCTGCGCCCACGGTTTCGTAACCGGCGAATCTACGGTGGTATACGAGAATTGGCCTACAATTGCTGGGGATGAGTGTGGCGATCTGCCCCCGCTGATGGCTTTGGAAGATTTTTTTGGATGCTATGTCATATCCGATGACGACGGCCACGGCGTGGATTATCGTGGCCGATGCGCCGGCGACAAGTCGCAGGCTTCCAATTGTAGCAGCTCCCACTGTAGCCCACCGCCGGTTTTATGGCCGAGAAAGATCTCCGATACCCACGCTACTTTACATTACACTAGAGGGGATGCCTTAAATGGCGTAGACCCAATGGCTCTTAATAACCTCGGGTTGGTACCGCCGGGCTCGTGGACGACCGGCGGCCCGCAATTTTGCCTTTGGCACAATTCGACCCCAGTTCCTATAGGTCCATTAAGACTATCGATTGATCACGAGTCTTCAGACGAGGCGTACGATCTTCAGAAAAGATATGGCGAAGAACACGATTGGGGCGTTTCTACCTTAGTAAGAAAAGAGGTGGTTGGGGGAGGTGCGTTGAATTCTTCCTGCCATCACAAAGGTCATTGCCTTGAGACTGGAGACATGATCATGATTGATGAACGAGTGAATACAGGAAAAATCATGAGACATCTTGGTCCAGAATTTAGACTGGGTAAAACTTATTATGTAAGTGTAGGACTCGGGATTGTCGGAGCAGATGCCAACGAATATTTTGCGTTATATAATACTTACGAAGAGGCAATGGATGAGCGTAATAGAATTAAATTTACAAAATCATGTCAAATCAATGCGGATAAATCAGTCGAAGGCTGGCTTGGTCTTGTGCCATTTGTTAAAGTGTACTCCGCAACAGAGCATAAATTTGAAAAAGTTTCAGCAATCGTAGCATGCTCAACAAGCAAAATAGCTTGTTACTTATCGGGTAATGACGGTTTAAATAATTCTCCATTTATAACAGACACATGCTTGGCACCCATACCGTCCATTGCATCAGAGCTATTTTTTGACAAAGATAGTACTCTTAACGGCGTAGCTGGTGCGGTTACTGGGGAAGATTTTTACTTGATGCCATCAGGCGCTAGCACTCTTCCGGATTTCGCGGCATGGCCGGAACCAAGGTGGACCACTTTTCAAAGGTTTGATCCAAGCAACCCACTCCTGACATCTCTTCTGTCATCGTCAAGTCAAACGGTTTACGACACCTTGAAGACCGCTCTAGGCGATCCAGTCGGACTCGGCCCCGGCGAGGTCGGCGGCGAGAACGCAAGAGCCAAGTACTGGGCATATGGCACCGTAGATATTAGTCATCCAGCGAACAAGGATGACGTAATGTGGGTTGGTACACGCTTTGGTGTTCCAGATCCGAATAACCCCGTTAGGGCGAATGCAGTGATCAACGCCAACCGCTTCAATGACGGGGCTGACCCAAGCTTTTTTGACCCTGATTTTAGATTTGCAGAACGAAACCTTACCGTTACCCAATATGTGGGGAGTGGGGATTGGGACTTGTCTTCCTGCTCTATTTGTCCTCAATGGTACTCAGCAGAGATATGTGGATCAATGACTGATAACTGCACCGATATTGGTGTTTTAGGTGATTTAGGTAGCGCAGGCCAGAGAATATATTTTCGGTTAAACCCTTCAAATCCAACAGTTTCGCACACCGACTTAATGAGCAGCTCCGGCGGATCGTTCCAGCTCGGCGACACCGCCACTTCGTTTTTCTTGAAGTGTGGGTACAATTATCCGGATCCGGTGTTGAATCCGGCAAATGTAGGTCCGGTGGACGGCTTGCCGCTTGGGCCGTTCGACCCTGAATGGGAGGCTCCGATGTATGTTGATAGCGAGGACGCGGAGGGCGCGCCCGATAAAAAAGATGCTATCAAAAAAGCAATAGCCGAATTACCCCATGGCTTTCTAAAAACCGTGCCGGGAACTATTAAATACCCAGTTAAACCTTTGATTGGTGACTGTGAACATTTAGGGTTGCGTGTTCCCGTTGTTTCTCACCCCGGGCCAGTCATGTCTGCGGAAGGGGGTTGGCGAGAGATGTTCCCGGAAGTCGCGGCGGAGGTTGACGACCCAACTTGCGCGGGAGACCAAAAGGCTTACAGCGCAATAAGGTGCGGCTCAGACGATGAAAGAGATAGAATATATTTTACAGGAATAACAGCAAAAGGGAAGGCACCGTATTCAGGGCCGCCTAGCGGCTTGTGGCTGCGAGAAGTGCAACTAGATTTATTGAGCGAAAAGCTCCTTGGTCGCACCACTAAGACTATATTATTGGAGGGCGTCGAAGGGGACGCGTTACACCCGGAAAAACTCACAGACCGGATGGGCGTAGAGCACTCCAATCCGCTAGCAGGAATGCCGCGTGTAAGAATGGTTAAAGTTAGCACCCTGAGAAAAGACGAAAAACGAAGCGACATGGGGACGGAACAGACTTTGCTGGTGGACTTTAGTCATAGTGGGAAATGGGAGGCAATTGCTATTTACGAGGCGTGTTGTTACGAAGGGTCCGCATGCACCGGTCATGAGCGAGCCTCGCATCAGTTTGACACTTCCAACGCTCAGTCTGTTAATCAACTGACGCTGAACGCGGCCATGCAAGGGGACGGCGGAGAAGGCGGTGGTAATTTTTCGGGGGGTGGTGGCGCGTACCTTTGGTATATCGCTGATGCGCTCGGCGGATGGGCGGCAGAACCTAGACTGAAATTTAGAGCTACTGCCACTTCCGACGGCGAAACTGTCGACCTGAAGGCGGAAGAATTTCATTCTCTTAAACCCTCGTACGCGCTTTTTGCCGGGAGTGTATTCCCCGATATAACAGAATACCCTATGGAAGCGATTACTCTTACGCCTTATGCGAACAACGTGCCGTCTTTTACCGTCGACATATTACAATATACCGTAACAAATGCGCCCCATCCATATTCGACCGTGGGAGAAAGGAGAGGGGGGTGTGATACGATTCGGTGGAATGAAGATGATCATCCGCCCGGGTACGAAAGTCAACATGGTTATGAATGGCGAGCCCTCATCCTAACGTCTGAGGGCGGCACCAAGCCGGAAAAATTATGGTGCGACGATGACCCGTGTTGGGACCCCATCGATTATGCCCAGATGGAACTCAACGACGCATGGTATGATGACAACTTTAGCTCAAGCTCAATAAATGTTACACACACAGACAATAATTGTTCGTGTTTCTCGGGAGATGAGTGTATCAACATGGCTGAAGATCCCGTAACTGATTTGCCACAAAACTCCCCGGCTACTATAAAATTTAGCGCAAAAGCCGGCGATTTAACAAAAATGGCTCGAACTGGTCAGAGAGATGAGGCAATCACAGATCCCGCAACTGGTTTGCCAACGGGTGAGACAAGCGATAATTATATAAGTCAATTTGATATTCTTGAGAGCGTAGTGCCGCCAATCATTACCGGATTGACCTTCGAGAATCGGGACGATGAGATCGGCTATTGGAGCAACTTCGCCCTTAGAGTGGAAGCTTCGTCGGCGGAGGAGCGCAAGCCGGATGGTATACCAATATTAAAGGGGTATGGCTGGCACTCGATGGTGCGATTTGAAATCGACGCAGAGCTCGGCGGAAAGGAACAGGTGAGAGGACTTCTCCCTACATATATTGGGGCAGGTGGGCCTTCTTCAGCGCAGCTTAATTGCTCCAGTCGGATGCTCAAGGACAACGAACATTTCTGCAGTTTTGAAGCTCCCATCTGCGGAAACGAGGCGGATTTGGGCGGCGACTTCGTGGCGTATGGTGAACGCCCCAACCTATCTGTGACTTGGGGCGCTGGGTGGATGTATTTTTCAGCCGACCCCGAAAAAACGCTTGAAGAACATCTCTCCTTTGGGAAGGGCATCAGTAACATAGACCTGACCACGGGCCTGCAGTTGGGAGCAAGTGAACAAGATTTAACCAAGCCGTACGGGCCGAGTGCGATAACTCTCAGGGGTACGCAAAGCAGAGTGATACCACCCGTTTCTGGGTGCAAGACGTTTTTCAATGTCAAGGATGATCTGGGGAGCGCGAACACCGAAAGCGTCGACCATGCCTTTTCTATATCGGCTAATCCCGTTTCCCTGCTCGCGGAGGGATATAGCTGTTGTGTCCGGGGGGATATCTGCTCGGAATTCGAAGAAGGGCTAAATGAATGGATTTTCGTAGACCCAAGTCTAGAAATTGATGGCGTGCTTGTAAATCAAAACAAAAAGGCTTGTAGCGGGATACATAGCAATGAGGCGATGAGGACCTTTAACGCCATGGAAGCGCCGCGGGGCATTGTGCTGGACCCTCAGGATACTATTCTTGGTGCAACCAGTATAACCGACTTCACAGCTTGGACTGACGCGGGGGATGGGATGGGGCTTGGGCATAATGACCAGCGCGGCTTCATGGAAGATTGTTGCGGTAATTCTGAACCAAATATTCATAGCGAAATGGAGTGCGTTACGACAACAGCTGCTCCACCTGAAGCTACTTATTTTAGATTTGCATATAGGACCTTGGTGATGGACGGCGCGAAGCGGGGGTGGGAGTGGCTACCTGATTACGAATCGAGAGTTAGAGAGGGGACTGGAGCTAAGGAGCCCCAACGAATAAATCCCGAAACCGGCTCCCCGAGAAAGACCATACATCAGGTTCATGTTCAAAGATTTAACGAATTACGAGGAACAGCTACTGTTAATTATGAGGTGTCGATGCCGGGCACCAACACCCCGTACCATACTTTTGCCGATGATGATGACCTGATCGCGGTCGGAGAAAATCCCCTCGGTCAACAAACTGTAAAAACGGGGACGCTAACATTTAATGATGGCGATGAAGTTATGGTCATTGAGCTTGTTATCGATCCCGACCAGTTGCCGGAAAGCGATGAGGTTTTCGAGGTTATTTTGTCGTCACCGACGACGGATTTCTTCGGCAGTACGCCGGTTATTACATGGGATGCCGTCGGCGCACCGACGTGGTTGGGTCATTACGTAACCATAAATAATGACGATTCGGTATATATGGGGTGGGACCCAGATAGGTTTGGCAACCCCGCAACGCTTACCGTGGGCACCAATGGTACAAACGGTACCGACATTAATGAGATTGGCGACGGGATCATACGTACGTTACGCGACGGAACACTCGCGAGTGGAATGGTAACCGATATCACCTTCACTACCATAGATGGATCCGCAGAGTGCGGTGTACATTTCTCGGCGGACGGCTCAACCGCTAACCCGGTCTGTCCAATTGGAGCGAGTTTCGCCTTCACTTCGAGCATGACGCGCGGGAATAATCAGGTAGGCGGAACGCCTGTGGTGTTTATGGCCATTCCGGGCTCTGGAGAAGGCGCAACCAGAACTTTTCAGATAAAAATAGAGCTTCCGGCAGGAGCCAACAACACGCAAGCAACCTCGGCTGGACTAATGAACAACATATTAACAGTAACTATGGTCGACAACAGAGGTGCTAGGGCGCTTATATGTTCCGGCGCTGAAGGAGATGGTGAGAATCCCGCCAACAGCCAACTTGTTTATTCTATGGAAGCTTCAATCGTAAGAAGCACGCAGTCAGCGGGTCAAACAGGAGGATCCGTTCAAGGGGGCATTATGATCGCAGAGGCTTCGCATAGCATTCCTGCTTTCATTGATTGGATTACGCAAAATATAGCAGCTTTAAATATTAATGTATTATTCCTTGAGCATATAAGTGACATGCCGTTACTCGGCCCCGACGGCAAGCCTACAGGTAAATACACTTTACCTACTTCCATAAAAGACGATCTTATTCCCGAAGGCGCCACTGTAAAAACACACCAAGATATATTAAATGAATGGCTAGCTACCAAAGGTGGACCCGGCACAAAAGAATATCACGCAATGCTTCACACTATGGGGACGTGGGATATAGGCTCCCACGCTCACGGTGGCCAATTTTCTGACAACCCTACCGATAAAGATGAACGTGGATTCTGTTGCTCAGAAGCTTGGCCGGGGGACAGGATGGTAGATCAATGGATGGAATTATTCAAGGCGTGTAGTGATGAAGGTATCGACATTGTTGGAATCAACCTTGAAGATGATGCAATCAATAAAAGAAATATCCATTGGGCAAAAAAAATTAATGGTTATCTTTCGACCCATCCAACAGCTAAATTTTTGATTGTGGGTGGAGCCGCACACGCCACCGGTGTTGATCTTCTCGGCGACGCGTTGGGAGACGCCTTCATGCCAAACGCGAATAAGCCCGCGGTGAATACAATGATCCAAGTAAATGGGAATGGCGGTAAATTATTCGTACCGAGTTACAATTTTCAGAATCCCAGTTGTAATAGTGGGCAAGACAGTGTAAACGCTGTAATCGATGGTCCCCTCGGTGATATAGGTGACCCGATTCCGACGGGCCTTGGCTCATGGGCAAGTGATCCATGTTTTTGCTTCTGGAAGTTTAGGGGAGACCATGGTGTTGATTCTTTCCCTCCGACTTATCAGTTGCTGCCGGTAGATACAAATTATATTGTTTATATGAACGACTGCGTCGATCAGCTTGGAGAAGATGCTGGGGGCGGTGATATGAGACACATTGATTTTAATTGCGCAGATATTTCGCAACCCGCTAGGGATAGTCATTACGAAGCGGATTTAGAAAATCCAGACGCAGCCTTCTCGCCGAACAAGGGGGACCTAAACAAAAATGATATCCCCATATGGGATAGAGACTTCTACCCCAACAAAGAAGACCAAAACCATCTAACACAAAAAATTAAGAGAAAAGGCTATGGGAAAAAAGATTGGGCAATGGGGCAAGAGACCTCATGCAACGGCGTAGCCCCAGATGATGGAAGTTACGTACAACCGATCAATGTCACCGGAGAAGATAAATGCTACAGAGTGCAAGATTACACTTACATTAATCAAATTGAGCCGTATCACGCAGCAGGTGGGCGGGCATGGTCTGATGATCGAGATAGCCGACCCACGGCTCCATCCATGAAGTCACCCGCCCAAGCTGTCGCTGACGAAGCGCCGGGGCAGGGCAGCGGAAGAAGACTTGATGAATGGGAATACAGATCCAACCAAGGCTGGGTAGAGTGCGACTGCGCAACGCATTGTTATTATTTGGAATATAACGGGACCCCGAATTTTGGCCTGACAGATGATACTTGGGTCGTGACCTCTGATCTCGCCTCGGGGGTTTCCACCAACGAGTTGATAGTGAACAGATGCGAAGATGGCCCGTTCTTCGTCGAGGCAATCAGTACAAGTTCTGCGGCTAATTATTTCCGGGCCGGAAGGCTTGGAGGAGGGGACCAAGACGTCGTAGATGCGTTTGCCGATCAAGGAGCTGTGAACCCCATCGACGCCAGCCTGAGGAGCATGGGCTTTGGATTCGGTCAGCCCGGCGGCGGCCCCGCCTTACGGGCAGCTTATGATAAAATTAAATTCATGACAAAAGTTGACGTTGACGGAAACATCGTGGACGATATGTCGTGCTGCGAATGGATGGCGAATGGAGCTGCTCCAGAATCTCGCCCAACGCAATGCGGAGCACTGCCTGACCCATGTTGTGAAACTCCTGAAGTTGAAAAATGTACGTACGACGTGGGTCACGATCAAGAAGGAGAAGATTGCACCAAGGGAGATCTGGGTTGCACTTGTGTATGTGAGAATCCGGTCTACGTATGCTCGAATGTCTGTATAGATGGCATGGACGGCGCGAGTGCGGGCGGTGGTCAGTTGCCAGCGGGCGGGCTTCAGCTCGGTGACTTGGATGGAAATTGGCTTTTAACTACCGTGCCAGCGAGTTATACCCAGCCCGACGAACCAAACGAGGGGTGGCAAAACGTTGGGGCCGCTGGGGACGAGCGGTTTAACGGAAAACAGGTATGGTCTCACACGAACCCCGCTCCGCTAGCGGGTAGCACCCCAATTACTTATTATATGTGGATGACTGCGGCTGCGGGCAATAACCAAATGTGCGTTATCTCATCGGTGGATGATTTCGGTGGCTCAACGGCTTCCTCTACCTACTCACCATACATAGCGTCTTTGGTGGAGGATACGGGCACCCTCGATGCCAATGGCGATCCCGTGTTTGAATATCAGTCGAATCCAGAATGCCCGTATAATTCAGCCAATCCCGCTCTCGGGTCGCCCTGGTTTGGTCCGGAAGAAGCTACCGGAACAAACGCTACATCCGTAGAGTGGTGCAACGCTTTCGTCAACTGCCCCGGCTGCGAAGAAATTTCCCAGCCGCCCTCTGGGGGCTGTTGCGATGAGAGCACGGTAAGAAGATACGTACTTGCAGGCGGCGGCGGCTTAACCACGACACCGATGCCCATACCCACCCCGATTGTTTACATGGGGCATATTTGTGATGGCGTTGGCGGGCAGTTTGTGCAAGAAAACGGGGTAGATAAACAATTCTATTTCTGCGACTTCTCAAATTTAGTTAACGGCATAGAAAACTCCACCAATTGGTCAGGATGGAGCATCGGAGAGTCATGTGGCGGAGAAGCGGCAGCGGGTTGTATATTTATTCCAAATTTTGCTAAGTATACATATGGCACCGGCATGGGTTCGGCTGGATCGGGACCCACGGGTAGCGAAACCAATGCTGACCCATGGGACGTTAACGACGCTGACATAAACTGGTTTGACGAATGGGAAGCCCTTGGTGGCGCGACCACCGGCTTGAGACTCACTTCCCCGTGCGCAACAGGCCAAAGCGGCGGGACGTGCGGTTGCGATTTCTGCGGAACATAATAAAATGAAAGAATCAAACAACATACCGAAAGACGAGCACGTAACTCTACCGTGGAGTGATCCTTACGTAGAGGACGTTCATGTCTGCGCCACGACCAAGGTGTTAAGTAAGTATATTGAAAAAAATCCTAATTTTAAAGAAGACTACATTGCTCAAGAATTAAAAACTAGAGACAGAATAAAAGAAAAAAGAAATAGCCCCTTCTCCTCGCATCCTGTTTATGAAATTAAAGTATATTATCATGTTATTGTGGATAGCGCGCAGCAAGCAACGCTAGACCCTTCTATACTGCAAGGGCAAATAGACGTATTAAATGCCGACTTCAGGAATACTCATGGAAATGATCCAGCTAGATGGGCTAGCAAAAACATAGATACACAAATTCAATTTTCTTGGAGCGCGGCAGACATAAACAGAGTAACAACATCAGAAATATTTTTAGCTGATGACAGTATGAAATATGCTGCCACCGGCGGCAGCGATGTTCATAATCCAACGGCGTTTTTAAATATATGGGTTTGTTTAATTGACGGAGGGATATTGGGGTACGCACAATTCCCCGGAGGGTTGCCCGCTTCAGACGGAATAGTTATTAGCGCTTCATCTTTACCCGGACTGGGGAGCGGCGGCGCCCCTTATAATCTCGGAAGGACAGCGACACATGAGGTTGGGCATTATCTTAATTTATTTCATATATGGGGAGATGGAAATTGTGAGGTAGACGACTTGGTAAGTGATACTCCAGTTTCGGGCATGTATAACATTGGCTGTCCACAGGAATCTAAGGATACTTGTCCAAATTTAGCTGACCCAGATATGTGGGAAAACTATATGGATTATACTGATGATGCCTGTATGAACATGTTCACAAGCGGTCAAAGCGGCAGAATGAGAGATTGTCTGGTGAATCAAAGATCCGGCATTTTTAGTGCGGTAACCAGCGGAACAACGACTACAACCACAACTGCGACGCCTTCTTCATCAGCTTCATTAGATTACGTGCAGCAATCTGGATTTTTATCCAATTGTATTGGGGTATATTCTAACGACAACTTTGTTTACGCCGTAGATTCTGGCGCAGGCACAGATGGAGGCTTATACGTTTTCAGTAAAGACGCGCAAGGTTTTCTAACTGAGCTGCACCAAATTCCATATTCAACGAAAACATTTCTTGGTATTTGGGGTAAAAAGAATTCAGGAAACGACATATATGTTGCGAATGGGTTAGACGGAATACAAATATATACCGTGGACGCAAATGGTCTTCTAACTGCCGGAGGAAGCAGCAGCGTGTCTGGGGCGACAATGGCTCTAAATTTGTTTCAAGACGATAATTACCTTTATGCCGCTGAGGACCTTTTTGGTCTTGGTGTATATGATTCTAATTTAAATTTTGTGACAAGGTTTGCGCCCACAGGTAGCCACGCTTACGGAGTTTGGTCTAGTGGGACCTATGTTTATTTAGCTAATGGATATAATGGAATAGATGTTTATTCTATAGATTCAACGACAAACACATTCACAAACACAAGCACTTATGTGGACGTAAACAATGAGGCTATACTAGACGTTTGGGGAGATGGTAATTTTATATATTCTGCGAATATGTCGGGTGGCATAAATGTATATTCGACAAGCAGTGGAACGTTAACCTTGTTGGCCAATCATATTGAAAACGCTCAATCGGGTTCAGCGCATTACGCTTACGAAATATGGAGTAAGGGAGCGTATTTATTTGTAGCGAACTATGCAGGAGGGCTCCTAGCGTACGGAGTAAACCAAAACAATGGAAGCCTTAATCTATTAGCGTCAGATTCAGCTCACTATGCAGACCCAAATAATGGGGCGTCATGGCCAGCGGTTGACGTTTTGGGAGACAGTAGTGATTTCGTTTATACCGCTGCGGTAGGTGGGGGCATTATAGTTCATAAATGGAACGATGGAGCTAGTCAAGGAGCAACGACAACGACGACGGCAGCCCCAACTACGCCAGCGCCCACAACGGTCACGAGTTGCATCGAAGAAGATGGCATCTATTGTCTGACTTCGTCAGACGAACGATGCGACAAAAGGGTCTCTGCGGAAGTAAGAATAATTAGTATCGTAAATGATTTTATAAACATAGAACCCCTGTGTGACGTTTCTGTATTAAATAGCGTAGTCAACGGAGACAAGGTAACTATTTGTAAGGGAGGGTGCCCCGGGGGAACGGGAGAGCTGTACGTTTCTAAAGTTAACCCAGTATGCGCTTTAAACGGAGACTTTTGGATAAAAGTAGACGAAGAAGGAAGTATCACAAATTTTTACAAAAAACAAAGTGGATTGTGGGACGAAAAAGACTCCAATGTTCCATGTCCCGTTACTACTACTACTCCACTGCCGACTACAACCGCTGCTCCAACGACTACTACTCCCGCGCCAGAATTGAGGATATCCATAACCAAGCCAGACTTTCCAACCTACAACTCGTTGGGTAATGTGCCGGAATTAAAAGTTAGCGTAGTCGATGTAAATAATGCTCATGACCATTGGGCTTGGCGAATCGATACACCTTTTCCAGCAAGTGGGGCTGCGGGAGGGAACCAAGTCCTCTCGGGAAATACCGCTACGATTACAGAACTTACTAAAGGGACTCATACAATTTATGTGGCGTTGGTGGACAGTAGCAATACTCTTCTGTCTGCCACCTCAAACTATAAAACCGCTGGCGTACAGGTTATAGTTGCTCCGACGATCTTTGTTGAAGGAAATGTGCCAAACTGGAATCAACCTAAATTCTACGAAAGAACTAGCGTAAATACGACCGGACCTATCACGGGCTTGTACATATCGGAATCTAGCGTAGGTAATAGTGACGGTTTTTACGCTTGGAGCTCTCCAGCTTCAGCCGCTTCTCAGCTGGGGCATTTAAATACGCAAGGTAATTTAGCTTTACCAGATAAATCTTACGGGCATCTACATGGAATAGACGATAAGATCGACGGCGGTATACTTGGCCAAGATTCTATAGGAATTGACGGTACAATAAAATGGAACGAATCATCAACGAAAGGAGGGGGGCATGGATGGGGAGATTATTTGATAGACGGACCTATATGGAGACCTCAGGTTAATCAAATTCCATCTTTTTACTCAATAAATCCTGCGACTGTTGGGGCTTGCGAGCTAACAGACTTTGGGTGGTTTATGAATACCAGTAACTCTTCCGAAGATGTAACTCAGCCTTCTCCGGCGGGGACAAGAATCGGAGATGGATTAATTGAGGATGAAAGCGATTTAGGAACGAGCGTAATGGGCGCATACAGGGGGTTAAAAGATTTTTATAGGGTTGCCGGATACGACAATGTTATTGGAATGGTTTTTCATATGGGCGCACTTCACCCCGCCACCTCTTATCCGTCTAACGTAGAACTTCCGCTAGAGGTGCCAGAACAGCCTCAAGGAATTCTTCCCCGACATTGGATAGATAATTCGCTAGATGGAATGTTAGACGGAAATTATATGATTGCGGGGGTAAACCCAGCTATAACTTGGGAAACAATAAGGACAGAAATAGACGACGGAAGAACCGTCATCGCGCATATGCAGGGGTGGAGTATACAGCCTATTGCCCCAGTCGTTATGCCAGCAAACTTTCCGAACACAACGCATACGCTAGAGAAACAGACTACCTCAGCTGCGATAGGAGATGGAATTGGCTATTATCACATTAATGACGAAGTCACGGTAGACTACGATAATGGTGAAATTTACACCCAAATGATTGCAGCCACCCCCTATTGGTCCGGAAAGGCGAAGGGCCACGCAGTACTAATTATAGGATATATTCCTTCTGGAGCCGCTGATGACATTTCTAATTCTGGTAATACGGATTGGATAATCGTAAGAGATAATTCAGAAAATACAGAAAGAAATGTTATAATTCCATTCCAAAGCGGTAACATAAATCCCACGGGAAATGTTGACACAACAAGGTGGGGTGCAGATATAATAATGAGCACTTATTATACAGACATATCTCAAGCGACAACAAACCTTTCTGATTGTTACGGTAATGTTTGTAATCAAAATTTTTGCCCAGAAAATGCAGAAAATAGATCTCAGTACGTTGTCGACCTCTCTGGCGGTAGTGGCGCTTATACTTACCCCATAGGAAGTAGCGTACTTAAGTTCTGCGACACGCCTTCGACGCAAACCCAAATACAAACGACTTGGAAAGAAAAGGACTGTATATATTTAAAGGTCGATAGCGGGTCGTATGCGGGGACATATTATCATACTATTTTAAGCATTACCGAAGGAAGTGGTTGCCCCTCAACTATTAGTATTTATCCGGCTTTGACAATACCCGTCGACGTTACTGATCAATTATCTTGGTATTTGTGCAATTCATGCAGTAGTTGTTCGGGAGGATGGAATCCTTATCCGACGACGACAACCGCTGAGCCAACTACGACAACAACAGCTAAGCCTGTGGGGAGAATTGCTTATATTGCTAATGGTCGAGCTGGCGTACAAACTTATTCTGTTAGTGAGGCTGGGGGAATAACTCCTGTAGATTCTGACGATACTGGGATAACCAGCTCTTCCGGGGCACTCGCGAATAACTTCGCAGAGGCGACCGCAGTTTGGGGAGATAAAGACATTACAAACGGTCAAAATAATTTTATTTACGTGACTTACGAAAGCAATGGTCTACATGTTTACTCTGATGATGGCGTGGGGAATCTAACGCATAAAAGTTCTCACGTTGGCGGTGGTTCAGCTTGTGGGGTTTGGGGGGATGGAAGTTTCGTCTATGTAGCTAATGGTTGTTTTAATTGTATCGACCCCTCAGTGCCAACAACTGGAGACTCTAGGATAGAAGTCTATTCCGTTGATGATAATGGTATTCTAACTAACGTATCTACCGCTTCGCTTCAAGGAACTTTCCCGAATGCGTCGGTTGGAGCGGAAGAAGGGTTTAGAAATATTACTGGAGATGGAACTTATATTTACGCAACCCTCAAAGGCGGCGATAACAGCGCTGTAGTCGATCCAGATGCGTATAGTGGGTTATATGTTTATTCCGTCGATAACGCCGGGAGCTTAACTTTCAAAACTATGTCAGCTTTATCTGACGAACAGGGTGCAGATGGCGTTTGGAGTGACGGGCAATACATTTATATGGGTAATAATTCTGGATTACATGCTTTCGTTTTTGACGGAGTATCTTTGATTCTTAAGGATAGTATAAAAACATCACGCACGAGGAATGTGAAAAAGATTTGGGGGGATGAAAACTATATTTACGCATGCACGGGGTATGTCGCTGACGACAGCGCAGTAAATATTTTTTCTTTTGATGGCACATCTTTTGCTCACGTTGGAGCTGATCAAACTGCGCTAGAAAATAGTACGGGGGCCCACCATACTGCGGGGTTCTTGCCTAGCCATTATGATGTTTGGGGAGATGGAGATTTTATTTATGTAGCCAATGGAGAAGAAGGATTACATGTTTTTTCTGACGTAATCGTGGCGCCGACGAACACGTTAACAAGGTTGGGGTCTCACAGATTTGCTGCCTCAGCGTACGGTAGCCAACTCGAGCGAGGGCTCGGAATTTGGGTTGAACCTAAATTACCGCCTAGATTACCAGAAACTGTTTGTCAAGACAACTGCAGCTTAACGACAGTTTGCTATGATTACTATAATCAGCCCTTTTATTGTTCTGAGGTAGATTGTGCCGCTGGCAATAATGGCACGAAAATAATCGGCAGTGGAGACGACGGCAAGACGATGATGGGGGATAAAGTATTAAAACATACCGCCGTATCTACAGGAACGATGACTTTAGAATTCAGAGTGAGAGACTGCACTCCACGCACAGGTATTGTGACTGACGTCATAATTAGAGTGAACGGAATCATAAATCAAACTATTACTGGCCCGACTTTAACACGTGGTTATTGTTACCTGAGTCACGTTGGTAATTCTACAAGCATTTCGGTAAACGCTGGAGATGTGATAACCGCCGAAACCGCTTCTTTAACCGGAACATATTCTTATTGGTCATATTATTTCATGTACGAAAGTAAGGTCAGAGA